>Ga0208085_1000588_pt1 | contig 12039 bp, 1 predicted proteins | sample LakMenEpi21Jun10_FD_150721 | JGI IMG/M metagenome (GOLD analysis project Ga0208085, IMG submission 150721) | Freshwater microbial communities from Lake Mendota, WI - 21JUN2010 deep hole epilimnion (SPAdes) | ecosystem: Environmental > Aquatic > Freshwater > Lentic | place: Lake Mendota, Madison...
CCACCAGGCAGTAATAACAAAAGCTGTTCCAGTAACTGTGTTCCCTGAGGAATCTCTAACTTCGAATTCAGGTTGTGTTGTAAAGACTGCACCAGAAGCACCAGGAACTGACGCCCGAGTAATTACAAGTTCAGCAGGATAGCCGGCGGCAGAAGCTGATGATGATCCAATGATCTGTGCAGGCACACCAACACCAACACCCAACAAAACCCCTGAAAGCAATAGTGAAAGAATACGATTCTTTGGTCTTTTTATTTTCATCATGGTTTCGGCCTCACATTCACGGTTACCTTGACCTTTTGGCCAGGTTTCAATCCTGTAACAGTTGCTTTTGCGCTATTTTTATTTGTTGACGTGCTTGGCTTTGTTGCAATTACTGCCTTAGCTGGAACCTTTGCGGCTGCTGCTTTTGCTGCTTCGGCAACTTTTGCGGCAACTGTCGCTGCAGTAACAGCCTTTGTCGCAGCTGCGGTTTTTGCAGCTGATTCAGCTTTTACTGCGACAGCTTGTGCTGCTCGAACTTGTGCTTCCTTTGTTGCAGCTTCTGCAGCTTGATTTGCAGTTGTCTGCACTCTTGCTGCTGCATCTGCATTGGTATTTGCAGTATCTGAAGCCTTTTGTGCTTCTTCAATTTTCTTTGTTACTTCTTCAATCTTTTTCTGAATTTCGGCACGAGCTGTTACATCAGTTGCTTTGGCTGCTTGTTCTGCCAGAGCCGCCTTTTCTGCCAGAACAGTTGCAAGTTCTTGTGCTGCCTTGGTCACGACAGCATCTGCTGCGATCTTGTCTGTTGTGGCCTTAAGCGCTGCATCTGCTGCAACCTTCGCAAGTGCTGCTGCATCTGCGGCCAACTTTTGTTCAGTTGCAATTCGCGCTGCAGCATCAGATGCTGCCTTTTGTGCCGCTGTGGCATTTGCTTTTGCTGTTGTGGCAGCGTTTGCTGCTACTTGAGCTGCAGCGTTTGCTGCTGCCTTTGCTGCTGCTGCAATTGCATTTGCTTGCGCTGTTGTTTGTGCAGCAGCAGTTCTAGATGTCAAAGAATTAATTGCAATATCAACCTGTTTTTTGGCATTTGATGCAGCGGTCTTTGCTGTAGTTGCCTTTTGGGCTGCAGTTGCTGCTGCTTTGACTGCAGCTGTTGCAGCTGCGGCTGCATTGTTTGCACTCTTGGTTGCAGCTGCTTTTGTTGCTGCAGTTGTTGTTGAATTCTTTAGTGCAGCTTGGGCATCTGCTGCTGCTTTTGTCGCTACAGCTTGGGCATCTGCGGCTGTCTTTGCTGCGGCGGCTGCTGCTTTAGCTGCGGCATCTGCAGCTATTTGCGCTAATGCTGCTGCCGCGGCTTTATCAACGGCGGCTTTTGCTGCAGCAACTGCTGCGGCGGCATCTGCGGCAGCCTTATTACTTGCAGCGGTTGCATCTGTATCAGATTTTGTCCTCGCTGCTGCATCTGCGGCCGCCTTGTCTGCAGCAATCTTTGCTGCTGCATCTGCGGCGATCTTGTCCGCTGCGGCTTTAGCAAGTGCGGCTTCGCAAAACACGTTGCAGTTTGATTCTGGTTCATCTACATTGCTTGCAGCTACCGCGATAGCGATTGTGAAAGTCGTTGAAGCAACCAAGCCTTTTGCATCAGTTACTTGCACAGTAACTGCAGAAGAGCCAGCTGCTGTTGGTGTTCCAGAAATAGTTCCAGTATTTACATCTAAAGCTAACCCTGCCTGCAAAGTGCCTGTTGTTATAGCGAAGGTGTATGGCTCGGCGCCTCTAGTGACTGTTAAGTCCAGTGAAAAAGCAGTCCCGGTTGTTCCTGTTATGCCAGATGTTGGCGTTGCGATCTCTGGCGTAGTTGTAATTGCTTGGGTAGTGCCAGAAAAACCAAAGGCAGTGCCCGCCGAGTTAGTTCCTGTGGCTTTATATCTAATGAAGCGACCTTCATCAGCATCTGTTGTTGTGTAGGTCTCTGAAGTTGCTCCAGAAATTGTTGTACAAGACGTTGCCGCCGAAGTTGTGCAGCGTTCCCAAACATATGTAACTGTAGGGACCGGGTATCCGCCGAATGATGCAGATGCCGTTAAAGTCGAATTTAAAATTGAATCACCTGTTGGTGTTACCAACTGATCTGCAGTGGGTGGAATCAAGTTATCTGGAGTTATAGCCACTGTTGCAGTTGATGTATCTGAACTTCCGATCACATTTGATGCCGAAACCTTAAATGTGTACTTCAAACCATTGGTTAAAGTTCCATCAAATCTACAAGCCAATGGCGTTGGGAATGGAACATTCAATGTACAAGTCAATGCAGGGCTAAAAGGAACACCGTTCTCGTCAAATGCTTCTACGTCATATCTAGTGATTGCAGATCCACCGGTATTGGGAGCAGTAAAGCTAATAGTTGCCGATGCGTTTGAAGGAGTGGCCACAATATTTGTTGGTGTGGAAGGTTTACCAACAGGAGTAACTGCAGCTGAAGGTAATGAAGGAGGTGAGTTGCCGACTCCATTTTTAGCTACGGCGGTAAATGTGTATGGAATGCCGTTGGTAAGACCTGTGATTTCACAACCATTTGCTGGATTTGTTGTGACGCATGTAAGACCACCCGGTGCAGAGGTAACAATGTATTCAACGATTGCTGATCCACCGTTATCGGTTGGCGCAGTAAAGGTAACGGTCGCTTTTCCGGGCGCAGTCGATGTAGCGGCGACCGCAGTAGGTGCTGCTGAAATAGTTGCAGGTGTAACAGCAATTGTTGCTGTTGAAGAATCTGATGTGTAGGCACCATTATTTGCTTGAACCGCAAATGTCACGGCGGTTCCATTAGTTAATCCAGTTACGGTACAGCCCAAAGGATCTGGGAAAGTGGGCGTAATAACGCATGTTTGGCCTGTTGATGCGGTGACTGTGTAACTAGCAATCGCTGCTCCACCTGTCGTTGCTGGGGCGGTAAATCGCACTGCAGCAGTTGTGTTTCCTGGCGTTGCTGAAACTCCAGTCACAACGCTTGGCTTACCTGCCGGTGTGACTGAGTTTGATGCTCCAGATGCAGTTGCACTGCCTGCCGAATTAGTCGCGGTTGTTGTGAATGTATAGGACAGTCCATCAGTTAGGCCAGTAATTACACATGATGTAGATGGTGCATCGACTCTGCATGTTGAACCATTTGAAGCGGTGATTAAATACGAATCAGCTGCTCCACCACTTGTGCTCGGATTTACAGTAACTGTTGCGCTGCCGCTTCCTGCAAGAGCTGTTGGCGCGGATGGAATACCAGGTGGAAGTAAGGTCCACTTCGCGAATAGCGTGACGCTATTTGTTGTTGAATTTGTAAACTTCAATGATGGATTTGTTAATCCGCCGCCTGTCCATCCAGCAAATCCATATCCTGGTCGACTAAATGTCCCAGCAGAGAGAAGATCAACCTCAACGCCTTGCGCTGCAACTGTTGGCGCAGCGGTACCGGTTCCACCATTAATGTCATAGAAGATTTGTGAAAGTGTGCTTTCCCATTGAGCCTCAGCGTTCACATTGGAAGATAGAACGTAATTTCCGCCTGCTGAATAAATAGTTGTCCCAATTTTCCAGCCAACGAATTTGAAATTTGTGTAAGTCAACGACGTATCAGAACCTAATGTGACACTCTCTTTGTAACCACCAGTTGTTGCTGTGACCGTACCTGTCACATTAGCGCCTGGAACATAAGTAATTGTGTAGACGTCAGGGGTCCATTGGGCGTAGAGCAAATATCTAGTTGGGCCGACTGTAAATGTAGAACCTGAAACGGTTGCCCCAGCTTGATCTTTCCAGCCAGCAAAAGTGAAACCTGCTCTGGTGGGAACAATGGCCGTTAAATTCGAACTGGATCCATCAGTTTGTGTCACATCCGCGGGTACTGCCCCTGAACCACCATTTAATATGTAAGAAACGGTGTAAACAGCTACCCATTGAGCAGTAAAAGTTACATTCGCAGCCGGCATTCGATAGGAATCGCCACCCTTGTATGCAGAGTTTGTTCCACTCTCTTTCCAACCGGTAAATACGTAAGTGGTACCCGACAGAGCGGTTGAAGTGTCAATTGTGCTGTCTAGTGTTACAACTGTAGAGATAGTTGATGTTGCATCAATTGGGAACACGACAGGCTGACCACTTGCTAACGTAGTTGAGCCAATTACACCGCGGTTATAAGTGATGCTGTATTGAATTGCGGTCCACTTGGCGTACAAGGTTAAATTCGTTGTTGCAGCGTATGGATTTGAAACTAGATTTCCGTTTAAGGTATCTGACCATCCTGCAAACTCGTAACCTGCTTGTGTGCCAGCCGAAGGAAGTGACAGGGTTGCACCGCCGGTTGTGTAAGACATGCTTGCCGGTGAAAGTGATCCGCCATTTGAGTTAAATGAAACAGAGTATGTTGCACCAGCCCAGCGTGCATACAAAATAGTGTCAGCTGTCGGAATGAATGGTGAAGAAACCGTGGTCCCCGTTGGAGTTACCGACCAACCTAAGAAAACATAATTATCACGTGTTGTGCCAGAACCACTATTGAGGGTTATACCTGTTGTTCCATACTCATAGCTTTGGGTAGTTGGTGTACCAGAGCCACCATTTGCATTGTAGGAAACCTGGAAAGTTACTGGATTCCACTTAGCAAACAGTTGTAAATCAGCGCCCGTTGAATAGTTTCCAGATTTTGCTGCTCCTGCCCCATCAACCCATTCAACAAAGGTGTAACCGGTCTTGGTTAATGAACCTGTATTTGCAACAATCACATACGGTGTATTTGATCCATTTACGAAGGATCCAGTTGCAGGCACCGTTCCGCCAGTATTTCCGTTTCCGTTGTAGGAAATTGAATAAGTAACGCCAGCCCAACCAGCGGTCAGCGTAATTGTTGCTGCTGGCTCATAATTTGAGCCATTTTGGCCAACCAATGTGTTTGATGAGTTAAACCAGCCGGTGAAGTTATAACCAGCGCGGACTGGCAGTGGGTGCACGACTGGAGTTCCTGCGTTGAATGCAATGTCCAAAGTTGATGTACTGGATGGCCCAACAGTTCCGCTATTTGCATTGTAAGTAACGATTGGTGCAGCTGGTGCTACGCCAGTTGCTGTCGTTGTTGCCGTTGAACTTTGGCCACCTAGGTTTGCAACTGCAGAGAATTTATATGTAGTTCCGTTTATTAATCCTGTGATTACACAACTTGTTGCAGGTGCTGTAACTGTGCAAGTTTTAGCTGGGCTTAGCGCAACACCTGAATTATCAAGAGCAGTTACAGTAAATGAAGTTGGGGATTCACCAACTGCCGCACCAACTGTAATTGTCGCTTTAGCATTTCCTGCAACCGCTGAAATAGTTGGAGGACTTAATGGTGTTGTTCCTGCAACAACATTTGATGTCAGACCTGTCTTTCCATTTAATGCACGGATTGCAACTTGGTAAGTGGTTCCGTTTGTTAACGTTGTTGTGCCATTCGCAAGTTTTGTGATTTCAATTGGTGACACTGCATCTGCAGGCGAAATCGCTGTCCAAGTAAGCCCACCATCTAGTGAATATTCGTAGTTCGTGATTGCAGATCCACCATCTGAAGTTGGTGGCGTAAATGCGACAGTTAACTTGTTTGCAGATCCTGTGATCGAAGTAATTGTTGGTGCACTAGGAGTACCAAAGGCGTAACGAAGGATGACAATTCCAGTACCGCCTGCGCCACCGCTTGATGTATATCCGCCGCTTCCGCCACCACCGGTGTTTGCAGTACCCGCTGAACCAACACCCGTTTTGGTGGCATTTGCACCACCACCTAAACCACCCGTACCGGTCCAGCTTGCATTTGTTCCATAAAGCGCAGTTCCGCCGCCGCCGCCGTAATTTGTTGCGGTTCCAGAAATTGAATTAGAAACTCCAGGACCACCAGCACCAGCGTTGCTACTTGCATTAGTTCCGATACCAACACCGCCAGCACCACCACCACCACCGCCGCCGTTAAAGGATCCGACTCCACCTAAAAATGCATTCCCACCAACGCCTGGATCTGGAGATATTTGTGCGGTGCTATCTTGATAAGCAGCTCCGCCGCCGGTCCATCCTGAACTAATTGGAGTGCCATCGGGGTTTAAGTTTGTGGCATTTAACCGACCTTTTCCACCACTGCCACCTAATGCAACTTGGTTAAGTGTCGAAGAAACAAATCCACTTCGTACGCCAGTCTTTCCATGATTTGTTGTAGCGTCATTATTTCCAACACCGCCTGCGCCACCCGCGCCAACCGTGACAACTGCAGTTCCAATTGGAACTAATCCTGTTTGATAAACAACGCGACCACCGCCGCCACCACCACCAAGGTTTCCTGCACCACCTCCACCTGCACCAACAGTTAGTAAATCAATTGATGTGACTCCGCCAGGTGTAGTCCATAAACAATTTCCAGCGCCTGTAAAGGTAAGAACTATAAACCCGCCCGATGTTGTTCTGGTCGGAGTACATGCTGCCAAATACATTGCATGCAAACTAATTGATGTCGTTGTTGTGAATTCTCCATTAGGTAAATAAGTAGTACCCGTTCCATCAGCCTTTGTATTCCAACCAGCGAAAGTCAGGCCAGTTTTAACAAGGTTGCCAGTGTTGCTTGCTGCACGAAGGGTGTTGCCACCAATACCAGTCAGAGGGCTTGGAACTGTTCCCGAGTTACTGCCGTTTGCTAAATAAGTCACGGTGACATTTGGTGCAATTGCTATAGTTCTTGTCAGTGCTGCAAATATTGGGGTCTCTGATTTTCCGCCAAATTCGTAAATGGGATTTTCACTCTGGGTACTTAAATCAGCCCACTTACCATCGGTAAACCTAATTCCAATGTTTGGTTCGTTGCTAAGTCCACCTTCACCAGCTGACCAGAAAGCAAATGGCGGGGTTGGCAGGCCAGTTGGCGCATTCGCCACATATTGCAGCGTCGGATGATTGGGTTTGCTTAGGCCAATCCAGCCGATACCTAACTTTTGAACAATAAATAAAGATTCGTCAGCATTATTAGGAATGGTCATATAACCGCACATTCCATTGAAACTAACTCCGCAGTTATTTGAAGCTGTCGTGCGATCTAACGCTGCTTGGCGAACAACTGTCGTAGCTCCCCGCCAGTAGCTACTTCCTGTCGCTGGGTTGTAGCGATAATCGCCATTTAGACCTGCATACGATGCGGTAATAGTGATGGTTGTTAAAACCGCAGTCGCTGGCGCTGTGTACTTCAATGAAGCAAGTGCGGCATTTACATCAGCCAGGTTTCCAATAAATGAAATTGCAGCTGCAGCGGTAGTTAAGGTCGCCTGATATCCGATTGGCAAAGTTAAATTTGTGGTTGTTGAGATTGACAATGTTCCAGCTGGGACTGATGCAACTATTTGAATCTTGTCAGCGTATTGCGAAAGTATTAGATCATTAGTTGTTCCTGTGTATTCACTATTGATCGTGTATGCAGTGCTCTTCAAAACTCCAATAGGTGTACTGGTGTTGGTATTGAAACTTGAAGTTAGACCTGTGTTGCTAGGTGTCCAAGCCGCAAACAAAGTTGCTGAAACACTTCCAGGGAAAGATGAACCTGCTGTCACGGCTGTTCCAGAACCATCAGCTGCCGTATTCCAACCTGCAAAGACATAACCAAGTCGCGTCAGATTGCCAGTGTTGTCTGAAACTGCAAATGTTGTAGTTGTTGAACTCCACTGGATTGTGATTAATCCATTTCCACCGGTGTTGTCTGCAGTTGTATTTGTGTAAGCCTTACCTCCACGGCCAGCATTATCTGCATAATTTGGACTGGAAATATTTGGGTATGAAAAATTGCTTAGAACACCGTTACCGCCAGCTGTTGCTGTGATCAAAGTTCCGCGTGTTAAATCAAGGTAGCCCGAGCCACCGCCGCCACCACCGTTTTCTGGTCCTCCACCTGAAGTTTGATATGTACCACCGCCACCGCCGTAGTAACCACCGCCACCGCCACCGCCACCTTCTGAATTAGCTTGGCTGCATGATGCGCCACCTTGCAGATAAGCACCATTACGAGATAGCGATCCAGGTGTAGGACAACTTGTGTTTCCTGTTGCGCCAGCACCACCCGCAGAGTTAGTTCCACCGCGGCCGGCAACTGCGGAAGTACCTGCTTGGCCACCATTTTGATTTGCGCCGCCGCCGCCACCGGGCGTTCCGTTTGTACCTGAACCAGGTGAAGCTCCGCCGCCTGCGCCTGAAATAACAAGTGGAGTAGTTCCAGTGAAAATTCCTGAATAGCCACCACCACTTGAACCTACTTGCCCACCATCTCCGCCGGGACCGCCGCCGCCATATTGCAAAGTTTGATCACGAACAAGTCCACCTTGTCCGACAACAATTTTTAAAACTTCTCCCGCAGTCGGTGTTGTCAATGTTGCTTTTGAATATCCACCTGCACCACCGCCCGGATCACCGTAATACGCAACCGATCCACCACCACCAGCACCCCAAGCTTCAACCAAAATTCCCTTTGAAGTATCGATATCTGTCGGAAGCGTAAATTGTTGGTCGCTACCTGTGTATGAAAAAACTTTACAGTTGTTGAATCCCGGATCTGTTACACATTGAGTTCCTGGTACTGGACCAAAAGCTGCCGCTGGAACAGTTCCTGATGTCGCACCATTAGCGTTGTATGTATATAGCGGTCTAAAGATTGCGAAAAGAGTTGTTGTGCCGGCACTTGTATAAGAAGCACTACCCGAATAGTTGGTTCCACTACCGTCGGCGGCGGTGTTCCAACCAGCAAAACTTAAACCTGTTCTACTTAAACCAGATCCGGAATTTAGGTTAAATGTCTGTGATGCGGAACCTTTGGTAACAACCGCTGTTGGGACGGTTCCTGTTGCGCCATTTGAATTGTAGGTAATTGTTGAATTCCATTGCGCATATAAAGTTGTATCGCCGCTAGCTGTAAATGTTGTGGCACCTGCGGCATGGGTTGTGCCACTGCCATCTGCTGCTGTGTTCCAGCCGCTAAATGTGTAATTTGTTTTTGCAAGTGTTCCAGTATTTGATGCAAGAGTTAATGAACCACCCGTTAAAGAAACAGTGCTGTTGCTAGGTACTGAGCCACTTGTTGCTGTGTTTGCATCGTATGTAATTACATAAAGCAAACCACTTGAAGCTGCAGCAGCGCCACAGTTTTCACCTGAGGCTGTAGATGCGCTACTTAATAACGCGATATAACTTGATCCACCACCACCACCCGTGTTGTCACCACCACCACCACCGCCGAAGTAACCACCACCGCCGCCGCCGCCTTCATCTCTTGAATCTCCACCTAAATATGCAGCTCCTGGAGTTCCGGGTTGGCCAACGCTTGGAGAATTAGCACTATTTCCACCAGCACCACCAGCAGATTGTGTTCCACCTCTACCGCCACCTGTCGTTGCAGTACCGCGCCCTAATCCTTCTAGTCCACCAGCACCAAAACCACATTGACCATAAGAACCGCCACCACCACCAGCTGCGGTTGCTAAATCTGTTGTTGTATTTGGTAATCGAATAGCGGAACGACCTCCACCGGAACCAAACCAATTCGCAGAAGCACTTGCAATCGAACCACCACGTCCTCCACCTCCATAAGTAAGAGGTGTGTATCTGCCAGTAAGACCAGTTACAGCAACAGCAGCAACACCACCACCGCCCTCACCAACAATTACTGTCAAAATTTGTCCTGCTGTTAGTGATGAATATGTACCTGTTGCATAACCGCCGCCACCACCGGCTCGTATTCCGCCGCCACCACCGGCACCGAATAAAAAGAAAGTTGCGGTTGTGACATTTGCGGGAACGGTCCAGGTTTGATCTGTACCCGTGTAATTGAAAGTTGCAACTGTTGTAACGTTGCCAACTTTGTATCTAATTCCAACACAACCATTTCCTGCTTTTGTTGTGTTGAAGTTTGATGTACCTGCGCCACCACGTCCTACACCAGCCGCACAATTCGGTACTGGCACGCGGAGCCATTGAGCAAATAAAATTGTGCTAGAACTTGTTGTGATTGAAGCACCTAATGCATAAGGTGTGCCTGAACCGTTAGCGGCAGTGTTCCAACCATTGAACTCATAACCTGTATATGTAAAACCAGTTCCATCTGGGAGCAATGTTGCTGTGGCATTAGTTACGATTAATGCAGACTTAGTTCCAGTTGCACCATTTGCATTGAAAGATACCGCGGAGCTACCGTCGGGAATTGCTAAATAGCGCACAATTACAATGCCAGAACCACCTGCAGATGCAAGCCCGCTACTTGAGCTGGGTTGTGATCCACCACCACCCCTATTTGCTGTTGGCGGATTGCCGTTAGTTCCGCCACCTGAAGAGGCGCTACCTGTACTTCCATTTGATCCGGCGCCACCGCTGCCATACATAACAGTTGCACCAGAAATATCTGAATTAACACCGACTCCGCCGGTGGTTCCGTTTCCTGCTCCACCAGCACCGCCGCCACCGCCGGAAAAGTATTGGCCTGTTGATGCGCCGCCAGGATTTCCGTTACCGCTTGCACCACCAGGTGCCAGTGTATTAATCGGCGCTGTTCCACCATTCGCAGTAAGTGTTGCAAAACTCGATTGTCCACCGTTGTTAACTGAAGTAGATGCTGTTCCTTGTGTATTTATTGCAGCACCACCACCACCAACTGCGACTGCAACAACAGCACCTGGTGTCACACTGAAAGTTGCCCTTGCTTCAACGGCGCCGCCGCCGCCGCCTTGTGGCCACCAAACTCCGCCTTGCCCTGCACCGCCACTACTTCCACCACCAACAACTAATACTCGTACTGATGTCACGTTGTTTGGAACTTGCCAATTACAACTACCAACAGTTGTGAAGGTAACAACTGTGTCGCCACTAACCGTTGTTGAAGTTGGAACACATACAGTTGCGTATCGAACAATTACAACACCCGAACCACCAGCGCCACCGTAACCATTTGTTGCTCGAGCTCCACCGCCACCTCTATTGGCAACACCGTTTCCTGTTGCACTCGCTGAAGTAGATACGAAATAGCCAACTGCGCCTCCATGTGATGCACTTCCGGATGAACCGTCTGAACCTGCACCACCACCGCCATATCCAACAGTGCTGCCTGAAATATCTGAATTGACGCCTGCGCCACCATTTCTAGCATCTGTAACACCTGTGACAACTCCACCGGCCCCGCCTGCTCCACCACCGCCACCAGTTCCACAACTTCCGGTTGCACAGCTTGAACCGCTTGAAGTTCCAGTTCCTCCAATGTTTCCATTGCCACTAGTTCCACCAATGCGACCAGCATTAGCAGTTGCAACGTTAGAGTTCGTTGATCCACCTGATGCAGTGGTGGCACCAAATGAAGAAGAGCCACCGTTGTTTCCAGTAGCACCGCTTGTTGCTGCTGTAGCCGAACCACCTGCACCAACCGCAATTGTTACTTTGTTTCCTGCAGTAACGGATATTGAACTATTCGCAACTACTGCACCGCCACCGCCGCCAGCCGGCCAATAAATGTTATTAATTCCCGCACTTGCACTACCGCCGCCGCCAACAACCAATACCCGAACGGAAGTGACTCCTGCAGGCACTGTCCATTCACAAGTACCAACATCATTGAACGTTAGAACGGTGTCACTTCCTACAGCTGTAGAAGTTGAAATACATTCCGCAGCAAATGCAGGAGTAGGAATTGAAACTAATAATCCAGAAATTAGCGTTGCAATTACTATCGAGACAATTTTTGACCGTGCGGCATTAACTTTTATGCGCACCAAATCAAGAATCACTTTTACCTCTTTACTAGAGTAAATAGGAGAGGCCATAAGCGTAAAAGTGGGGTGAGGAGCGGTTCTACCGAAACAGCCATTTAGGGTGATGTTCACCTGTAAAGATCACCTCTAAAGGGTGACCTTGAGTGTTGGTTTAAGAAAATGGCAGAAGAAAAGCCCCCGGTGTGAAAGGCACCGAGAGCTTAACTTGTGCGCGCGAAGGGATTCGAACCCCTAACCTTCTGATCCGTAGTCAGATGCTCTA
>Ga0208085_1000594_pt1 | contig 11952 bp, 10 predicted proteins | sample LakMenEpi21Jun10_FD_150721 | JGI IMG/M metagenome (GOLD analysis project Ga0208085, IMG submission 150721) | Freshwater microbial communities from Lake Mendota, WI - 21JUN2010 deep hole epilimnion (SPAdes) | ecosystem: Environmental > Aquatic > Freshwater > Lentic | place: Lake Mendota, Madison...
TTATGAATATCAGTAAAATAATTTTCTAAATCAATAATTGGATAGCCTACGATTTGTCCGGGACCATGATACGTAATATCTCCTCCGCGATTAATTTTATAGAAAGTTGCCTTTTTTGCTTCTAATTGTTTTTCAGAAAGCAGTAAATTTGAAATATCGCCACTTTTACCTAAAGTATAAACATGGGGATGTTCTACAAAAAGAAAATAATTTGGCGTTTCAGTAGCTAAACCTTCTCTCCTGTTCAAAATTTTTATATCAACTATTTTTTTAAACAATTCTTCCTGGTAATCCCAAGTTAGTTTATAATCTTTTGAGCCTAAATCTTGAAGTTGAATTTTTTTGTTCATACTATTCAAAATTTATTTCAAAATTTAAACTTTCAGGATTACTCATATAATCTTTCATTTGATAAGGAATAGTTACCGTTTTTCTGTCATCACTAATTACAGCATTTTCTACAGAAACACTTTTGATAGGTTTTGGAAATTGATATAGTATTGTATAACTGGATTGCTCAAAAATCATATTCATAGATTCATCTACCCCTTCCGCAATTTCTTCTACATCTATCTCTTCATCTGTACTGTTTTCTTTTTTTAAAGCTTCTTTAAAATCTTCTTTAAAATTAGATTTTTGAACTGTCTTTTTAAATATTTTCCCATCATAAAAAAAGGTTGTCAACGCATCATTAGTTAACTGATTATTTTTAGTTAACTCTTCACTTCCTCCTGCACCAATTGATTTAAAAGTGTTGATGGGAGATGTCATGTTTTGCAATTCATCCATCGATTTAAAATCAGCAAATAATATATATTTCATGATTTTATTTTCTTCATCAATTATCATTCGAATTTTAAAATTCTCCATTTTTTTAATTTGCTCCTGCTCTTCTTTCGATAATTTTGCAATACTGTCTTGCTTTTCTGCATATAATTCTTTCAAAGAAAAAGTACTGTCAATGACTTTTGCCGAACCTGCTTCTTTTTCTTTTTTTGATTTCTTTTTACTTTTTTTGGATGTATCTTCCGGTTTGCCCATTTTTTCTTCCAGCATGGTCATCATCGAAGAGCCATCCATTTCATAAGTTATAGTCCCTGAGATATCTTCATTAATAAGTAGACGCTCTGTAATTACGCAACTTGATAAGCTGAATAATAGTAATATGTATGCTATTTTGCTTTTTAAATTCATTTCTTTAAATTAAAGTACAAATATACAAATAGTTTATTGTTTAAGGCTTTTAATAACCGCTACCTCGTTCCCAAAAAAGCATAAATAATTTGTCAGTAAAAATCTTTTTAAATCCTAAGAAATTCTAACTAATTAAAAATAGTTGAGTTTATTGAATCTAGTTGTCCTTAACTAAAAAAAAAATTATCTTTGCACCTTTAAAAATTGATGCTATGCAACTTTCGGAACAAGAAATAATTCGACGAGAAAAACTAAACATTTTAAGAGGAATGGGAATTAATCCATACCCTGCTGACCTTTATCCGGTTGATCACACTTCTATTGAAGTGAAGGAAAACTATGAAGAAGGTAAGAAAGTGATTGTTGCCGGAAGAATTATGAGTACCCGAATTCAAGGAAAAGCCTCTTTTGCCTCTTTACAAGATAGTGAAGGAAGAATTCAATTGTATTTTAATCGTGATGAAATATGCCCGGGTGAAGACAAAACATTATACAATGAAGTATTTAAAAAACTGATTGACCTTGGTGATTTTGTTGGTGTAGAAGGTGAATTATTTACCACACAAGTCGGTGAAAAAACAATTAAAGTTTTAGATTTTAAACTTTTGAGTAAAACACTAAGACCTTTACCTCTTCCCAAAACAGATACAGAAGGACACGTTTTTGATGCTTTTACCGACCCTGAGTTGCGTTTCCGTATGCGTTATGTCGATTTAGTTGTAAACCCACATGTGAAAGAAGTCTTTGTTAAAAGAACAAAACTTTTTAATGCAATGAGAACGTTTTTTAACAACAAAGGTTATTTTGAAGTAGAAACACCTATTTTACAATCTATTCCTGGTGGTGCAGCTGCGAGACCATTTATGACTCACCATAATAGTTTAGACATTCCTTTGTATATGCGGATTGCCAATGAATTATATTTAAAAAGATTAATTGTTGGAGGTTTTGACGGTGTTTATGAATTTTCTAAAAACTTCAGAAATGAAGGGATGGACCGAACGCATAATCCGGAATTTACAGCCATGGAAATATATGTAGCCTATAAAGACTACAAATGGATGATGGATTTTACTGAAAATCTTATAGAATTTTGTGCAATACACGTCAATGGCTCAACTAATGCGACGTTTGGAGAATATCAAGTGAATTTTAAAGCTCCCTATACCCGTATTACCATGACCGATGCAATTATTCAGTTTACCGGTTTTGATATTTCAGGAAAAACAGAAGACGAAATTAGAACTGCTGCTTTAAGCATGGGCGTTCAAGTAGATGATTCCATGGGAAAAGGGAAATTAATTGATGAAATTTTTGGAGCAAAATGTGAAGGTAGCTTCATTCAACCTACATTTATTACCGACTATCCTAAAGAGATGAGTCCGTTATGTAAAGAACACAGAACTAATCCTGAACTTACAGAACGATTTGAACTTATTGTTTGTGGAAAGGAAGTAGCAAATGCCTATTCTGAATTAAATGACCCAATTGATCAGAGAGAACGTTTTGAAGCACAATTAAATTTAGCTGATCGTGGTGATGATGAAGCCATGTTTATTGATAACGACTTTTTGAGGGCTTTAGAATATGGAATGCCCCCTACTTCAGGTTTAGGAATTGGCATGGATAGATTAGTAATGTATTTGACCAACAATCCATCCATCCAGGAAGTTTTATTCTTTCCACAAATGCGACCCGAGAAAAAACAGGTTGAATTATCTGAAGATGAAAAAATTGTAGTAGAAATTTTAAAAACTTTAAACAATATTTCACTTTCTGAATTAAAGGAAAAATCAGCTTTAAGCGGTAAAAAATGGGATGCGGCAATGAAAGGTTTAGCCAAAAACAATTTGGTAAAAGTTCATGTTGAAGGAGAACTTAAAACCGTTGAATTGAAAGGTTAATTTAAATAAAGTATAAAAATCAAATCCCGACTATAAATAATCGGGATTTTATGTTTTTAATAATTTTGAGATCCCGCCATTGCAGAAGAGAAGATTGCTCCAAATACGGAAAAGAAAACAATCATTAAACCAATTACGATTGCCAAAACTATCAATTGTGCTTTAGCCCAATTTTGTTTATTTACGTTTTCATTATTACCAAAGGCATACACAAATAACATAATAAATCCAACTAAAGGAATTGCCATGATTAAAAGTGTAATGAGCCAGTCTTTGACTGACATTGTTTTTTGATTTGCATTTTGAATTTCTTCCATGTGTATGTTTTTTTTGTTATGCATGCAATATACTTAAAAATTTAAGAATTCCATTTTGTGTAGTCTTTTTTGTTAAAAATATCCTAAGCATTAAACTATTCAAATTATTAAGGGTCTTATCTATATCATTCATAAAAAACAAATAAAATGAAAAAATTAATTGTAACCGCAATTTTGTTATTTGGATTAATAACATTTGCACAAGAAGGCCAAATTAGTACTAATAATGGAAGACCTGCACAAATGGGTCAAAAACAAAATTTCACACCTGAACAAAGAGCAGAACTTCAACTAAAAAGAATGACGCTCCATTTAGATTTAAACCAAAAACAGCAAGTGGAAGTAAAAAAATTAGTATTGGAACTAGCCAAAAAAAGAGAAACCATAAAAACTGAAATGAGAGCTAAAAGAGAAAATGGTTTAAAACCATCCGATGAAGAACGATTTGCTAATCAAAGTCAAATGTTAGATGAAAAAATTGCTATGAAAACAGCTTTTAAAAAAATTCTTACTCCAGAGCAAATGGCTAAGTTTGAAGAAAATTTGGCTAATCGCTCTGAAAAAATGCAAGCTCGAAGAATTAATAAATCGAAAAAATTTGCAAACAAAAAATAATTTTTTTAAACAATATTTTGCCAGTTAGTCAATTTGATTTATATTCGCTCATTAACTAACTAAAAATGAACGTTATTATGAAAAAAATTGTTGCTATTGTATTTTTTATGATTGCCTTTGGGTTTTCATCTAATGCACAAAGTCCAATAAGTAATGCAAAACCTACTTTAAGAGAAGTAAATCCTAAAGAAGCTGCTTACAAAGATATTTCTGATTTGAGTGCTGTAATTGACATCACTCCGGAATTTAAAAATGATTTGATGACTTTATTTATGATGCGTGAAGAGGCAATAGCAGGTTGCACTACTGAAGACGAAAGAGTAATTACTTACCAAAAATACGGTGAGAAAATAATGTCCGGTTTAACTGAAGAACAACACAAAATGTTACAACAAAAACCAGAATTATATGCTCGTTTGATGAAGTACAAACCAGTTAAATAAATTTAAAAAAAATCCCGATTTTCAATTCGGGATTTTTTTTGTTACAACTTTTTTGCAACTGTATTAATCGCTTGGATAGTAAAATCTAAATCTTCATAAGAAAGAGCATCTGTAATAAACCAAGTTTCATAGGCGGAAGGAGCAATATAAATTCCTTCTTTAAGCAATCCGTGAAAGAATTTTTTAAAGGTTTTATTATCGCCCGCTTTAGCGGTTTCAAAATCAACAACTGGATTTTCGCTAAAATGTACCGAAATCATAGATCCAATTCGATTGATAGTAAAAATCAAATTGTTTTCAGATAACACATTTTGTATTCCTTTTTCCAAATAAGCAGTTTTCTCTGCCAATCGTTGAAATACATCTTGGTTTTCATTCAGTTCTGTTAACATTGCCAATCCAGCTGCCATTGCTAACGGATTACCAGATAATGTTCCCGCTTGATAAACAGGTCCAATTGGTGCTAGAAAATTCATGATTTCATTTCGTCCAGCAAATGCTCCAACAGGTAATCCCCCACCAATTACTTTACCAAAACAAATTAAATCCGCATTTACACCTAACAATTCTTGCACTCCTCCTTTAGCTAATCGAAATCCTGTCATCACTTCATCAAAAATCAAAACGCTATTATGTTCGTCGCAAAGTTCTCTTAAACCCTCTAAAAAACCTTTAGCGGGCGGAATACAACCCATGTTTCCAGCAACAGGCTCAACAATGATTGCCGCAATTTCATTAGGATTATCTCTAAATAGTTTAGTAACGCTGTTTAAATCGTTAAAATCAGCTAATAGTGTATCTTTCGCGGTGCCTTTTGTAACACCTGGACTATTTGGAACGCCAAAAGTACTTAATCCGCTTCCAGCTTGTATTAAAAAAGAATCGGAATGACCGTGATAGCAACCAGCAAATTTTATTATTTTATCTCTATTCGTAAATCCTCTTGCTAAGCGAATCGAACTCATGCAAGCTTCTGTGCCTGAATTCACAAAACGAATTTTATCAATATTGGGTACCATAGAAATGGCAAGGGCTGCGATTTCTGTTTCTAACTGTGTTGGCATTCCAAAAGAAGTTCCAAGTTTTGCTCGTTCAGTTATCGCATTAATTACAGGTGCGTGGGCATGACCCAAAATCATTGGCCCCCAAGAATTAATATAATCAATTAATCGGTTTCCGTCTTCATCAAATAAATAGGCTCCTTTGGCACTTTTTACGAAAACTGGCGTTCCTCCCACGCCTTTAAAAGCTCGAACTGGCGAATTTACTCCACCAGGAATTACTTTTTCAGCTTCTTGAAACAATTGGCTACTTCTTTGGTATAACATTATTCTATACTTTATTTATCCACTTACTGAACAATTAATTTTTGTCCGATCGAAAGTGAATTAGATTGTAATTTATTTTTCTTTTTAAGTTCTTCAACAGAAATAGTGAATCTTTTGGATAATGAATAGAGCGTATCGCCTTTTGCAACAATATATTCATTACTTTCAATTTTAACCTCAGTATTTCTTCGGTTTTCTTTAGGTTTTGCACTCAACACTTCTTCGTCATATTGATGCAAATTATATCGCTCAATTAAACTTATCAATTTATCTGGATATTTTGGATCGGTTGCATATCCTGCTTTTTTTAAACCTTTTGCCCATGCTTTATAATCGCCAGCTGGCAAATCAAATAGAAAATCGTACCGACTTCTTGATGTTAAAAATAACGAATGGTCACGATACGATTCGGCTGGATCTTGGTATTTCCGAAAACATTCATCAGCTGCATCGTCATGATGTAAAACACTCGGTCCGTTCCATTCTTTATGGCATTTTATCCCAAAATGATTATTGGCTTGTTGACTTAAAGAGCCTGTTCCCACACCAGATTCTAAAATTCCTTGTGCTAAGGTAATGCTTGCCGGAACTCCGAATTGTCGCATGTTATTTTTGGCAGTTTCTTTAAAATCTTCGATATATTTTAGCACCATATCCGGCGTAACTTTTACTTTTGAAGTTGCTTCCAACACTTCCGGAGCATTTTTATTTTCATTCTTTACCGTGGAATTAGAAGTTTGTTTCTGTACTGGCTTCTTAACGTTTCTTGTAATTGGAGTTGACGGTTTTGAAGTTCTAATCGTTGGTTTAGACGATGAACAAGCCGTTATGATTAATAAACTTAAAAGGAAAATTACTTTCTTAAACATGTATTTTTATTTTGGGCAAATGTAATTGTTCTAATTTAAAATTCATACCTTGAATTCCCTGAAGGCCTCCTGTGTGAATGGCAAGAATTCTTGAGCCATTGGGGAAAAATCCATTTTCAACTAAATCATATAATCCAAACAACATCTTTCCGGTATAAACGGGATCTAATAGTATTTTAGTGTTTTCTAAAAAGTAATTCATAAATTGAATCAACACTTTGTCAATTTTGGCATATCCACCAAAATGATAATCTAGATTTAATTCCCACCGATTATTTTGTGCATATTTACGGATATCTTCTTCTAAAAAATCCCCCTTCAAAGCCGGAAAACCAATCACCTTTTGATGATTCATCGAAGAATTAATAATGCCCGAAATTGTGCCTCCGGTTCCTACACAACAGCAAATATAGTCAAAGACGGCATCTTCCTGTGTTAAAATTTCTTCACATCCTTTGATGGCTAATTCATTTGTACCACCTTCCGGAATTTGAAAAAACGGACCAAATTGAGCCATTAAATCCGCCTGATAAGTTACTTCGTTTTTGTGTCTGTATTTTTCTCTCGTTTCAAACACAAACTTCATTCCACATTGTTGTGCAAATAATAATGTTGGATTATTATTTATCTGAGGTTCCAATTCATCCCCTCGGATTATTCCAATAGTTTTAAAACCATATTCTTTTCCTGCAAAGGCAACGGCTGCAATATGATTTGAAAAAGCTCCACCAAAAGTTAATAAAGTAGCTTGGTTTTCAACTTTCGCTTGTTTCAAGTTGTATTTTAATTTTCTGTATTTATTGCCTGAAATATAAGGATGAATTAAATCTTCTCTTTTAATAAAAAGGGAGACATTTTTATTAAATCCAATCACTTCCTGATTAATAACTTTGAATTCCATACACCAACAAAAGTACTGAATTTGAGCTGAACAAAAAAAGACAGCCGTAATGACTGTCTTTTGGATAAATTTATCTTTCGATTAAAAATTATTCTTTAAAAATCAATACTTTTTTACTGATTTCCTGATTTTCAGCGGTATTAATCTTAACAATATAAACACTGTCACTTAATCCGGAAGTTGAAAACTCATAAGATGGTTCAGTAGCTAATTTTTCTTTATTAAATATTAATTTTCCTGTTATGTCAAATAATGATACAGATTTTACATTTAATAAATTTGGATTACTAATAGACAATTTTTTGTTTTCATTGTTATGAATTACATCAAAATTATAATTGGTATTATCAGGAGCACTTAATGTTTCGTTTAAAAAAGTAATTTCAAAACGGTCAGTTACATTTCCGGCAGGCAATGTGATATCTACAAAACCATTCTTGATATCATGATAAATAGTTGTTTGTTTATCATAAAGATAAATATTTTCAGCCAAATCAAAATTGACTAAATTACCTACTAACACTCTAAAATTTGATTCAGAAGAAGCTTTAACGGCAAAAGGAATTCTTTTATTAATATCAAAAGGCAAAGTTGAAATCACAAATTGTTTATTATCTACAATTGGAAAATAAGCATCGGTAGGTAAATTAAGCTGCTGTGTTGTGGCATCAAAAGCAAAATCATACCCATCATTAGCATTTGGATTAAATGCAAGTACTATTTCTCTTGTAAATAAATTATCTAAAATGGTATGAATTTTTATCTGAGGAATTTGAGCTTTGGAAAACTGCGTATAATCTGTTCCGGTTAAATTAGGAATAGCTGGCCAGTTTTCATTGGCATCTATTGAGTTTTCATTGGTTGCATTTCTTTCAAATTCTGAATTAGTAGTAAGACCTCCTTCTTTAACAAAAACACGATAATCATTTTTCATTTGAGCATCTGGAGAAGGAGTTGGAACAACACCTTTAATTATAAATCCTTGACCAATTGGAGAAAACATTCGATAATAATTAACTCCGAATCCAGTACTTGATGTATTTGGTGTACCATCACTATTATAAGTAGTCCAAGGTTCATTAGCATAAGTCCCCGGTGAAAAAGGGCCATTATTGGCAACATAACTGCTGTAGCCTCCGACGTAATTTGCTAAAACGTGGGTTGTTCCCGGTTTTTCATGTTCCCAAAAATAAGCAGCTCCATCAATAATGGGAGAACCTACAAAGGTGGCAGTACCTAAGCCATAATCTATAGTATACCCACTATTTTCCAATAAAAATAAATTTAGATTGATAGCTGAGGGATATGGATTTCCGGTTAATGTACTATTGGTATAGTTAGGTCCAGGATCACTAACAACTGGAATTCCTATTGTTCCATCATTTGGTTTTCCTCTAAAATCATACCGTTGGTTATTAGTTGGATTGTTTTGAACACCAAGTACTGTTGTGTTGTCCGTTCCGCTAACGCCTTTCATGGTAAAACCTTGACCGGCAACAATACTTGTTGATCCTGCAACATAATTCCAACTTGAATATTGATTGGTAATTGTTAACGTGTATATCCAACGACTTGAAATAGTTAAAGAAGTATTGGAAGTCGTTCCGTTTAAACCAGCAATGATAGATTCTCCCCCAAATGTAGTTAAACCAGTAGGTCTCTTTAACAAAGAAATACCAAAATTAGAATTTCCAACAGAAACTGAAGGCTCTCCTACAGGAGAACACCAGTAGTTGTAACCAAAATTGTTAGAGGTACCCTCTTGAAATGCGGAGAGCGTTCCCAATCCAGTATTAGCTGAACCAGCTGTTGTTCTTTGAAGTAATTGGCTTTCATTTCGAAGATAAATATGTCCGGTGCTCGCCAAATTTACATCTTGCGTTACAGTAACATATTGATCGTTGACATATACAAAGCTTCCTGAACTCACAAAAAGTTGAGCCTGGGTCTGAATTCCAGAAAACAGAAACGCAAAAACGTAAAAAATATTAAACAAACTTCTCATAATTAAAAACTTAATGACCAAAGGTAATAAATTAATTAAATACAGAATTTGTTTCCCAGCTTTATTTTAACGAATGATAACATTGATAAAAAAAATTAAAAAACGGGTAAAGAAATCATCCTGGAACGGTGTTAAAATTTAACAATGTAATACAATTTTTCTTATAAAATAGTAATTTTATAACATTTCATCGACTTTTTTTATACTTTTAATCGATTTTATTTAAAAAAAAATTTAGTTTTGTAGTGTTAAATAAAATGAATTATTAAAAGTTCTTTTTTTGAAGTGCAATCATAATCTTAGTGGTATTAAAAATAATATCACAGACTTCAAGTAAAAGGTATTGTTATTATTTGTTTTTAAACACACAATTAAACTTAAAACATAAAAAATTAGAAAAAATGGAACTTAAAAGAATTACAAGATTAATTTGTTTAGCTATTGTATTCCTAGTAGGATTAAGTAACAACAACGTTAAAGCCAACAATTTAAATATTGGTACACCCACTGTGGTTGGGGGGGATTTGCAGTTTACCATTTCATGGGATAACAGCTGGAATACTGATATTACGCCAGGCAATTGGGATGGTGTATGGGTATTTATCAAACGCCAAGGTTGTTTGGATAATTTTTGGACACATGCTTTAGTAAGCACCGTTTCTGGTGATCATTTGATAACAGGAGGTGTTTTGCAGGTAGATGCTGTGCCAGATGGCATGGGTGTTTTTATCAGACGGTCTGCAATTGGCAATGGAAACATTCCAACAGCAACAGTTTTAATAGCCCTACAAACCGCAGCTAACCTAAGTGATAATTTTCAAGTAGCGGGAATTGAGATGGTTTATGTGCCACAAGGCGATTTTCTTATTGGCGACAATAGTAATGGTTTTGGGCAAGGAAGTGGTACTAATGCATGGGGCTTTAAGAATGTATTAATTACCAATGCCATACAAACAGCAGGTATTGGAGCCGCCACTAACTATAAAAATAGTATTGGTAATGGCTGTCCTACTCCTTTGCCAGCTACCTATCCGTTAGGGTGGAATAGTTTTTACAGCATGAAATATGAAATCAGTCAGGAGCAATATGTGGCTTTTTTAAACTCGCTTACCTATACGCAACAGATTGCAAGAACTAATGTTAGTCCTGCTTCTGCTGCTGGTACCTATGCCAATGCAAACGCAGCAACACCAGTAAGAAACGGTATCAAAATTAGAACCAGCGGCGTTTCCGCCACTGCACCTGCAGTGTATGGATGCGATTTAAACAACAATGGTGTTTTTAATGAAGCGGCCGATGGTCAAAATATTGCCTGTGGTTGGATGTCGTGGGCAGATTTAATGGCTTATTTAGATTGGGCAGCTTTACGACCTATGACAGAATTTGAATACGAAAAAATTTGCAGGGGTGCATCACCATCTTCTATACCAGGAGAATATGCTTGGAATGCGGTTAGTATAACCCAAGCAACAGCAAATTCGCTCAACAATGCCGGACAAGCAAGTGAAACCGCAACAGCGGCTGGTAACGGGCTATGCAACTTTAACGGAGGAGCAAATGCCGGACCTTTGCGATGTGGTTTTGCCGCGGGTGCCGCTACCAATAAAGCACAAGCCGGTGGTGCTTGGTTTGGCGCTATGGAAATGTCGGGCAATGTACATGAACAATGTGTAGGAGGACATAATTTTAATTATTCTGCCTTTACATCTGCTTGTGGCGATGGCACATTAGCTACTTCAGGTGCAGCCAATACGCCCAACTGGCCAGCATCAGGTGGAGGTCAAGGTGGAGGCGTTTTGAGAGGTGGCAGCTATGCAGATAGTGCTCAACAACAAAAAATTAGCGACTGTACATTTATGCAAAATAATCTTAATCAAAGTAGGAATAACCCTGGCGTTGGTGGAAGAGGTGTAAGATAATAAAATAAAAAAACAAACTAATTAGGTTATCAATACTACAACAAAATGTTAAAATATACCATATTACTTTTGATGCTATTGACTGCATCTCTAAAATCATTTGCCCAGTTTACTGGTGGAGATGCCGATGGATTTAGTGCTGGATTATTGACACAATCCAGTTGTCCGCCAATAGTTTCAAATTTTGTTTTTTATGGAGGTAATGACGACGGAAGTAGTATTGCAATCGTAACGCAAGGCGGTTGTGTGCCTATAGTTGCTAATTTTGCTTTTTATGGTGGCGTTGCCGATGGATCTAGTAATGGTTATCTAGAGCAAATTAATTGTGGGCAATTGACTACGGATTTTATTTTTTATGGTGGTAATAACGACGGAAGCAGTGTTTCATCGTTGACGCAATCCGGATGTACACCTATAGTGGCTAATTTTGTCTTTTATGGCGGTAGTTCCGATGGAT
>Ga0208085_1000600_pt1 | contig 11845 bp, 1 predicted proteins | sample LakMenEpi21Jun10_FD_150721 | JGI IMG/M metagenome (GOLD analysis project Ga0208085, IMG submission 150721) | Freshwater microbial communities from Lake Mendota, WI - 21JUN2010 deep hole epilimnion (SPAdes) | ecosystem: Environmental > Aquatic > Freshwater > Lentic | place: Lake Mendota, Madison...
CCGGCCGGATTCAGTATTAATACTTCAACCGGAATTATAACAGCAACTCCGGGAGTAACAGGCACTTTTTTGGTAGCAATTTCAGCCACTAATATCGGCGGTTTTGATGAGCAAACGTTAGTGATCACTATTACCAATCCAGGTCCAGAAATAAATATTCGAGGGGCTACCGGAGGGACTAATAATATTGTGAATGGTAATACAATTCCAAATGCCTTTAACAATACGCTTTTTGCATCGGTACTCGTTGGAAATAATCAAATAAAAGACTACCGAATTCAAAATATTGGCGTTTCAAACTTGAATTTAACAGGAACCCCACGAGTGGTTATTGGTGGGCCTCATGCTGCAGATTTTGCGGTTATTGCACAACCTGCAACACCAATCTCGGCAGAAAATAATGTGGTTTTTCAAATTCGATTTACGCCTTCAACAGGTGGAGTTAGAACAGCGGTTGTTTCAATAGCTAATAATGATTCCGACGAAAATCCATATACATTCACTATTCAAGGAACGGGTTCTGCACCGGATATCAGGGTAATTGGTAATGGTTTAGAAATTGCCAATGGAAGTACAACACCCAGCCTTTTAAATCATTCAAATTTTGGTAATGTAAACGAAGCTGCCGGAACCAAAGTTAGAAATTTTTACATCACCAATTTTGGAGGTGAGAATTTAAACTTGACATTGCCGGTTACAATTATCGGGCCAAATGCAGCAGATTTTTCGGTAACAACCGTTCCGTCTACTCCTATAGCACCCAATAATAGTACAACATTATCAATTACTTTTAACCCCTCTGCGTTAGGATTACGAGAGGCTACAGTGACCATAATTAATGATGTTATTGGAAAGAGTCCTTATGTTTTTGCCATTTCAGGTGTTGGAATTGATTTTGATGAATGTCAGTTAAGTGGTTTGTCTACTGTTAGAGTTCAAAATTTTGATGCAGGTTCCACTTGGCCTTATTCCACTGCAACCGAGTTTGGAGCAAATCCTCCGGTGATCACGGGAGGAAGTGCACATGGCAATAGTCGTACATTAACTTCATTAAAATATGCCGGAGCGAGTGGAAATAGTTTACAAGTAACCGGACCTTTTCCTTCTAATAGCGATCCTAAAGCAAAAGTGGTGGTAACTTTTGATGCAGTTGATGTTTCACAATACAGTCAGATTGATTTTGACATGAAAATTGGAGCTTATTCTACTACAGTAAATCCTTCTCAAGGGCTCGATCTCTCTGATTTGGTTACAATTTATGTAAGTGTTGATGGTGGATTGACATGGTCTAAAGAACTCACAGTAAGAGGATTGAGCAACTCGATATGGAATATTAATAGTAGTTCCGGTTCCTACAGTGGAGCTTATAAAGGGATTAACATTCCAAACGAAGTACAGCCACCCAGTAATTCTGTTGACCAAGGAGTTCGATTTTTAACCATTAGCAATCTTCCATTGTCATCTCAATTACGTGTGAAGGTAGAATTAGAAAATGACATTAATACAGAAGTTTGGGTTATTGATGATATCCGATTAAGAGGAAGAACACCCCTGTTGAAAACTTGGAATGGTGCAACATGGAGTGGTGGTGGAATTCCTCCAACATCAATTGAACGAGCAGTTTTTAATGGAAATTATAATACGGCTACACATGGAGATGTGGTAGCTTGTGAGTGCCAGATTAATAGCGGCAGAACAGTAATTATTAATCCAGATGATTATATACAATCCGGCAGCAGAATTTTTAACAACGGAACATTAACCATACAAAATAATGGTAGTTTAGTTCAATTAGATGATTATGCTGTTAATATTGGAAATGTAGCAGTGCAAAAAACCGCCACTATACGTCGCTTGGATTATGTGTATTGGTCGTCGCCGGTAATTGATTTTCCTGTGCTAAGTATTTCTTCAGGAACCCCTGCCTCTAACGTATTCAAATGGTTGCCAACTATAAGTGGAAATTTCGGTAATTGGACAACAGCCAATGAAAACATGAAAAGAGGAAAAGGTTATATTGTTCGCGGACCTTCCTCCTTTAATACGACCATTCAGCCTTTTAATAGCACATTTACAGGTGTACTTCATAACGGAATTATTACACCAGAAATTCAACGTGGTTCTTATGAAGATCCAGCGGGTTATCCAAGTCCAACTAATCCTGCCATAACTGTAACAGCAAATGATGATAATTTTAATTTGGTGGGAAATCCTTATCCATCTGCCATAAGGGTTTTGGATTTTTTAAATGAAAACACAAACATTGAAGGTTCGGTTCGAATTTGGACCCATGGCCTCCTACCTGATGTGGCCTATAACGATCCTTTTTATAACAATTTTGCCTATAACTACAATCCGAATGATTATATTGTTTACAATGGTTTAGGAACAACAAGCGGACCGTTAGGATTTAATGGCTACATAGCTTCAGGACAAGGGTTTTTTGTTTTGATGAATGACGGACCGGCTGCCACTGAAACAGTTACTTTTAAAAATTCAATGCGTAACATAACACATGCAAATAATCAATTTTTTAGAAATGCAAGTGTGTTGAATGGAGAGGAAGAATTTAAAATTTGGTTAGATTTTATTCCGCAAAACGGAAGCGCTGTTCGAACCTTAGTGGGATATACAGAGGGCGCTAGCAATGGAAAAGACAGGTTGTTTGATGCTTCAACTAAAGTGGATGGAACATCAAAAATGTACTCGTTAATTGATACTAAACCCTATATTATTCAAGGAAAAGCTTTACCATTTGATGAAAATGATCGAGTGCCTATGGGTTACAATACCTCTGCAGCCGGGAGATTTACTCTAGCTATTGCTGATATAGTAGGGCTAGGGGATAAAAAAGTGTATATCGAAGATAAGTTATTAAACATAATTCATGATTTAACTATAAGTCCTTATGTTTTTGATTCAAATGCAGGTATTTTTGATACTCGTTTTGAGTTGCGTTATGAGTATGAAACATTATCTAATCCTGATTTTAATACAATTGCTTCCAGTGTAATTGCATTTGGTTCTAATGGATTGCTCAATGTTAAATCTACTTTGGAAAACATCAGTCATGTTTCGATTTATGATGTTTTAGGAAGAATGTTATATACTCAACAAGTCCAAAATACTAACGAATTTGTGGTTAACACAACTATCACTAAACAAACTATTATTGTTCAGATTGAATTAGAAAATGGTCAACTCGTTTCCAAGAAACTAATTTTGTAATCTCTTTATAAAAAAATTACGAAATCCCGTCCGTTTATTCGGACGGGATTTTTCCTTTTATGGGTATTTCATCGATAATTTAACAAGTTTATCATCAATCTCACTTTTTTTTCTCATATTTGGAATAACTAAATTTTCAAATTAATGAAAAAAATTACCCTTTTGCTAGTTGCATTTGGGGTGTTTACTGTTTATGCTCAACAGAATTCACCTTGGCAAAGTGTTGAAAAATACAGTTTGCAAACCGTCTCAAAAATAGAAAGAACAAATGTAATTATTAAATTTGACACTTATGCGTTGAACCTTTCTGCTTTTAAAAGCCAACTCCAAAACGCACCGTTACGCGGTGTTAATTCAATAATTTCATCTCACATTACCTACTTTCCAAATACGGAGGGTGAAATTCAACCATATCGAATTTATGAAGCTCCGGTAATGCATAATGATTTGCAAGAACAATTTCCGGACATTAGATCATATGTGGGGGTAGCGGTGAATAATAAATTTTCTACAGTTCGTTTTAGTATCTCACGATTTGGGGTCCATGCGATGATTTTATCTCCAAAAGGAACTGTATATATTGACCCTTATACAGCCGATTTAAATCATTACATGGTCTATCGTAAGAAAGATGCCATTTCAAGTTCTTCGTTCGAGTGCTTGACAGCAGAAACTGAAATCAATACCGACAAACCGGCTTATTTTAGCCCCAAAAATGCTTATGATATTGAGTCCAACACAGGAATTTTTAGAACCTATCGTTTAGGTTTAGCTTGTACTATAGAGTATGCACAATACCATATCAATCTCGCAGGAGTGTCAACAGGAACAGTGGCCGAGAGAGATAATGCGGTGTTATCCGCAATGAATGTTACTATGACCCGTGTAAATGGGTTGTTTGAACGAGATATGTCGCTTACGATGGTCATTGTACCTAACAATGCAAACGTAATCTTTTACTTACCGGAAAAACCGGATGCCTTGACCAATAATGAGGGGGGTGCATTAATCAATGAAATTCAACCTATTATGAATGCAGGAATAGGTTCTGCCAATTATGATATCGGACATGTGTTTAGTACAGGTGGCGGTGGAATAGCACAATTAAATTCACCATGTAGTTCAAACAAAGCTAGAGGCGTAACCGGTCAGGGAAATCCTATTGGTGATCCTTTTGATGTAGATTATGTAGCTCACGAAATGGGTCACCAGTATGGTGCAACACATACTCAAAACAACAATTGTAACCGAACGGGTTCAACTGCTGTTGAACCAGGAAGTGCTACCACAATTCTTGGATATGCAGGTATTTGTGCACCGAATGTTCAAAGTAATTCAGATGACCATTTTCACGCGGTGAGTATGGCACAAATGGATGCTTTTGTTGCCGGTTCCGGAAATTGCTCCGTTAATAGTAATAATAACAATAGTGCACCGGTCATTCAACCCATTCCAAATTATACCATTCCAAGAAGTACGGCATTTATCTTACCCGGAAATGCAACAGATGCTGATGGTGACGCCTTAACCTATTGTTGGGAACAAATTGATAACCAAGTATCAACCCAACCTCCTGTATCGACAGCTACAGGAGGACCGAATTTCCGCTCAATAAGCCCACAAACCAATCCCGACCGGTATATACCAACTATGCCAACCATTTTAACCGGAGCAACTGCCAATACGTGGGAAGTTGTGCCAAGTGTTGCGAGAACCATGAATTTTGCTTTGACCGTTCGGGATAATGAAGTAGTGAACGGAGGACAAACAGCAAGAGCCAATATGACCGTAACAACTGCGGCCGGTACCGGTCCTTTTGTTGTAAACACCCCTAATACAAACGTGTCTTGGTTAGCCGGAAGTAATCAAACGGTGACTTGGGATGTGGCCGGCACAACCGCCAATGGGGTGAATTGTGCTAATGTAGATATTTATCTTTCGCAGAATGGTGGCAGCAGTTTCCAGATTTTATTGGCTTCGAAAGTGCCTAATGACGGTAGTGAAACGGTTAGCATACCAGCTACCACGGGTACCCAAAACCGCATTATGGTAAAAGGGAACAAAAATATCTTTTTAGATGTATCGAATACGAATTTTACGGTTACGACTACTACACCAACATTTGCTTTGACTTTTGACGGACAACCGGATGGACAAAACAAGTCAGTTTGTCAAGGACAAGAAGCTACGTATTCTATTTTATATTCCACGATTGGTGGTTTTAGCGGAACGACTGTTTTTTCTGTTACCGGAAATCCGGCAGGAACAATCGCAACGCTTACACCTACGACCTTAAGTGCTGATGGTACGGTTCAATTGCAGTTGAGTAACACCGTAACTGCTGTTCCGGGGGTTTATCAAATGGTCGTCACTGGCACTTCGGGAGCTGTCACAAAAACGGTAAATTTGTATGTGGATATCAAAAGTTTTGAACCAATTACGCCAGTCAATCCTTTAAACATGGCTTATGGGGTTAATAGTATAGGAAACATTGTTTGGAATGCTGATACCAATGCTTCAACCTATGATTATGAATTGGCTACTGATCTGGCTTTTTCTACAATTATTGCTTCAGGAACAGTTAGTACTAATCAATTTTCATACACAAGTTTAACTAACAATACGAATTACTTTTGGAGGGTTTTACCAAAAAATGAGTCTTGTACAGGCGAATGGAGTGCGGTGTTCCGATTTACTACCGGTGGTGTGTTTGTTTGTAGTCCGATAGTAAATTCAACAAATGTGCCTTTGGCCATTTCAGCTTCCGGAACTCCTACTGTCAATTCTACCTTGACCATTCCATCCGGACAAAACCAAATAATTGATAAATTAACGGTTACGTTAAATATCACCCACACCTGGGTAAGTGACTTGACAGTAACCTTGATTAGTCCAACAGGTACGGAAGTTCAGTTGTTTTCCGGACAATGTAACAATGCAGATAATGCTGTAGCAACTTTTGATGATAATGGCGTTACTTTAACTTGTCAAGGTTCAACACCTACTATAACCGGTACCTTGATTCCGGCTCAATCCTTATCCAATTTTATCGGACAAAATTCGGAAGGTTTATGGACCTTACGCGTTTTTGACGCCTTTAACGTTGATGGTGGTTCCATAAACAGTTGGGGAATTACCTTTTGTTCTATGGATACAACTCCTCTAGCTTGTGGAGCCATTACGACCACTTGGACAGGAAGTTTATGGACTAACGGGCGTCCGGTGAATAATGTTGCGGCAACTATCGCCGGGAATTATACTTCAGACGGGGATTTAGCATGTTGTTCTTTGGCGGTTACCAATACGGCACAAGTTACGTTACAATCGGGACACAATTTTATTGTTTCGGGAGCGGTTGCTGTAGCCGAAACAGCGGCATTTACGGTTGAGAATAATGCTAATTTAATACAGATAGACGATGTGGCCAATACCGGAAACATCACCGTGCATAGAAACACGAGTCCTTTGATGCGATTGGATTATGCGATGTGGTCTACACCGGTTACGGGTAGTCAGACGTTAAAACAGTTTTCGAATTTAACGCTGAATAATCGTTTTTACACCTATGGAACTTCCGGTAATGTTTATACGGTTGTTTCAGACCCCGCCAATACTCCTTTTGCGGAAGGAACCGGTTATTTGATTCGTATGCCTGACAATCACCCTGCTACCCCAACAGCGTGGAGCGGACAGTTTACGGGCATTCCTAAAAACGGTACGATTGAGGTGCCTTTGACCTATTTGAGTGGGACACAAAAATTTAATGCTATTGGTAATCCGTATCCTTCGACTATTAGTGCGGAATCTTTTTTAAACGCAAACCAAACGGATTTAGAAGGGATTATCTATTTCTGGCGAAAAACCAATAATACAGCGGGAACTTCTTATGCTTCCTATACGTTAGGTGGAGCTACGACCACTTCGCCCACGAGTCCGATTCCGAATGGGACGATACAAGTAGGTCAAGGTTTTATCGTAGGGGTTAAAAACGTTGTCAATCCAACGGCTTCCTTTTCGAATGCCTTGCGGGTGGATAATAATAACAACCAATTTTTCCGCTCTACTTTTGGCCTACCGTATCTTACGCAAACGACGATGGAACGTCACCGCATTTGGTTAAACCTTACGAATAATGCGGGCTTATTCAGTCAAATGATGGTGGGTTATATGAGCAGTGCTACTAATGAGGTAGATGCTTTTATAGACGGAAAATATATTGGTGATTCAGACACGGCCTTATCTTCGTTGTTAGCAGGAGAAGAATATGTGATTCAGGGAAGAGTACTTCCATTTGAAACGACTGATGTGGTTCCGTTGGTTTTTAAAACGAGCAATGCGGGAAGCTTTATGATTAGTTTAGGTGCTTTTGATGGATTATTTGAAGGAGATCAAGCGATTTATTTACGGGATAATTTACTGGGAATTGTGCATGATCTAAGAGAAGCAGGGTATTCTTTTGAAACCGAAGCCGGCGTTTTCAGCAATCGTTTTGATTTGCTTTATGAGAACGTGACCCTTGGTGTTGGGGAGGATACTTATTCCAATTCCGTTCAAGTAGCTACCGGAGGAAGTCAGTTAAAGATTAAATCCACAGTTGAACCGCTCTCAAAAATAACGGTATATGATGTATTAGGAAGAACGTTATTTCAAAGTGGTACACTTCAACAGCAGGAATTTGTTGTTCCGGGGTTAACGCCTTTACATATGGCACTTTTTGTTAAAATAGTTATGAACAACGGACAGGCTGTGCTACGGAAAGTTGTTTTTTAAGATAACCACTATCAATAGTGAGAAACCGGGCAATTTTTGTCCGGTTTTTTTATTTTGCTCAAAGGCAATTGTTTGTAACTGTTTTACACAATGTTAACATATTCGTAATGTGATTTTTAGAATTGTATTGACATTCTGTGTAAATTTGTAACTGTCAAAAATTAATATAAAAAAACATGAAAAAATTTCTACAATTAAATGTTTTCAAATTCATTGTTTTATTGTTTTGTTTGAGTGGTTTCAATCTTTCAGCACAATATTCTACGGGATTTGAAGATGCGTCAAAGGCAGGTTACGCCTCTGGATCAGTTACCTTATCGGGTATTACTTGGACCATGACAGAAGCTCTTATTGGTGATGTTGCTGCCGACTGGAAAGTAGGCACAAAATCTGCTAGAATGAGAGGTTATGCAGCATCAGCGATTACCATGACCCAAAACAAAACGAATGGAATGGGTGTTCTTTCTTTTCAATATAGAAGATATGGAACGGATGCTCAAGTAGCCTGGAGAGTAGAATATTCCACCAATGATGGTGGAAGCTGGACTCAAGCAGGTTCAGATTTTACAGCTCCGACAACTGATGTTGTGCAAACATTTAGCGAAACAGTTAACATTACTGGAAATGTACGCGTAAGAATCAAGAAAGCAGTTGAGACAGGAGCTTCTAATAATCGATTAAATATTGATACTTTTCAAATTACCGATTTTTTAGGAGCATCCACCCCAACTATTACCCCAAGTGTTAGTTTGCTTTCGTCTTTTGGTTCTGTTGCTGTCGGAAATAATTCAGCCAGTCAAAGTTTTACGGTTTCTGCTGATAATTTAACGGATGTTGTTGCGGTTTCTGCTTCATCAGATTTTGAAGTCAGTACCGATAACTCCACTTTTACCAGTGGATTTAATTTAGGTCAAACCGGAGGTAATTTAAATGGAGAACCGGTGACTATTTATGTGCGTTATTCTCCCACCTCAGGGGGATTGAATAATGGTACGATTACGTTTACCTCTACTGATGCTGCTACTAAAACGGTAACCGTTTCCGGAAATGGTGTTGAACCAACACCTGAATTAACAGTTTCTGCCAACACATTACCTGATTTTGGAAATGTAACAGTAGGAGAAGATTCAGTTAGCCAGTCATTTACCGTTTCAGGATCATTATTAACTTCAAATACATTAATTGTAGCACCCGAAGATTTTGTGGTGAGTACTAATGATGTTACATTTTCTTCTTTCTTAAACTTAGGACAAACCGGCGGAAATATCAATGGTCAACCGGTTACCATTTATGTTCGTTTTCAGCCTTCTTTCACCGGTGCTACCGGTGGAGATATTGAAATTTCTTCTACAGGTGCTGCTTCCCAAATTGTTTCGGTGAGTGGAATAGGAGTAGACCCTATTATTGGTGCTCCTTTAGCAATTGATGCAACTGACATCCAAACAAATTCATTTATTGCTAATTGGGAAGAAGTAGCGGGAGCATTGTCTTATCGTTTAGATGTTTCTACTAGTCCAACATTTTCGAGTTTAACCGCAGGTTCAACTACTACAGAAGTATTTACCGGTGTCGGTGGTGGAACTTCAACATCATATTTAACTAGATCTTGGACAGGAGTTGATGGTATTTCTTGGACGGCTTTTAAGTCTAGAACAGATCAAGTTGTATATGCAAGCAATGCTGCTATTACGCTTCAAAATGCTTCGGATGCTTATTTAATATCAGGTACTATTTCAGGAGGATTGACAGCTTTAAGTTTCAATGTGTTAAGAACTTTTACTGGTGCAGATGGAATTGTAACAATAAGAGTGTTTCACGGAGCGGGTTTTACTACTGAAACAAATTTGGGAACGATTGGATATAATGCAACTGTTCAAACTTTTAGTGTTAACAGTTTAAACATTACGGGAGATTTTATCATCAGAATTGATAACAATGCAGCTGCTCGCCCTGCAATTGATAATTTAAGTTTTACCAGAAATTTGACAGAAGTACCTTCTTTTGTTGAGGGTTACAACAATTTAACCGTTAATGGATTAAGTCAAACTGTTAGTGGATTAACGCCTGAAACAACTTACTATTACAGAGTAAGAGCTTTCGACGGAACTACTTCCGAAAACTCAAATGTAATTGCTGTAACTACACAACAATTAACAGACCCAATCATTTCTCCTTCAGTTACTTCTTTACCTGATTTTGGTAATGTGATTGTAGGAAATGATTCAGCTAGTCAAAGTTTTACTGTAACGGCTGAGTTTTTAACAACTTCTGTTACAGCAACAGCTTCAACTGATTTCTCAGTAAGTTTAGATAATATTACTTTTACTTCTTCAGTTGATTTAACACAAACTGCAGGCGTGTTAAACGGAGAACCGGTTACGGTTTATGTGCGTTATTCTCCAACTTCTGAAGGAGCAAACAACGGAACAATAACATTAAGTGCAGAGGGAGCAATAAATCAAATTGTAAGTATTTCAGGAATAGGATTTATACCTGTACCGGCTTTGACAGTTTCAGTGAATACATTACCTGATTTCGGAACCATTATAGTGGGTTCTAACTCTTCTAGCCAAAGTTTTACAATCTCAGGAGAATATTTAAGTGGCAATGTGAGCGTTGTGGCGCCAATTGATTTTCTAGTTAGTTCTGATAATTCAACTTTTACATCTTCTTTAAATTTACCAACTTTAGGTGGTGGTTTAACGGGTGAGCCAATAACGGTTTATGTTCAATTTAATCCTTCTACAGTCGGAATTGCTGGTGGTGATATTGAAGTTTCTTCATTAGGAGCTACAACTCAAGTAGTCTCAGTAAGTGGAAATGCCGTAAACCCAACTCCTAATGCACCAGTTGCCACAGCTGCTTCTTCTGTTGGTTCAACTTCTTTTATTGCCAATTGGGGTGCTGTAGAGGGAGCAACTAGTTATCGATTAGATGTTTATTCAATTCAAGAAGAAATTCCTGCAACCGATTTGTTTATTTCAGAATATGGTGAAGGAGCTCCGGGAAATAGAAAATATGTTGAAATTTTTAACGGAACAGGTACCGATGTGGATTTATCTTCATATGAATTAATGAGAGCTACAAACGGTGGAGGTTGGCCAACTACAGGAACAGCAATTTTAGCTTTGTCCGGTACGTTAGTAAACGGCGAAACACTTGTAGTAGCAAATAATGCAACTGATGTAATAGGTGCGGATATCTATAACGCTGGTTTTGCAAGTTGGAATGGAGATGACGCCATCGGATTGTTTAAAAATGATGTGTTGATTGATGTAGTTGGAACACCTAATACTGATCCTGGAGCTGGTTGGAGTGTTGCAGGAGTTAACAATGCTACTGTTGATAATATTCTTGTTAGAAAATCATCAATCGCTGCCGGAAATACAGATTGGTCTGCTTCAGCCGGAACCTCAACAGAGGATTCTGAATGGGTTATTTCAAGAGTTTGGAGTGCTATTGATCCAAGCACACCCTTAACCTTAGGTTTGCATAGTTTTGATGGTAGTGGAAATAATGTTGTGTATGTTTTAGGATATGAAAATCTAACCGTAAATGGAACATCAGTCAATGTAGATGGTTTAGATCAAAATACAACATATTATTATAGGGTAAGAGCTTTTAATGGTTCTACATCTGTTAATTCAAATGTTATTTCAGTAACCACATTAAATCCTGTTCCTTGGTATTTTGATGGTGATAATGATGGATATGGTGATGACAATAACACAATTTTAGCTGTTGAGCAACCAGTTGGTTATGTAGCTGTTGGCGGCGACTGCAACGATGCTTTAGCTTCCATCAAACCCGGCGCTACAGAAATCTGTTACGACGGTATCGATCAAAA
>Ga0208085_1000602_pt1 | contig 11833 bp, 10 predicted proteins | sample LakMenEpi21Jun10_FD_150721 | JGI IMG/M metagenome (GOLD analysis project Ga0208085, IMG submission 150721) | Freshwater microbial communities from Lake Mendota, WI - 21JUN2010 deep hole epilimnion (SPAdes) | ecosystem: Environmental > Aquatic > Freshwater > Lentic | place: Lake Mendota, Madison...
AAGATTAAAAAAACTTACTGAAGAACTTAATAAAGAAAATAAAGGCTTTACAAAAAAAGAGCTTATTAAGATGAGCCTTGAGCGTGATAAATTAAATAGATCATTAGGTGGAATAGCAGACATGAGAGGTGTTCCTAATATGCTATTTGTTATCGATACAAATATTGAATCTTTAGCAATTGCAGAAGCTAGAAAATTAAAAATTCCAATCGTTGCAATTGTTGATAGCAATTCAAATCCTGATGATATTGATTTTCCAATACCAGGAAATGATGATGCTAGAAGATCAATCAATCTTTATTGTGATTTAGCAAAAAAAACTATTTTAGATGCAAAACAAAATATTAAAATAGTTGAACCTGTTGAGGATGAAAAACCTAAAAAAGCTGCTAAAGAATCTCCAAAAATTAAAGTAAAAAAAGATTCTGAGAACAAAGAAGAAGCTTTAAAAAATTAAAAAGTTTATTCAATGTCTGATAATTTAGCCAAAGTTAAAGAACTTAGAGAATTGACAGGAGCGGGTATTCAAGATTGTAAAACTGCTTTATCAGAAAATAATTTTGATATTGAAAAATCCATTGAATATTTACGAAAAAAAGGAATAACAAAAGCTGCTAAAAAATCATCACGAGATGCAGCAGAAGGTTTAGCTGTAATTGCATCAAACAATTCTAAAGCCTGCATATTAGAAATTAATTCTGAAACAGACTTTGTTGCAAAGAATAATGAATTTATAAATTTTTGCTCCGAAGTTTCTAAAATTGCATTGGCAAATAATTTTAGCATTGAAACGATACCAAATGCAAAAATTAATAATAATTTAATAAAAGATGAATTAGTTAACTTAATCTCAAAAATTGGTGAAAATATTAAAATTAGAAGAATTGCCTACTTAGAAAATTCAAAAGGAGTTGTTGCAAATTATATACATAATCAACAAAGCGAAAATATGGGAAAAATTGGTGTTTTAGTTTCAATTGATTGTGAAAACAAAAGTAAAGAAGTTTTAGATTTTTCAAGAAAAGTTTGCATGCATATTGCAGCAATGTCGCCAATGTCTTTATCTGAAAAAGATTTAAGCGTTGATTTTATTAATAAAGAAAAAGAAATTTTAAAAGAAGAACTTAAAAATCAAGGAAAAAAAGACGATATGATTGATAAAATTTTAGTTGGAAAATTAAAAAAAGTTATATCTGATAACACTTTAATGGGTCAAAAATGGATACACAACCAAGATATCACTGTTGAGCAAGCAGTTGTTGATTTTGGAAAAGAAATTAAGCAGAATTTAGTTATTAAATCTTTTATAAAATATAAAGTTGGTGAAGGTATAGAAGTTAAAAAAACAGACTTTAACGAAGAAGTGAAATCATTAGCAGGAGCTTAAAATGATTATTAAAAAAATAGAAGAGAGAATGAATTTATCTCTCGGTTCTTATTCAAAAGAATTATCAACTGTTAGAACAGGAAGAGCAAATCCTAAAATGCTAGATGGCGTTAGGGTTGAGGTTTATGGACAGAAAATGCCAATAAGCCAACTAGCAACTGTTTCTATTCCAGAGCCACAAATGATTAATGTTCAAGTATGGGATAAAGCAAATGTTGGCGCAGTGGATCAAGCAATCAGAACTTCAGATTTAAACTTAAACCCACTTGTTGATGGGCAATTATTAAGAATCGCAATACCAAAACTTACAGAAGAAAGAAGAAAAGAATTAATAAAAGTTTTAAAAACTATAGCTGAGAAAGCTAAAGTAGCTATAAGAAATATTAGACGAGATTCACTTGAAGAACTAAAGAAAGAACAAAAAGATAATAATTTAAGTGAAGATGATTTAAAGAAAAATTCTAACGAAGTTCAAAAAATTACAGATCTCAAAATTGCAGAGATTGATAAAAAATTAGGCGAAAAAGAAGTTGAAATCTTAAAGGTATGATCTTGCCATCCCATATCGCCATTATCATGGATGGCAATGGTCGTTGGGGTTTAAAAAAATATAATGATCGAAATAAGGGTCATTATTATGGACTTCAAAATATCAATAAAGTTATTGAGCATTGTATAAACTTAAAAATTAAATATTTAACTCTTTATACTTTCTCAACAGAAAATTGGAATAGGCCTAAGAAAGAAATTAATTATCTTTTCTATTTATTTAAATATTTTTATAAAAAAAATTTCAATAAATTAAATAAGAATAATATTAGAATAAAATTTATTGGAGATTTAATAAATATTCCAAAAGATTTGAAACCTATTATAAAAAAGATACAAGAAAAAACCAAAAAAAATAATGCAATAACAGTTGTTTTTGCATTTAATTATGGAGCAAAATCTGAATTAATAAATGCTTTTAAAAGTATTTTAAAAAATAAAAACAAGGTGATTAATGAAAAGTTAATTGCTGATAATTTATACACAAAAAATATACCTGATCCTGATATTCTTATAAGAACAGGTGGAAATAAAAGATTAAGTAATTTTTTACTTTGGCAACTTTCATATGCGGAGTTATTTTTTGTAAATAAAAATTGGCCAGATTTTAATTTTTTAGATTTAAAAAAAATTGTTAATACATTTACTAGTATCAAAAGAAAATTTGGGGGATTAAATGAGTAATTTTAAAAAAAGATTTGTCATCTCCTTATTAGCTTTTCCAATTATTTACATTTTGCTTTATCAAAAAATATTCTCAAATTTATTGATTATTATTGTATGTTTATTTTGTGTTTATGAATGGAATAAAATCTTTAAAAACAAAAATTATATATATTTAATTGGATTGCTAATTTTATTATTTTTTTTCCTTTCTTTACTAAAAATATACAATTTAGAGGATTATAATTTAAAATTTCTGTGGTTAATTCTTATAGCGTGGCTCACCGATATCGGAGGTTATATATTTGGTAAATTATTTGGCGGACCAAAATTAATTAAAATTAGTCCTAACAAAACATGGTCAGGAGCATTTGGTTCATTAATTTTAAGTCAATTTGCTTGTTTAATTTTTTTTTTAGATAGTAATTATATATTAAATTTTAACACATTTTTTTATCAGTTTTTATTATCGATCATAGGTCAGACCGGGGATATTTTAATGTCATATATAAAACGACTTAATGATAAGAAGGATACTTCTAATTTTATTCCAGGACATGGAGGTTTTTTGGATAGAGTAGATGGACTAATCTGGATATTTATTTTTGGAAATTTTCTAATCTGATGAAGAAAAAAATTTGTATTTTAGGATCAACTGGAAGCATAGGTAAAACTACTTTAGAAATTATTTCAAAAAATAAGAAGGACTTTGATGTAGTTTTGTTAAGCGGAAATAATAATGTTAAGTTACTCATTACGCAGGCAAAAAAATTTAAACCTAAATATATTTATTCAAATAATTTTTATTTTAAGGAGAAACTTAGAATTTTCTGCAAAGATAATAATATCAATTTAATTGATGATCTTATTTTATTAAAAAAAATAAAATTTGACATAACGGTCGCTGCTATTTCCGGAATAGCTGGATTGATACCTACAATTAATATTATTAAGTTTTCAAAAAAACTTTTAATTGCAAATAAAGAAAGTATAATTTGTGGCTGGAAGTTTATTTTAAAAGAATTAAAAAAGTATAATTGTCATTTTACTCCAATTGATTCAGAACATTTTTCCATACATAATTTAATCAAGAATAAAAATATAAATACTATCAAAGATATTTATCTCACAGCATCTGGAGGACCTTTTTTTGAAAAAAAAGTTAATTTAAATAAAGTTACTCCAGCACAAGCTGCAAACCATCCAAATTGGAAAATGGGTAAGAAAATATCAATTGATTCAGCCAATCTAATGAATAAAGTTTTAGAAGTAATAGAAGCTTCATTAATATTTAATCTGCCAATTAATAAATTCAAAATAATTATACATCCCCAATCCTTAATTCATGCAGTTATTGAATTTAAAAATGGACTTTCATCTATGCTGTACCATTACAATGATATGAAAATACCTATTGCAAACTCTTTGTATAATAATTTTTATAATTACAAAAATAATGAACATGAATTTTTATCTCAAAATCAATTAACTTTCATTAAAGCAAATTCTAAAAGAAATCCTTCACTTAAAATTTTAAAAATAAAAAATGTTCTTAATCAAAAAGGTTTTATTTTAATTAATGCGCTTAATGAAATTTTAGTGCAAAAATTTTTAGAAAATAAGATAACTTTCAGTGATATAACCAACAAATTGCTAGGTATTTTAAACACTAAAATGGTTAAAAATTACTTAAAAAATCATCAGATTCGACATATAAATGACGTCTTTAAAGTGTATAACTTCAGTAGGAGTATAGTAAATTGATAAGGTCTATAATTATATTTTTTATAATATTAACGAACGTTACGTTTGCTGAAATTAAAAAAATTAACATTGTTGGAAATGCGCGAGTTAGTACTGCTACTATAGAGTCATTAGTTGATAAAAAAATAAACAACATAGACACGATTTATATAAATAATTTAACTAAAAAAATTTACGACACTGACTTTTTCTCTGACGTTAAAATTTCATTTAACCAAGATGTCCTGACTATAAATGTCGCTGAAAATCCTATAGTTAATTTTTTTTATATAAACGGAGTTAAAGATAGTGATCTAGATCAGGTAAATAAGATTATAACTTTAAAAGAAAATAGCATCTTTTCCAGTTCTAAATTAAAGAAAGATATCGAAGCAACTAGAGAATTTCTAAATGCATCAGGCTATTATCAAGCTTCAATTACTCCTGAAGTAATAAAAATTGATAATAATCAAATAAATTTAATAATTAATATCGATAAAAAAGAAATTTCGAAAATTAAAAATATTTATTTTATAGGGAATAAGTATTTCAGCGACAGTCAATTATTGGATGTAATAACTTCGACAGAAGATGGTTGGTGGAAAATTTTTTCTTCATCAGCTCTAAGTGAGCAAAGAATAGAGTATGATAAACAACTTCTAAAAGATTTTTATAAGTCAAAATCATTTTATGATGCTCAAATAGAAAGTGCATTTGCAAGTATTGATAAAAATAATAAATTTACTTTAACTTATTCAATTAATTCTGGAAAAAAGTATAAGTTTGGTGATTATGATATAAAAGTTTCTGGTCTAGCTCTCAAAGAAGTGGATATTAATGAAATTAAAAATATTTCTAACAAATTGTTAAAAAATGAATTTTACTCACCATTAACAATAAATAAAATTAATAAACAAATAACAGATTTTTTAGAGACTAAAAAGTACGGTAATTTTGAAATTAATATTCAGGATTTAAAAGTTGCTGATGATAAAATTAATATTATTGTACAACTAAACGAAGGTCAAAAATCGCTTGTTAATAAAATAAACATTAAAGGCAATACAATTACTGAAGAAAAAGTTATTAGAGATAATTTAGTTATTTCAGAAGGAGATCAATTAAATTCATCTAAAGTTAAAAAATCTATTGATAATGTAAAATCAAAACAATTATTCAGTAAAGTTGATTATAAAATAGAAGATTCTGAAAAGAAAAATTTTAAAGATTTAAATTTATTTGTTAAAGAACAACCAACTGGAAGTATTAGCGCAGGAGTTGGTTATGGTACAAATGGTGGTTTGTTTGAAGCTTCTGTTAACGAGAGAAATTTTCTTGGTCAAGGAATTAACTTAAATTTCACTGGAAGGCTTTCTAGCGATGTAATAAGAGGAGAACTTTCATTTGTTGATCCAAATTATAAAAATTCTAATAAAGAGTTAGCTGCATCTTTATTTTCGGAAGTTGATGATTATTCAAACTCCGGTTACCAAAATAAAAGAGCTGGTACTAGATTTGCTACAAAATATGAGATTTATGAGGACATTTTTTTTAGACCAAATCTAGGAGCGCAGTTTGATAAATTAGAGGTCACTGGTACTGCATCTAGTCTATTAAGAAGCAGGCAAGGGGATTTTATTACCACTTCACTTGGATACAACTTTTTATATGATCAACGTGACTCAAAGTTTAGCCCTACATCCGGATCTATAATTTATTTTGATCAAAATATTGCAACTTTTTTAAGCGATATTCCAACTGTTCAAACAGGTGTGGGGGCTACGTTTTATAAAGAGTTATTCAGTGAAAAGTTTATCGGTTCTGCAAAGGCAAGACTAGCAAACGTCGTTGCATTTAATGACAAGGACGTTAAATTATCTGATCGAATTTTTTCATCAACTAGTGATCTAAGAGGCTTTGAGCAAAGAGGCGTAGGTCCTGTTGATAGCGGCGATCATATTGGAGGAAATAATTTAGCTACTTTAAGTTTAAAATCAACATTTCCAAATCTAATTCCTGAAAACTTAAGAGCTACTACTTTTTTATTTTTAGACATGGGTAACGTTTGGGGTGCAGATTACTCGAGCTCAATCTCTGATAGCTCAAAATTAAGAACATCAACAGGTATTGCTTTAGATTTGATGAGTCCAATTGGTCCACTAAGTTTTACTTATAGCATTCCATTATCTAAAGCCTCTACCGACAAAGAACAGAATTTCTTATTTAATATCGGTTCAAGTTTTTAAATTTATTTAAATTTTAATGAATAAAATTTTTTTTAAAAAAACAAAAAAATTTATTTTCATAAAAGATATATTTGATATTTGTAATTATTCAGAAAAAAAATTCCTTAATCAAAAAATTTATGGAGTTAATAATATTCAAGACGCAAAAAACGGCGACGTAACTTTTTTTAATGATCTTAAATACGAAAATGATATTAAAATTACCAAAGCTTCAGCATGTATTGTAAACAAAAAGTTAGCTAAATACTTAAATAAAAATACCATACCGATCATTTCTGAAAATGCTTTATTAGATTTTTATAAAACTGTTATTATCTTTTATCCAGATTCATCAAATGATGAAGAAAAAGTTATAAATCTAAAAAACAAAAGAGATCATTTAAAAAAAAATATTTCTATAGGAGAAAATACCTTAATTGATAAAAGTGTGAGCATTGGTAAAGATACTGATATTGGCAATAATGTTATTATCAAACATAGTGTCCATATAGGTAAAAATTGTAAAATTGGATCTAATGTCATAATTGAGAATGCTCTCTTGGGTGATAACATTATTATAAAATCAGGAACTGTAATTGGTCAGACAGGCTTTGGATTTAATTTTGATAAAAAGAAAAGAATTAAATTCCCTCATATAGGCAGAGTAATCATTGAAAATGATGTTTTAATAGGTTCTTTTTGCACAATTGATAGAGGTTCTTTGACCGACACAGTTATTGGTGAATTTACTTCTATTGATAACCAGGTTCAAATTGCTCATAATGTTAAAATAGGAAACTTTTGTATGATCGCAGCACAATCAGGAATAGCTGGAAGCACAATAATTGGAAACAATGTTAAAATTGGAGGACAAACTGGAATTTCTGGACATTTATCCATAGGCAATAATGTTAAGATAGGTGGAAAAAGCGGCGTTATCGCTGATATCAGTGATAATCAAACCGTAATGGGGTATCCAGCTAAAAGTATAAGAGATTTTTTAACTAACAAGAATCAATGAATTTAAAAAAAGAAATAAATAAAGACGAAATAGAAAGTTTAATACCTCATAGAAAGCCTTTTTTATTAATCGATAAATTAACAGATATTGTTCCAATGATTTCTGCAACAGGAGTGATGAATATAAAAAAAACAGATTTTTTCTTTAATGGTCATTTTCCAGGACAGCCTGTTATGCCGGGAGTTTTAATAGTAGAAGCTTTTGGACAAAGTGCGGCAGCATTAACTGCTTATAGTTTAGATCCCGCGATTGTTAAAAATAAATTAGTTTATTTAATGACAGTTAATAATGCGAGATTTAGAAATCCTGTAATGCCAGAATGTGAACTTAAACTTAAAGTAGAAGCTATAAGGTCAAAAGGAAAAGTTTGGAAGTATAAGGGCGTTGCAATAGTTAATGATAAAATAATGGCAGACTCAGAATGGATGGCGACTATAGTTGATAGAAAAGACTGATGATAAACGACAAAGCAATTATTGATAAAAACTCTAAATTAGAATCTACTGTAGAAGTTGGACCCTTTAGCATTATTGGTAAAGAAGTTAAAATTGGAAAAAATGTAAAAATACTATCGCATGTAGTAATTAGCGGAGACACATCCATATCTGATGACTGTGAGATATACTCTTTTGCATCTATAGGCAGCACTCCTCAAGATTTAAAGTTTAAAGGAGAAAAAACAAAATTAATAATAGGAAAGAAAAATAAGATTAGAGAATATGTTACAATAAATCCTGGAACAGAACATGGTGGTGGGGTTACAATTATAGGTGACAATTGTTTATTTATGATCTCATCTCATATTGCTCATGACTGTAAAATTGGAAATAATGTAATTATTGCAAACAATGTTGCAATAGCTGGTCATGTTGAAATAGATGATAATGTAATAATAGGTGGCAATTCTGCAGTTCAGCAATTCACAAGAATTGGAAAATTAGCAATGATTGGTGGAATGACAGGAGTTGAAAAAGATGTAATTCCTTATGGCCTTGTTACTGGAAACAGATCTCATTTAGAAGGAATAAATATAATTGGATTAAAAAGAGCAGGATACTCATCTGAAGAAATTAATGGATTAAACCAGGCTGTAAAGTTAATTTTTTCAAATATTCTTTTAAAAAATGGAATAGAAGAAGCCAAAAAATTCTCTAATTTTAAAACAGTATGTGACGTTATAAGTTTTTTAGAAAAAAGTGACAAAAGACCAATTTGCAGACCTTTAAAATAAATGCTTGGATTAATAGTAGGAGAGACGAGCTTACCAAGATTTGTAATCAATAAATTATTAAAAAAGAATTTTGAATTTTTAATATTAGATTTAACAAAATCTAATATTTATAAAAAATATAAAAATTGTTACAGTTTAAAAATAACAGAACTTGGAAAGGCTATTTCGATATTAAAAAAAAATAATTGTAAAAAGATTATTTTTATTGGAAAAGTTAAAAGACCAGAAATTTCTGAATTAAAATTCGACAGAAAAGCTTTATTTTATCTTCCTAGATTATACTCAGCCTTTAAAAAAGGGGACGGAAATATTTTAAATGAAGTAATTAAAATTTTCAAAGAGCATAAAATAAATGTTGTAAATAGCATGAAATTTACACCAGAATTAATTTTTAAGGACACTAATATTAATAAAATAAGAATTAATAATGCTGACACTTCCAGTATAATAAAAGGAGTTAATATTATTAAATCATTAAGTAAATTTGACATAGGTCAATCGGTTGTAATAAATAATGGTTACGTTCTTGCAATAGAGGGGCCCGAAGGAACTGATGAAACTATTAAAAGATCATCACATTTGTTAAAAAAATATAAATTAAAAAATAAGTCAATTTTAATCAAATTTCCAAAAGCCAACCAAGATCTCAGAGTTGATCTACCAACAATAGGTTTAGATACTATTAAAAATTGTATTAAAGCAAATATTAAAGGAATTGCCGTAAAAAGATCTCAGAATATTATCTTAGATAAAGATAAAATTAAAAATTTAACTAAAAAAAATAATTTTTTTATTATTTCTTTATAAATTGTTTAAAAAAATATTTATTATTACTGGAGAATCTTCGGGTGACAAAATTGGATCTCTAGTTATTAAAAAGTTAAAAGAAAAAAATTTAGACATTCAATTTTTAGCAATCGGGGGAGAAAATATTAAATCAGAAAAAATTGATTGTATATTCGACATTAAGGATATTGCCTACATGGGATTTATTGATGTTTTGATAAATATATTTTCAATTAAAGCCAAAATTGATTTAACTTTAAAAAAAATAATAGATTTTAATCCTGACGTTATTTTTTCAATTGATTCTCCTGATTTCTCTTTTAGGATTTTAAATAAAGTTAAAAATATAAATAATAAAATAAAAAAAATTCATTTAGTTGCTCCACAAGTCTGGGCGTGGAGAGAAAACAGAAAAAAAAAATTATATAAATTTATTGATCATTTGCTTTTACTATTTTCTTTTGAAAAAAAGTATTTTGAAGGATTTGTTAGAAATTCATTTGTAGGTCATCCCTTTTTTGATTTTTCTGTTTTTAAAATAAATAAATTAGAAAATAAAAATAAAAAGTACTTTACGTTATGTCCAGGAAGTAGAAATTCAGAATTAAAAATATTTATCCCAATTTTTATCGAAGTTATTAAAAAAATTAATTTAAATTACAATTTTATATTTCATATTCCGACCTCTGAAAATAATAAGAATTTTATTAGTGATTTTTTACAAAAATCAAAAATAGATAATTTTGTTATTACTACTAATGAAAAAGAAAAAAATTCTTATATTCAAAATTCAATTTTAACCGTTTCTAAATCAGGAACAATTACTCTGGATGTTTGTAAGAACCAATGTCCATTAATTGTTGTATATAAAACTTCCTGGTTAAATTATTTGTTAATTAAACCTTTTGTTAAAACGAAATTTGGTAATATTTTAAATATTATTGCCCAGAAACAAATAATACCTGAATTAATTCAAAAAAATTGCAATTCAGATCAAATTTATAAAAAAGCTAAAGAATTTATTGATGACGATTTATTAAGAAAAGCTCATGTTACTGAATATACTAAAATTTTAGAGACAATAATTGTTCCAGACAGTCTTGAAAAAATTTCAAATTACGTAATTGAATAATAATTATCTTTTAGCAATATCTATAAAGTCTCTTTTAACTTCTCCAAGATACAATTGTCTTGGTCTGCTTAATTTATTTGAAGGATCTAAGTACATTTCTTTCCAATGAGCAATCCAACCAGAAGTTCTTGCGACAGCAAATAAAACAACAAACATTTCAGTAGAAAAACCCATTGCACTCAAGGTTATTCCAGAATAAAAATCTATGTTCGGATATAATTTTTTTTGAACAAAATAATCATCATTTAATGCTATTTTTTCTAGCTCTATAGCTACTTTTAATAACTCATCATCTTTCTTACCCATAACCTCAAGAACTTCATGACATGCCTTTTGCATTACTTTGGCTCTAGGATCGTAATTTTTATAAACTCTGTGTCCAAATCCCATTAATCTGAAATTGTCATTTGGATCTTTTGCTCGTTTAATGAATTCAGGAATATTTTTGACACTACCAATTTTTTTTAACATATTTAAAGCTGCTTCATTAGCTCCACCATGCAAAGGACCCCAAAGAGCGGAAAAGCCAGAAGCTATTGAAGCAAATGGGTTAACGCCTGATGATGCCGCAAGTCTTACCGTTGAAGTGGAAGCATTTTGTTCGTGATCTGCGTGGAGTATAAATATTTTTTCAAGCGCGTCTGAGATCACTTTGTTAACTTTATATTTTTGTGCTGGTACAGAAAAACACATATTCAAAAAATTCTCGCAGTAATTTAATTCATTATCTGGATATACAAATGGTTGACCGATTGAATACTTGTATGCCATAGCAGCTAAAGTTGGAACTTTAGCTATCATTCTTCTTGATGATATTTCTCTTTCTTTTGGATCATTAACGTTAGCTGAGTCCGCATAAAAAGCAGATAAAGCACCAACGACACCTAACATCATAGCCATAGGATGGCCGCCACGTCTAAAACCATTGTAAAAAGATCTGATTTGTTCATGAACCATTGTGTGGTTTTTTATTGCATCAGAAAACTCATTGAACTGTTCTTTGTTTGGAAGATCACCTTTGATTAATAGATAAGCAACTTCTAAAAATGAACTTTTTTCAGATAATTTTTCAATTTCATATCCTCTATACAAAAGA
>Ga0208085_1000610_pt1 | contig 11718 bp, 10 predicted proteins | sample LakMenEpi21Jun10_FD_150721 | JGI IMG/M metagenome (GOLD analysis project Ga0208085, IMG submission 150721) | Freshwater microbial communities from Lake Mendota, WI - 21JUN2010 deep hole epilimnion (SPAdes) | ecosystem: Environmental > Aquatic > Freshwater > Lentic | place: Lake Mendota, Madison...
CTCCTCACCACAGTGGACTGACTGCGACCGGCTAGCTGACCCCGTCCAACGACGGCTCTTCGGCCGGGGCGGCCCGATCTACAGGTTCCACCCATGCGCGTGCTGCTGGTCTACCCCCGCTTCCCGCAGACCTTCTGGAGCTTCGATCGGGCCGTGGCTCTGATGGGGCACCGGGTGCTGCTGCCGCCCCTAGGGCTGATCACCGTGGCGGCCCTGCTGCCTCAGAGCTGGGAGTTCCAGCTGGTGGACTGCAACATCCGTGCCGTGGACGAGGAGGAGTGGCGCCGGGCCGATCTGGTCATCCTCTCGGCGATGCTCGTGCAGAAGAAGGATCTGGCTGATCAGATCGCCCTGGCCAAGGCCCACAGCTGCCGGGTGGCGGTGGGGGGCCCCTTCGCCAGCTCCACCCCGGATGCCCCCGAGCTGGCCCAGGTGGATTTCCTCGTGCTCGATGAGGGGGAAATCACCCTGCCGCTGCTGGTGGAGGCACTGACGCGCGGTGACGCCGGAGGGCGCTTCACGGCCGGCGGCGAGAAGCCGAATCTGGAGGCCACACCACCGCCCCGCTTCGATCTGCTCGAGCTGAAGGCCTACGCGATGATGGCGATTCAATTCTCCCGGGGTTGCCCATTTCAGTGCGAGTTCTGCGACATCATCGTGCTCTATGGCCGCAAACCCCGCACCAAGACGCCGCAGCAATTGATCGCCGAACTTGAGGCGCTGCGGAGCCTCCACTGGCGCGGTGAGATCTTCCTGGTCGATGACAACTTCATCGGCAACAAGCGCAACGTGAATCGGCTGCTGGCCGAACTGGAACCCTGGCAGCGGCAGCGCGGTTACCCCTTCTCTTTCACCACCGAGGCCTCAGTCGATCTAGCCGGCGATCCCGACCTGATCGGCCGCATGACCGCCTGCGGCTTCAACCGGGTGTTCCTCGGCATCGAAACCCCCGACACCGGCAGCCTGAGCGGCGCCGGCAAACACCAGAACACCCGCAATCCGCTGCTGGAGGCGGTGCAAACGATCACCGAAGCGGGCCTGCTGGTGATGGCCGGCTTCATCCTCGGCTTCGATGGCGAGCAGGCCGGCGCCGGCGAACGGATCGTGGCCTTCGTGGAGGAAAGCGCCATCCCCTTGGCCATGGTGGGCATCCTGCAGGCTCTGCCCAACACGGCCCTGTGGCACCGGCTGGAGCGCGAACAGCGCCTGCTGAAGCTCGATCCCCAGGTGGAGGCCAGCCTGCGGGGCCGCTTCGATGCCGGTGTGCAGACCAACCTGCTGAACTTCCTGCCGAGCCGGCCGATGGAGGAGATCGCCGCCGAGTTCCTCGACGCCTTCGACCGGCTGTATGAGCCCGCTACTTACTTAGCGCGCGTGCAGCGCTACGCCAGCCGGCTCGGCCGCCTTCAAACCCGTCGCCGGCCCTCGATCCAGGGGGTGCTCGGCCACCTCGGCCGTCCGGCGGCGGTGGCCGGCCTGCTCACCATGATCTGGCGACAGGGGGTGCGCCGCCCCAGCCGCGGGCTGTTCTGGCGCTGCCTACTCGACACCCTGCGCCATCGCCCCCAGTTGCTCGATCAGGTGCTCTGGATGTGCCTGCTCAACGAGCACTTCCTCGAATACCGCGCCCTGGTGCGCGAGCAGGTGCAGGGCCAGCTGCGCTGGAGCCAGGCCCATCCCCAGGCCCTCGTGGCGGCCTGAGGCAGCCCCTAGGATCAGCGGCCCGTCCCGGCTCCAACCATGCCCGCCGAACTGCACGACGCCACATCGGGGCAGACCGCGGCCAGCAACCAGGTGGCCCCTCCAGCCCAGCCGGCCGACGCCAAGCAGGTTGATGCCAAGCAGGCAGAGAAGGCGGAAGTGCAGGCTTACTTCGAGAGCACCGGCTTCGAACGCTGGAACCGCATTTACAGCGATAGCGAGGAGGTGAACAAGGTCCAGCGCAACATCCGCATCGGCCACCAGAAGACGGTGGATGAGGTGCTGGCCTGGCTGCAGGAGCAGGGCAACCTGCCCCAGCGAAGTTTCTGCGATGCCGGCTGTGGGGTGGGCAGCCTCAGCCTGCCCCTGGCCCAGCTTGGGGCAGGCTCGGTGGCCGCCAGCGACCTCTCGGCGGCGATGGTTGCCGAGGCCGAACGGCGCGCCCGCTCCGCCGGCATCGATGCCGAGCAGCTCAGCTTCACCGCCTCCGACCTCGAGAGCCTCCAGGGCCGCTACGACACGGTGATCTGCCTGGATGTGTTCATCCACTACCCCCAAGCGGCCGCCGAGGAGATGGTGGGCCACCTGGCCGGCATGGCCGAGCATCACCTGCTGGTGAGCTTCGCCCCCTACACCCCCCTGCTGGCGTTGCTGAAGGGCATCGGCCAGCTGTTCCCCGGCCCCAGCAAGACCACCCGTGCCTACCAGCTGCGCGAGAGCGGCATCGTGGCCGCCGCCGAAGCCGCCGGCTTCAAGCCGGTGCGCCGCAGCCTCAACCAGGCGCCCTTCTACTTCTCACGGCTGATCGCCTTCGAGCGGGTCTGAGGGCGGACCTCCCATCAAGGGCGGATCGCTGGCAGCTCAGGGGAGCCGCATCGCGGCACGGATCGATCCCGAAGGCGCGGACCTGGCGAACGAGAGGGTTGTCGCCCACCAGCAGGGCCATCCTTCCGCCCTTGAGATCCAGCGTCTTAGCGCTCTGGATGATGCAGCGCAGCCCGACCGATGCCAGGAACGAGACATCAGTGAGATCCACAAGCACCGCAATCGGTCGAGATGCGGCCAACGCCGTGACAGGCAATTCGATCTCGCCGACCCCGCTCATGTCGAGTCGGCCGCCCAGCGATCCTGCGCAGGTCTTAGCTCAGACCCTCATGCTTGACAAAAACTGTGGATCCAGCAGTTGATCAATCGGACATATTCTTTATAAAGCCTCAAATCAGACCTACCCAACAGCAGAACCTCGGCTCGCAAAGGTATGGAGCAACCCATCGGCATCGTCCTGTTCGCCCTGAGGGCCTGATGGTTCTGGATGGTTCTGCTGACATGCTCAGCTCCGATGGGATTGTGTTGTTCACCGTCCGGCGCCATGGATCCTGCACCGCCCTCGCCATCCCGTCCGGCCGCTGGCCAGCGGGTGCCCATGGGCGTCGCCGAGCCCGCAGCGAGACCTGATCTCCGCCGCGAAACGGTGGCCTTCCTCGGACTGGGGGCCCTCGGCACCCCGATGGCCGCCAACCTGCTGGCGGCAGACTTCCCGCTCACAGTGCACAACCGCAACCGGCAGCGGGAAGAACCCCTCGCCGCCCTCGGAGCGCGGCGGGCCGCCAACCCATTTGAAGCCGCCACGGGCAGCACCCTGCTCTGCCTGTGCCTCAGCGACGATGCCGCCGTGCGCGCCGTGCTCCTGGAAGGCCCCGACGCCGCCAGCAGCGGCCTGGCCCCGGGCAGCCTCGTGATCGATTTCTCCACCATCGCCCCCGCCAGCAGCGAGGAGCTGGCGGCGCGGCTCCGGGAGCGGGGGGTGGCCTATCTCGATGCCCCTGTCACCGGCGGCACCGAGGGCGCCAAGGCCGGCACCCTCACGGTGCTGGTGGGGGGAAACGAGCGGGATCTGGAGCGGGCCCGACCCCTGCTGGAGGTGGTGGGGTCACGCGTGAGCCACTTCGGGCCGGTAGGGGCAGGCCAGCGGGTGAAGGCGGTGAACCAGGTGCTGGTGGCAGGCAGCTACGGGGCGGTGGCCGAGGCCCTCGCCCTGGGTGAGCGGCTGGAGCTGCCGATGGAGCAGGTGTGTGAGGCGCTGATGGACGGGGCGGCGGGCTCCTGGGCCCTGCGGCACCGCTCCGCCAACATGCTCGAGGGCCGATTCCCGCTGGGTTTCCGGCTGGCGCTGCACCACAAGGATCTCCAGATCGCCTTGGAGGCCGCTGCCGCCACCGGGTTGGAGCTGCCGCTGAGCGCGCGGGTTGCGGCGATCGAGGCGGAGCTGATGGCGGCCGGCCACGGCGATGAGGATGTGTCGGCCCTGGCGCGCTGGTTTGCGCCCCATCCGGAGCCTCCGCCCTTGGCTACGCCCTCCCCAGCGCCCTCCGCCGAGGCGGCCGCCTGGGACCAGCGCTACCGCGAAGGCCGCGATGGCTGGGAGCTGGGCGCTCCGGCGCCGCCCCTCGATGCCTTCCTGCGCGAGGACCCCCGTCGGCCGCTGCCGCCCGGCGAGGTATTGGTGCCCGGCTGCGGCCGTGGCCACGAGGCGGCCCTGCTAGCGGAGCTGGGTTTCGAGGCGATCGGCCTCGACCTCAGCGGCGAGGCCCTGCAGGAGGCCCGGCGGCTGCATGGGGCAGACCGGCCCGGGCTGCGCTGGCTGCAGGCGGATCTGCTCGATGCCGCCGCCCTGCGGTCGGCCGGACTGGCCGATGGCAGCCTGCAGGGGGTGGTGGAGCACACCTGCTTCTGCGCCATCGATCCCTCCCGCCGGTCCGACTACCTGGCCGCTGTGACCAAGCTCCTGGCCCCCGGAGGCTGGTTACTGGGGCTGTTCTGGTGCCACACCCTTCCGGGCGGGCCGCCCTTCGGGAGCGATCCCCAGCAGCTCGCCGATCAGCTTCGGAGGGCGGGGCTGATCCCGCTGCTGTGGGAACCGGCCCGGGGCTCACGGGCGGAGCGAAGTGGGGAATGGCTGGGGCTTTGGCAGCTTCCCGCCGGGCGGGACTGAAGCGGCGAGGCCGAGGTTCGATCACCCCAGATCCGCTGCACCCGAACGCCAGAGCGCCCGATCCGATCCCACCGGTCATCGGCTCATCGGCTTAGAACCCTGCCGAGATCCCGTTCATCCACTCGATCCAGCAGGCCATTCAGCTGGTGGTGCTCGGAGATCCAGTCACCCGGGCATGGAGGTCTCAGGGACGTCTGCTCAGGCTGCCAGCGTCGGAAGCCCTTCTGCTTCCGCCAGCCGAAGTCACTTGGCAGAATCCATTGCCGCCCAAAGGATCTGGGCCGATTCAGGGGCCGATGGGAGGATCCAGTTATGAATCACCTTTCCACAGCTTGCTAGCCCCCCGATCCGGCTACCCCTCCAGCTGCAGGGAGTGGGGCACTTCCAATGCCCACCTTTCGCCGCTTGGAAGCTCCAGCTCCAGCCGCCAGGCCTGCAGCCGATAGCCCCCGTCGCCCGGCCTGGCGTCCGCCGCCGCCAGGCCGCCCGGGCCGTAGAGGGGATCACCGAGCAAGGGGGCCCCGAGGGCGGCGCAGTGGATGCGGATCTGATGGGGGCGGCCGCTGGCGATCACCACCTGCACCAGGTCGGCCCTGGAACTGCTCTCCAGCAGGGTGAGGGTGCTGCGGGCGGCCAGGTCGCCCTGCTCGCGGCCATCGGCGGCGCACCAGATGCGGCCCAGCTGGGGGTGAGGGCGGCGGCCGATCGGCACCGTGATCGGGAGCGACTCCCCCGGCCGCAGCGCCAGCACCCCGGGCACAAGCAGGGCCCGGTAAAGCTTTCGGCAAGCAGCTGAAGCGGAGGCCGGCGCTGACCGCAAGGGTCGATCGGCGCCATGCGGCAGTCCTGGCGTCGGCTCAAGGCCATGATCCAGCACTGGATCGGGGAGAGGATCGGGGAGCCCGGCCACCGTGCTCTCCCGCAGGCAGGCGCTCAGCCAGGCCCGCGTTGCCGGCCGCCGCGCGCAGACCAGCAAACCGCAGGTGAAGCGCCCAAGCCGGTGCACCGGCAGCGGGATGCCGCCGGGATCGCCACAGTGGCGCCGCTCCAGGAGCCGCAGCGCCGTGTGCTCCAGCCAGCCGCCGGCCGGCAGCACCGGAAGCCCGGCGGGTTTGTCGATCACATGAAGGTCGCCGTCGTCGTACACCACCGCCCAGGAGGCCGGAACGGCGCCCTCGATCCAGGGGGGGCGGTGCCAGGCCAGGCGATCTCCCACCGCCAGTGACTGGTCCTCACGCAATACCGCTCCGTTGCGTTGAATCTCACCGGCAGCCAGACGGTCCCGCCAGACGCCTCGATCGGAATGGCGATGGCGTGCGGCATAGAAGGCGCTGACCTGCAGACCGACCAAAGCCGGCGGCACCCGCTCGCGATAGATCCAGCCCTGGTTGGGAGCTTCCGGTAGCCAGCCCGCAGGAGCTGGCGGTGAAGATCCCATCGGTATCGGTGGCGGTATCGGTGGCGGCATCGAGTTCAAGGGCGAGGACGAGTTCGGCATCGACGGCCGCGGCCGCGGCCCGCGCTCGATCAACCGCCCCAGCCAACGACCGAACCCAATACCGGTGTCAACAGCGAGCCAAGCCCCGAAGACTGGGCCTGCCCTTCCCCGACCAGAGTCTTCGGGTGCTCAAGAGCCGGGAAAGGTCCTGACCTCCATTTGGAACCTCCCCGGGCGTTATGGCCTGGGCTCGGAACGGCAACACCGGCCTGGTATGAGCCCCTAATCCACCAGCCCATGCTCCAGGGAGTAGCGCACCAGCTCGGTGCGGCTGGCGGTGCCGGTCTTGATAAAAAGGCGGCTTACGTACTTCTCGACGTTGCGGATCGAGGTCTCAAGCCGCCGGGCGATCTCCTTGTTCATCATTCCCTCGGCCACCAGCTGCAGCACGCTGGCCTCACGGGGGGTGAAGTCGAGCTTCACATCGGGGGCGGCCTTCTTGACGCCGCCGGTGCCGAGCATGGAGCGGATCTCAGTGATCTGCTTGGCCATGGCGCCGATGTCGGCATCGGCGAAGCGGGCCGCCTCGACCAGCAGCCGATCCTGGCGACGCACCACATTGCGCACACGCGCCACCAGCTCATCGGGGTCGAAGGGCTTGGGGATGTAGTCGTCGGCGCCGGCCTGGAAGCCGGCGATCCGATCGGCCGTCATCCCTTTGGCGGTGAGGAAGATCACTGGCGTGCCCCCCAGGCGCTCGTCGCCACGCAGGCGCTTGAGCAGGCCGTAGCCATCGCAGCGAGGCATCATCACATCGGTGATCACCACATCGGGCAGCAGGGTCTGGGCTGTGGTCCAACCCTCCTCGCCGTCGTTGGCGGTGGTCACCAGGAAGCCCTCGTCTTCGAGGTAGGCCTTCACCGCGGTGCGAAGGCCCGGTTCGTCGTCCACCAGGAGCAGGCGCACGGGCGGGGCGGGCACGGCCTCGGCGGGGATGTTGACGTCGCCCTCGGGATCGGGCAAACCGGCAGCGCCGGTGGGAAGGGGGTTCACCATCATCGAAATCTATCGGGGGCGCCGGATTCGGGCAGCCACTGGCCCAGCGCCGTTTCGGCCAGCCCAAGGCTGCCGGCTCCTGCCCCACCAGAACGGCAGCGCCCCGCTTTCCGACCCTCAGGGGTGGGGCAAGGGCGGCACCGACAGCACCTCGAACTGTTCCGGCTGGCGGCCATCAAAGCCGAGGCTGCGGGCCAGGGGGCCCAGCCCGGCCGGATCGCGCCCCGCTTGCTCGGGGAAGCAGGTGGCCCACCAGATCAGGTGATCCAGCCGGTTGGCGGGGTTGATTGGGCCGCCGGGATTGAGGGTCTGCACCACCACCTTGGAGGCGGTCACCCCGGCACGGGTGGCGCGGCCAGGCCGGCAGTCGATCGATTCGGTGCTGATCTCGACCCGATCGCTCCATTCCCGCCAGATCTTCACCCGCCAGAGACCCAGCTGGTCCGGTTCCGCCACCCGCCCGTAGACCCCCAGCCAGTGGGTGCCCTCCCGCATGTTGGTTTTTTCCACCAGGATCTTCAGGTCGGGGGGGCGTGGCGCCGGCTCGGCCCGCAGGGGGGTGACCCGCCCAGCAGCGCCCAGGCCGACCGCCAGAAGGGCTACCAGGCGAGTCGCCAGCCAGGCGGCGCCTGGTGGGCGGGCCGGCCGGATTCGGTGCCGTCGTTCGGCCGCCTCTTCGCCTGGCTGATCGAGACGTCGCTGGATCAAGGGCACGATTGCCGCTCGGTTCTGGACGCCCTGCTGCGGCACTGACGTGAACCCGAGATGTGTTGCCAGCATGGCCCCATGCTTCCCTATCTCGACCATCAGGCAACCACGCCCTGCGATCCAGCGGTGGTGGCGGCAATGGCGCCCTGGTGGAGCGAGCGGTTCGCCAATCCCTCGAACCGCCTGCACCGGCCCGCCCTCGAGGCCGCCGCCGCCGTGGAGCTGGCCCGCCGCCGGCTGGCCGAAGCCGTGGGGGGCCAGGTCGAGGGGGTGATCTTCACCAGCGGCGCCACCGAGGCCGCCAACCTGGCCCTCAAGGGCGTGGCCGAGGCCGCCGAGGAGCGGTGCGAGCGCCGCCGGGGCCTAGTGACCCTCGCCACCGAACACCGGGCCGTTCTCGATCCCCTGGCCTGGCTGGCGCGGCGCGGATTCCCCGTCAACGTGCTGCCGGTGGGGCGCGATGGCCTGGTGGATCTTGATCAGCTGGCCGACGTCGTGGGGCCAGACACCCTGCTGGTGTCGGTGATGGCCGCCAACAACGAGATCGGCGTGCTCCAGCCCCTGGCCGCCATCGGTGCCCTCTGCCGCGAGCGGGGGGCCCTGTTCCACTGCGATGGCGCCCAGGCCGTGGGCCATATCCCCCTGGCCATGGAGGAGCTGGGCATCGACCTGCTGGGGCTCAGCGGCCACAAGCTCTACGGCCCCAAGGGGGTGGGGGCCCTGGTGCGCCGCCCCGGGGTGACCCTGGCCCCGCAGCAGCACGGCGGCGGCCAGGAGGGCGGCCTTCGGGCCGGCACCGTGCCGGTGCCCCTGATCGTGGGCCTGCAGAGCGCCCTGGACCTGGCCCTGGCCGACCGGGAGGCCCGGGCCGAACGACTCAAGGCCCTGCGGGAGCGGCTCTGGGAGGCCCTGGAAGGGCTGGGGGGCATCACCCTCAACGGCCATCCCGACGCACGGCTGGCCCACAACCTGAATGTGAGTGTGGGGGGGGTGGATGGCAGCCGCCTGCACCAGTTGCTGCGTCGATCCATTGCTGTGAGCAGCGGTTCGGCCTGCAGCCAGGGCAGTCCCTCCCACGTGCTGGCCGCCCTGGGCCGCAGCCGCCAGGAGGCGGCCGCCTCGATCCGCTTCGGCCTGGGCCGCGCCACTCAGCCCGCGGAGATCACGGCCGCCATCACCGCCGTAACCGGGGCGGTGGCCGAGCTTCGTCTCCCCCCCTAGCCTTGAATTCCAAGGCGTTCAGATCATGGCCCCCAGCAGCGGAGGCTTCGGCGGGCCCGCCATGAAGCGCCTCAACATCGGGGATGCCGTTCACGACGGCTGGACCGCCTTCTGCAGGGCTCCCTGGAGTTTCGTGTTCTTCGCCCTGCTGCTCACCGGGGTGCAGATCCTGCTGCAACCCCTGCAGGAGCAGGTTCTGCGGGGAGCCCGGGGCGAGACCCTGGGGGTGCTCGACTGGCTGCTCTTCCTGGTGGCCTTCACCGCCAGCCTGGCGGTGAGCTGCTGGGGGAATGTGGGCATGGTCCGCGGCGCCTGGCGGGCCCTGGCGGGTGAACGTCCCACCCTGGGCAGCCTGCTGCGCTGGGATGGACCGGGGTTCCGCCGGGTGTTCATGGCCTGGATCGCCCTGAGCAGCCTGCTGTCGATCCCACTGTTGGTGGTGCTGGCGGTGCTCGCCGGGGCCCTCGGCGTGGCCTGGCTGCTGGAACGGGGCGGCCTCCAGATCACGGATGCCAGCCTCGGACTGCCGCTGCTGCTGATCGGCCTGCTGGTGATCCTCCTGCTGGGCCTGATGCTGGTGGCCCTGCTGTATTTCGGCGTGAATCAGCAGTTCCTCGCCCAGATCGCGCTGCTCGAGAACCGCGGCGCCATGGCCACCGTGCAACGGGGTCGCAGCCTGGTGGATCCCCAGTGGCTGCTGCTGTTGCTGCTGGCGGTGATCAAGCTCCTGCTGCTTGCCGTAGGCCTGGTGACCTTCGGAATGGGGCTGATGGTGGCCTGGCCCGTGACCAGCTGCATCTCCACAGCCGCCTATCGCCACCTGGTGAAGGCGGAGGCGGGCTGATTGCCGGAATCGAGCCGGAGCCGATCAGCCGAGCACGCCGGTGCTCAACAGCACGAACCCAAGCACGCCCACGAGGGAGAGCAGGAACTGGGCGAAGCGGCTCACCAGCATGCCGGCCACCACCGCCAGGCCCACCAGCAGTGAGCGCTTCAAGCGCAGCAGGCCAAAGGGCCCCAGGGAGGTGGGGGCACTCAACAGTTCGCCGATCGCCGCCCCCAGCAACGGCCCCACTAGGGCCCCCAGCAAAGGTCCTCCCACCGGCAGGGCCGGCAGCAGCCCCAACAGGCCCACCAGGAGGCCGATCCCCGAGCCGATGTAGGCCCAGCGGGTGGCCTGCATCCGGGCCGCCCCCAGCACTAGGCCCAGGGCATCGGCGCCCCAGCCCAAGACCAGCATCAGCGACGCCAGGGCCAGCACCGGCCAACCGGCGGCAAAGCCCACAGCCCACACCCACAGCAGGGCTCCCAGGGGCAACAGGGCCAACCCTGGCAACACCGGCAGCAGGGTGCCGGGGATGGCGGCGGCCTGAATCAACAGGGCGCCCCACCAGAGCAGCTCGGTGCGGGGCAGCGCCGAAAGAGCCGGCAGTGGGATCGCCCCGGCCACAGCCAGGGGCGTAAGGGGGAGATGCAGCGTCATGGCAGGCGGCGGGCCAGCCTCAGCTTGGCTGAGCGGCTGCGGGGGTTGGCCTCCGCCTCGGCCGCATCGGCAACCACCGGTCGCCGGGTGATTCGATCGAGCCTTTCATCGCCAAGAAACGCCCGTTTCACCAACCGATCTTCGAGGGAATGGAAACTGATGATGGCTAGCACCCCGCCAGGCAGCAGCCAATCCGGCGCCCGCTGCAGCAGGCGCTCCAAACAGCCCAACTCATCGTTGACGGCAATGCGCAGGGCCTGGAAGCTGCGGGTGGCCGGATGGATGCGGCCGCGGCGGGCCTTGGGCGGATAGCAACCGGCCACGGCATAGGCCAGCTCGCTGGTGCTGCGCTCACCCCAGGGCTTCGCCTCCCGTTCGGCTACCAGCCGCCGGGCGATCCGGCGCGACAGTCGCTCATCGCCGAACTGAAACAGCACATCCGCCAGCGCCCCTTCCTCCAGCCGATCCAGCAACTCCGCAGCGGTTTCGCCCGCCTCGGAGTTCATGCGCATGTCGATCGGGCCCTCGGCGCGGAAGCTGAAGCCCCGCTCCGGCCGGTCGAGCTGGGGGCTGCTCACCCCCAGATCCGCCAGCACCGCCTGCACCGGTGCATCGGGGCTGTAGGCGGCGAAGTTGGTGGCCACGATCCGCAGCCGATCCGCCCAGGGGGCGAGCCGTGCGGCGGCGGCGGCGCGGGCGGTGGCGTCCTGGTCCAGGCCGATCACCTCCAGCCGGGGATGGTCCTCCAGCAGCAGGGCGCTGTGACCGCCGCCGCCGAGGGTGGCATCAATCAGACGGGGGGGCGCTTCGCCGGCCCCTGCGGGAAGGGCGGCGAAGACCTGCCGCACCGCGTCGGTGAGAACGGGGAGATGGGCAAAGGCATCCATGCCCCATTCCTAAGCGGAATCGGCCGGGGCAGCGCCTAGGAGACGGGGGAGACGGGAGGGAGGGTAACCGCCCTGACCCCAAGAAATCCGGAAACTTGCGACCAACGGAATCCGCTTTATTAAGAAATTTTATCTAATGCCCACGCGCTTCATGGGCCATTCTTAGTAAATAAATTTTCCTCAAGCTGGGGCTGATGCGGAAATGAGTTTTATTTGCTGCATCCCATTGGAC
>Ga0208085_1000614_pt1 | contig 11690 bp, 8 predicted proteins | sample LakMenEpi21Jun10_FD_150721 | JGI IMG/M metagenome (GOLD analysis project Ga0208085, IMG submission 150721) | Freshwater microbial communities from Lake Mendota, WI - 21JUN2010 deep hole epilimnion (SPAdes) | ecosystem: Environmental > Aquatic > Freshwater > Lentic | place: Lake Mendota, Madison...
TTGTCAAATGGATTTTGATGATTAGCATTGCAGAATTGATTGTATGGTCAGGTATCAGTTTTCTATTTGTAGATGAAAACTATTTGAAAACCTTAGAGATGTATCATATTGACACCTTATTTAAAGGTTTAACTTTTTTAAATTATGCGGTTGTGATCGCTTTTATATACCTCTTTTACAAGAATTTTAAAACTATTTCTACAACTGATACCGTTAAAAAATTAATGAGTTCAATCATTAAAACCCGTAAGACCGTTCAATATTACATTTGGTATAACTTATCTATGTTTGCCATTATTTTCGTTGTTGTAGTTATTTCGCAAATCACCTATGACCCAAATTTAAATTCTGTAATTGAGAGTAATAAAGACCTAGATCCGCAAACTTTTTGGATCATACTCGGAATTACCTATTTTGTTTTATTTGCAATAACATTTGGATTGTTCTGGTTGTTTTATAAATTGATTTACGGATTTTTAATGAGAAGGCTTTTAAATAATCACCAAGAATTAAAGAAAATTGATTACTAAGATGAAAAGAATACTCCTTTCCTTACTAGCTCTTTTTGCAACGCAAGCAGAAGCTCAAAATTTAGAAAAATCATTACTGTGGAAAATTTCCGGAAACGGAATTAAAGAAGCCTCCTATCTGTATGGAACCATGCACATAACCTGTGATGCAACATTGCCACAAAAAGCAATAAAAGCATTGGACGCTACCAATCAATTGTATTTAGAATTGAATATGGACGACCCTACTTTACAACAAAGCATGATGCAAAGTATGATGATGAAAGACGGTAAAACAATGTCTTCCTTAGTGTCTGAAGAAGATTTTAAAATTGTTGATGAGTTTTTAACTAAACAGCTGGGTTATTCAGCTCAAATGCTCAACACGTTTAAGCCGTTTATGGTTAGTGCCATGTTGTACCCTAAAATGATTGATTGTGCAATGCAATCAGTAGAAGGAAATCTAATGACTGTAATCAAAGAGCAGCAAGAAGAAGTTTTTGGTTTGGAATCAATTGAGGAACAAATGAACGTATTTGATGCTATTCCAGATGAAGTTCAAATGAAAGAGTTGGTTAAAACTGCTAAAAACAATTTAGAGAAAGATAAAAAAGAAATGGAGTTACTTCTCGAAATCTATAAATCAGAGGATATTAATGCTATTTACACTGTTTCTCAAGAATCAGAAAATGAAATCACTTCAAAATTTGAAGAAATTCTTTTAAGCAACAGAAACAAAAATTGGATTCCAATTATTGAAAAAGTTGCCAAAGAAAAAGCTACCTTTTTTGGTGTGGGTGCCGGACATCTAGGTGGTGAAATGGGCGTAATTCAATTGCTTAGAAAAAAAGGGTACAAAGTAGAAGCCGTTTTTTAGTACTTCCACTTTCTTTCTTTGTCTAACTCTACTTGTTCTTGTAAAACTTCAACGGGTATAACCTTCAAAAGCGACGCATGTTGTTCAATAGCAAATTCAATTTTTTCTACGATTTCTTCAACAGTTTCGTTGTCGTAATCAATTTGCAAAGGCTCTTTGATAACAATTGATTGGAGAATTCCTTTTTTCTTGATGCGTAATCCTTTGCGGTCAAACGAGCGTCTAAAACCATCAATCACAATTGGAACTACAATAGGTTTGTGTTGTTTGATTATGTGAGCGGTTCCCTTTCGAACCGGTTTAAAAGAACGGGTTGTTCCTTGCGGAAAAGTGATTACCCAACCATCATTTAAAGCTATTCTGATGTTCTCAGTATCATTCGGATTCACTTCTCGTTTGACGTCTTTTCCTTTCGAACGCCAAGTTCGTTCCACAGTAATCGCACCTGCATAAGCCAAAATTCTTGGAAGTAAACCTTCCTTCATGGTTTCACTGGCAGCTACATAATAAATATTCATTTTCGGTTTCCATAAATAACCTACATTTTTAATAGTGTCTTCTCTCCCACTCAAGCTAGCGTTAAAAACATGAAACATGGCTACAACATCTGCAAAGTAAGTTTGATGATTTGAGATAAATAAAACACCTGTATCCGGAAGGCTTTTAATGATTTCGGATCCTTCAATATGCATCTCATTAAAACCTCTGTAACGACGATGGGTCATCACCCCGAAAACTCGAATAAGCCATTTTTTAAGGAACAGAATATGTCCGAAAGGATTTCTTTTAAATAATCCCATAATAATATTTTATTGGAGAAAAATAAGATGGCTAATTTATAAAAAACTAACTAATTAAAGTACCAATTTTATAGTTTCTTTTAGTTCACTCATCATCATAGCAGTGGCACCCCAAACAATGTGCTCTTTTACTAGAAAAGCGGGAACATCAATTTCATTAGCATAAGATGTTGATAGCTTTCTCATGACCACTTTTCTGTCATCTAAAAAATCATTGAATGGAAGTTCAATGATACCCGCAACTTCATCCTTTTGCAATTCAAATTTCAATTCAGATTGACAAATCCCTAAAAAAGGAGAAACTAGAAAATTACTTGGAGGAATATAAACTTCTGTAAACGATTTTATCAATTCAATTTTATACTTTTGCACACCTATTTCTTCCTCTGTTTCTCGCAAAGCAGTATCTGCTAACGATTCATCAAACTCTTCTTCTTTACCTCCTGGAAAAGCAATTTGTGAAGAATGAACACCTGGATAAGAATTTCTAACGATTAATAAAAGATGTGCCTGATTATTTTTGGGATAAAAAAGCATCATTACAGCTGCCTTACGTGGATTTTTACTATCAATATTCAATTCTTTAAGCATTTCAATTCTTTCGACAGGTGCCATTTTTAAATGAGCATTTGCAGCAGGAAGCTTTTCTTTTGCTATTTTTGGAATATATTTTAAAAAATTATGAAACTCCATAAAATTCTGCTTTTATTACTTATTTTTTCTGTTTATTCTTGTGAAAAGAAATCTAAAGATACATCAGAAAAAAATAGAGTCAAAGAAAATAGTCATCATAGTATTAAAATTGAAAAGCCAAAACTAAAATATGATTTGGAAACGATTGTTATATCAGATGAGAATGTTATTGATTTTCTTACATGGTATGGAGAGCAAAACAAAGAAAATAAGGTTTTAATTGAAACCAAATTTGGAAATATTGAAATTGAATTATTTTATGAAACACCTCTTCATAGAGCAAATTTTATTTACTTAGTAAAAAAGAACTATTTCAATACTACTTATTTCCATAGGGTGGTTAATAATTTTATAATTCAAGGTGGGAATTCTGATGAAAGTATCACTAAAAAGGAACGAAAAAAAATTGGAAAATATTTAATTCCGGCTGAATTTAAAAAATCATTTCGTCACAATTACGGAGCTTTAGCATCAGCTAGAAGTTGGGATAACAATCCTGAAAAATTAAGCAATCCTTTTGAATTTTATTTTATTCAAAATAAAAAAGGAGAACATCATTTAGATGGTGAACATACTGTTTTTGGAAAAATCACAAAGGGTTTTGATGTTCTAGATGAAATTGCTTCCCAAAAAACAGATGAAGGAGAATATCCTCTTCTAAATATTAAAATAAAAGCCAAAATTATCAACTAATGTTTAACAAAGAAGAAGCACAAAAGATAAAACGTGAATTTTGGATAACTTTCGCACATGAATACCCAAGAAAATGGCTTTTATACAATACTAGAATAAAAGATTTTTCATTTAAATTTCACGTTGACAACAATAAAGCGATGGTTTCTTTAGACATTGAACCCAAAGATGAAGAACACCGAAAAATCTATTTCGAAAAAATAGAATCCTTAAAAGATATTTTAAAAGAAGAATACATTTACGATGTCATCTTCGAAAGAAACTACCAACTAGATAATGGAAAAATCATCAGCAGAATTTGGGTTGAAATCGAAAACATCAGCATCAACAACAAATCTACATGGCATAAAGTTTTTGAATTTTTTGATAAAAACATGACCTTTTTAGAACAATTCTTTTATGAATATGGAGATTATATAAAAGATTTAGAAATAAACACATAAATTCATTATGGTTTCTTTAGTTAGATTTAATGTGTATATTTGAAAAAACACAAATAAACAAATGAAAACAATGCAAAACTTATCTTCTAAAGATGTAATTCATTCTAATTTTTCATTGAAAAAAAGTCTTTTTTTTGTTTTTGTTTTATTTCAATTTTTCAATGTTTCCGCTCAAAAAAACTATGCTGAAATTTATGATGGTAGTACTTTTTTAGAAACTGGTATAAAGCTATATGACGAAGGAAAATATGATAATGCATTAGCTGAGTTTGAAAAAATTTTTAAAACTGATCCAAATTATTTAAAAGCTCAATACGAAAAAATAATGTGTTTGAGTGCTCTTGAAAAAAAGGATGAGCGAAGACTTTTATTGGAAAGACTTTTCAACGCCAAAGAAATGGATGAAGCTCCTCAACTTTTGGTTCAATACGGTATATTTTTAAGTGATAATAAAGAGTATGATTTGGCTGAAAAAATGTTGAAAGATGCTGAAAAATTTATGCCTAATTCGTCTATGGTTCAATTCAATCTTGGCGTACTTTATTTAAGAAAGGAAGAAAGACAAAAAAGCATTGATTATTTTAAAAAGAATATTACCGGAAATCCAAACCAAACTTCATCTCATTACTTTATAGGGCTTTTGGCCTATGAAGATGGTAAAATAGTGGAAGGATCATTAGCAATGTTAGGCTATTTAGTAAATGCTCCAACTGGAAGATACGCAAAAGATGCTGTATTAAAATTGAACACAAAAATGGGTCAAAACTTTTTAAATCCATCAAAATATAAGTTTTCTGAAACAGGTGATAATTTTTCTGAATTAGAAACTATTTTAAGAAATCAACTTCCTTTAAATCCAAAATATAAAATAAAATCAGTTATTGATGATGTTTACACACGGCAAGTCCAGGCAATTGTAGAATATACTGCAACACATAAAATTGAAGGTGGTTTTTTTGAAAATATTTACATTCCTTGGATTGCTGATATTGCTAATAAAAATCATACTGAAGCATTTTCCTATTACACATTAATTAGTTTAGAAGATATTCTCGGAAAAAAATTAACCTCACAAAAGAAAAAAATTCTTGATTTTTCAGATAATTACATTACTAAAAGTTTTTGGAATGTTTATGCTAGAAGAAAAATAGATCATTTTGGTAAACAAGAAGAAGTAATAATTTATTTAAGTGATGGAAATCCTTTCATGATTGGAAAAGTGGTCGATGGAAAAAATCAGGGAAAATTCAAGATTGTAAATCTTCATGGACAAATGATTAGCGAATTAAATTATGTTAATAATGAGTTAAATGGATTGCAACGTTATTTTTATGAAAGTGGTCAAGTTTCTGAAGAAACATATTACTCAAATGGTATAAAAGATGGCGAAACAAAAGAATTTTTAAAAAATGGAAACTTGCAAAGTGTAGGTAATTATAAAAGTGGAAAATTAAATGGCCCGTTTATAACATATCATGTAAACGGAGGAAAACAATGTGAACTAACATTCATAGATGACATTCGAGAGGGAAAAGTAATTTGCTATTACACAAACGGAAAAAAAAATAATGAACTAAATTATACAAAAGGAAAATTAAATGGAAAATTAGAAAATTACAATGAAGTTGGTGATTTAACTACGTCTTATAATTATGTAAATGATGAACTTGAAGGTGAAGGCATTAGTTATTATGATGGAAAAATTATTAAATCTAAAGCAAATTACAAAGCTGGAAAAGTAATGGGTTCATATAAAGAATTTTCAGAAAATCAAACTTTAACCAAAGAAATATTGTATGAAAACGGAAAGATAAAAAAGGAAAATGAATACTATGAAAACGGAACATTATCTACTGAAACTTTTTATGATGACAAAGAATTATTGGAAGCATATGTATACTATGATCATAACGGACAAAAATATTATGAAGAAAAATACAAAGCTGGTGAAATAAAAATGGGTTTCCAATATTTACCAAATAACCCAAAACCAATTGAAGTGCCTTTAAATAGTAACCCCTATAAAATTAAAACATTAAACGGAATAACATTAACAGAAGGTTATTTTGAAAAAGGTAAATTAGCTAAAGAATGGAAATATTTTTATCTAAATGGTAATTTGAGGGTAAAACAAAATTTTTCAGAAAACAAATCGAATGGTTTACGGACAGATTATAATAGAAACGGAGAGCTAACAGGCACTTATAATAATTTAGAAGGCAAAATGAGTGGAATGTATGAAGGGTTTCAAAATGGAAAATTACACCGAAGAATGTTTTATAATGGGGGTGATAGAAACGGACCATATCAATATTTTTATGAAAATGGTTTAGTCAATTATGAAGGTTATATCGTTGAAGATGATAAAGAATTTAATCAATTTAACTATTATCAAGACGGTAAATTAATGAAAATCTATACATACATCAGTAATATTTTGGTTACAGCAAAAGGATATAAAAAAGATGGAACTTTAGATTATGAATTCAATTACAACAATATAAATGGAGAGCATAAATTTGAAGACAATAATAGTTTAGTAGTTGTTTCAAATAATTACACTAATGGTATAAGAAATGGTAAAGGGGTTATTCTAGAAAAAAACGGAACAATGATTGCCGAAGTAAATTACCAAAATGATGAATTACATGGGGAATACAAAAGTTATAATCCTAATGGAAAAATAGCCTTAGAATCTTTTTATTATTCTGGAAAAACGCATGGATTTGAAAAATTGTACGATTTGGCAGGAAATTTACGTTTAACTAGAACATTGATTTTTGATAAAGAATTTGGACCTATTGTCAGATATTATCAAAATAAACAAAAAATTTACGAGTATGAATCGTTGGATGATGTTAAAGAAGGAGAACAAAAATTCTACAATATAAAAGGAGAAATTATAGCAGCAATTGGCTATCAATTAGGTTTTATAAAGTATTATAGAGTATTAGATTCAAATGGAATTTTGGGCAAACCGATTGAAGTGAAAGACGGAACTTTTGAAATAGATTCAAATTATCCAAATGGAAAAAAAGCATTTAAACTTTCGTTAGTTAAAGAAAGTTTTGATGGAAATATGGAAATTTATGGTTCAGACGGATTACCAAATTATATTTCAGGTTTCAAATTAGGAATGTTTCATGGTGAAAGAATAGAATATTATCACAATGGAAAAGTATATAAACACGAAAGATTGATTGATAACAATTATGAAGGTATACAAGAATTCTTCCTAGAAGACGGAAAACCAATTCTTGTTGCAAATTATAAATATGATGACTTACACGGAGATTTTAAAATTTATGTAAACGGTGTTTTACAAAAAACAAAAAAATATGATTCAGATGAATTGGTTGAAATCAGTAAATAAAATCACTTTTCTTTTACTTGTAACTACGTTTGGAATTGCTCAAAATATCTCAGACTTTCAAAAAAAATATCCTGGATACAGCGAATTGATTTTGTCTGAAACGCAAACTTATGACTTTACAATTCAAAAAAACAAGTTACAAGTATTGCAAGACAATTATTATGAATCAATTATTTTATCCGATATTGGAATTCAAAACAATTCAGAATCATTTACTTATTCTGAACTAGTTCCACTAAAATCGTTTGATGCCTTCACAATCATCAATGACAACGGAAGAGATAAAAAAATTCCAATCAAACAAACAAATGATAAAAATGCTACACAAAACAGTATTTTTTTTAGTGATGTAAAAGAAAGAAAACTTACTTTTTCAAACTTAGAAATCGGTGCAAAAAAAGTGTATTCCTATCAATCTGAATTTTTGGATCCCTACCTTTTACATAAATATATTTTTGCCAATACAATTCCAATGGAAAAATCATCCTTAGAAATTAATACTGATGAAAATATTGAAATAGGATATAAAATTTTTAATGATCCTAACAACGAAATTACCTTTAATAAAACAACAAAAAAAGGCAAAATAAATTATAATTGGACATTAAATCAAGTTAATCCTCTGAAATATGAATCAAATAATCCAGGCTATTTATACATAGCTCCACACGTAATTGTCTACATAAAAAATTATAAAATAAATGATAAAAAAATTGACGTATTAGGAAATACAGACCAATTGTATGAATATTATAAAGGTTTTGTAAAAAATTTAAATACTACCGAAGACGAAAATCTGAAACAAATAACACTTGAATTAACTCAGAATCTTTTGAATGATGAAGAAAAAATTAAAGCTATATTTTATTGGGTAAAAGATAATATTAAATATGTTGCCTTTGAAAACGGTTATGAAGGTTTTATTCCAAGAGAAGCAAAATTAGTTAATGAAAGAAAGTTTGGTGATTGTAAAGATATGTCAAGCATCATAACCGAAATGGCAAAATATGCTAATATTCCAAATGTAAACATCTGTTGGATTGGCACAAGGAGGATTCCATACACCTACAAAGATATTTCGACTCCGGCCGTTGATGACCATATGATTGCCTCCTTCGAAAATAAAGATAAAATTATATTTTTAGATGCAACCGATAAAGAAACTCGATTTGGTTTACCTACCGGTTTTATACAAGGTAAAGATGCGTTGATAAGAAATGGGGATTACTATAAAATTGTGACAGTTCCAATTGTTAAAGCACAAGAAAACATGACGGAAGAAACGCTTAAACTTAAAATTAATCAAAATAAAATCGAAGGTTCTGGTAAACTGTCAATTAATGGCCTAACTAGAAGTCGCTATTTATCTAGTATTGGCGATGCTTCCAATAAAGCCCGTTTCGAAATGATTAAAAGTTTAGTATTAAAGGGTAATAACAAATTCAATTTAAAAGATTTCAAAGAAGAAAATATTTCAAATCGGGATTTATCATACAACATTGAATTTTATTTTGATTTAGATAATTATACAATTCAAGCAGGTAACGAATTATATGTAAATCTATTTTTAGACAAACCTTTTGAAAAAATTATTATAGAAAAAGATCGCAAATCAATGTATGAATTTGATGTATTAATCAAAAACAAATTTAATTTTGAACTCGAGATTCCAGCAGATAAAATAGTACAAACTATTCCTAAAAACTCAAGTTTAGATAATGAATTAATGAAATATTCCATTAATTATATTCATACTGATAAAAATGTAACGTTACAATTTGAAATTGAATTGAAAAAAATATTATTAGATGTTTCAGACTTCTATTCATGGAACGAATGCATTAAAAATTTAAAATCACATTACAACGACACGATTATATTAGTAAAAAAATAAATTCAACAAAATGAGAACACTTCTAAAAAAAACTACCCTTTTATTCTGCTTTATTTACAATGGAATTCAAGCTCAAGATTATCAATTTAAAGACTATAATTTTAACGATGATAAAATTGAAATTCCTAAAGAATATGAAAATGAAAGTGAAGTAATTCTCCGAAAAGATATAAAAGTTGAATTTATTAACCAAAAAAATTCTGCTATACAATTTTTTCTTTTACACGAAAAAATTTGGATAAATTCTGATGATGCAATCGAACGCAACAACCGAGTTTATATTCCATTCAGAACAGATGAAAAGCTTGTAACAAACAAATTACGTGTAATTCTAAAAAACGGAAAAATTATAGAACTAAACAAAAAGGATATTAAAGAAGAAATTGATGAAGAAAAAGGACTAAAATATAACTATTATGCAATTAACGGATTAGAAAAAGGAGCTATAATAGAAAAGCTTTTTATACTTGAAGAAGTTCCAGAATTAAAAGGAAAAACAATCGATTTTCAATCAGAAAGACCAATTGTAAAAGCAAGTTTCGAACTTATTTTTCCCGAACATCTGGTATTCAAACATAAATCCTATAACGGTTTGCCGGAAGCTGTTTTGAAAGAAAAAATTGTAGAAGGAAAAAACAGCCTTTCATTTGAAGATGCAAATATTGATGGTCTTCCTGACGATGAAAAATACTCAAACTGGGATGCTCACATCAAAATGTTCAGATATAAATTAGATGCTAACACAATATCTGGAGCACGAAATTTATTCAATTATAAAGAATTTGCTAATAATGTTTACGAAAACCTTTATGTTGAATTAGATAAAAAGTCCCTGAAATCTATAGACGAATTTTGTAAAACTATTCCAAAATCATCCAATCCGGAAGAACAAATTTGGAACATTGAAAACAAAATAAAAAAGACAATCGCCTACAATCGTTATTTCGAAGGAAACAAAGAACTAGGTGATGTTTTAAAAACAAAACAAGCAAATGAACTAGAATTAATCAGACTCTATTTGGTTGTACTTAAAAATTTTAATATCGAAACACATACCGTTTTTACCTCAAAAAGATTTACGCAATATTTTGATAAAGACTTTGAAACTACTGAACATTTAAAAGATGTTTTATTCTATTTTCCTAGTATAAAAAAATACATCGAACCAGTGAGCATTGAATACAGATTACCGCTTTTTAATTTTAATTACGGAAACAATTATGGTCTCTTCATCAAAGAAAAAGAATTTGGAGGTGCCAAAATGGGAATAGGTGAAATCGGTTTCATCGAAATTCCCGGGGGAGAAATCACACACGATTTCATGGAAATTAATGTTGACTTCTCTAAAGATATAGAAAACCCTACAATTCACACTGTAAACAAATATGGTGGATATTCAGCCATGAATTTTCAACCAATCAAAGATTTCGTTCCAGACGATCGATACCAAGAATTATTAAAAGATATTTCTAAAAATTATACCTACGAAACTGATGCTAAAATCCTCAAAACAGAAAATGATGGCACAGAAAACATAGGAAAAAAACCCTTCGTTCTTGATTTAACTTTCGAAGGGAAAGAACTAACACAAAAAGCCGGAGAAAACATTCTATTCAAAGTTGGAGAAACAATTGGCAAACAAATGGAATTCTATCAAGAAAACAAAAGAATCTTACCAATAGAAATTTATTACCCTCATTTTTACACCAGAACAATAACAATAATACTTCCAAACGGATATAAAGTAAAAAATCTAGACAGCTTCAACATGAACTTTAAAGCTGATATAAACGGAAAAACTGAAGCTCACTTCGAAAGCTCATACAAACAAAACGACAACGTTGTAACCGTTACCAATACTGAATCATACCATGCGATCAACTATCCATTAAACATTTTTGATTCCTATAAAGCGGTCATCAATGCTGCAGCTGATTTCAATAAAATAACCTTAATTCTCAGCAAGCAATAAAATTTTCAAGGGAAAAATAAAAATTTCACGTCTAAACTATATATTTTTCAATTTATAGGAGTAGCCCTATATCATAAAACCCGTTTATAAAAGAACCGTAGCATTTGTGCTATCAAAGTAAGGCTGTCGCTTCAAGTCCTCCCCAACTCCGTAAGCTCCATAGTAGCAATGGGTTTACTCTGCTGCTATCCTTCACGTGGCTTCTGTTCATCATACCATTTCATAATAACTAAATTTCACGAAAATTGCTGTCTCAGTGTTCAGTCACTATATCTAGTCTTTGCTTTACCACAATCTTGACATTGTGCAAGATTACGATGCCAGTTAGAGTTCGGATTAATGGCAATTGCACACAATTTAAGAAAGAAAATTGCCGCTTAAAGGCAATTTTATCTTCATTTTAAAATAGTAAACTTTTCATCAAAGTTCAATCAAA
>Ga0208085_1000619_pt1 | contig 11648 bp, 7 predicted proteins | sample LakMenEpi21Jun10_FD_150721 | JGI IMG/M metagenome (GOLD analysis project Ga0208085, IMG submission 150721) | Freshwater microbial communities from Lake Mendota, WI - 21JUN2010 deep hole epilimnion (SPAdes) | ecosystem: Environmental > Aquatic > Freshwater > Lentic | place: Lake Mendota, Madison...
AGACTGGCCCTGAATCCGGTGCCAGGCACCTTCGCAATCGCGACGGAATGCTAGCGAAACAGGCTCAGACTGGCCCTGAATCCGGTGCCAGCCCACAGTGGCCATTGGAACCAAACTCTGGGGCTATGGAGCGTTCCAGTAATTTCAACAGAAAGTTCCCTTCGCTCCGGGCACCATCGGTCTTGGCTCCTGGTTGTTCGGATATCTTACTGTAGGCATCGACTCCACGTTTCGAGGGTTCGGTCGTGTGGTTGAAACTTTGAGTCGCTGGGGCTTGCGTTCCTGGGGCGGTATTCCAAGGGAAATACGAATCTGATGGCCGATATGCTCCCCCGCGAAGAATACATCGAGCAAGCTTATTTGTTCAGGATTCTCTGGGAGAGGCTCGGTCAGGATCTCACGCTCCAAGACCTTCTGCAGCAATGCCGCTACGAGGTGCTCGCAACGACCAAGCTCCCCATGGCGATCGACTTTCTCAACAGCGAGTTGAAGCACTCGGGGGCGATTTCCCAGGGCATGCGCAGACTGGCGCACTACTTTACTCCCTACCAAGCTTTCCTGGTCGGACAGGCCGAAGAGGATAGCGGACGCTTCGACTTCAGGACGTCGCTCCTGGTCTTGCAAGCCGAGGCGCTCTACAAGAGTTCGGCCCAGTTCGATCGTCAAGGACTGTTTCTCTATCAGTTCGAGTCGCTCTGTCGCCACCGCCTGAAGTACGATGTGGGGCTCAAAGCCATGAGCCTCGATTCGGCTTATAACAACGACTGGCAAGAATGGTTGATGATCGTCCAAAAACAGCTTGGACTCGTCGACCTTGCCGATCTGATCTATGGCCGTAGCGAGGATTTTGTCGAGTATCGAAAGCGGCATTTAGGTCCCGATTCCAAAACCGAATACCCCATCCTATTTGGCGTCCGAGAGGGCAAGATCGCCTATGCCAACCGCCGCAAAGAACCGCTGTATCTTTTCGCCGCCATGCAACGGCACCTGAGTTATCCCGACGTGCCGAAGCGGGAGACGATCAACCAAGCCTTGGAAATGATCCCTCAGATGCAGCGTCGAATCGAACGCTTGGAAGCTAGAATGAAGCTCATGGAAGAAGAGCAGCGTCAGGGGATCGACATCACCAAATTTTATGGCAAATCGGTACCTCCCCTGATCGATCTGGCCGATGGCATGGATTTGCCGGAAATCGACTGAACGCGTTTCTAGAACCGATCGGTTCGTGATACAATAACCGGGCCGTTTTTTTCTTCTTTGATGGGCAACCTAAGTCGACTTCCTATGAATTCAGCGGATCAGGCGCAAGCCGACCTTGAGCGATTGCAGCGTGCGCGCGAGCAGATCGTCTCCCAACTTTCCAAGACGATCGTCGGCCAGCAAGAGGTCATCGAGCAGTTGCTCATCAGCATTTTCGCTCGTGGCCATTGTTTGCTCGAAGGTGTACCGGGTTTGGCCAAGACGCTCATGATCAGCACGTTGGCAAGAACGATGAATTTGTCGTTCAGTCGAATCCAGTTCACACCCGACTTGATGCCTGCGGACATCACCGGCACGGAGATCATCGAAGAGAACAAGACCACCGGAGCGCGGGAGCGTCGGTTCATGGAGGGCCCGCTGTTTGCCAATGTGGTGCTTGCTGACGAAATCAACCGAACCCCTCCGAAGACCCAGGCGGCTTTGCTCGAGGCGATGCAGGAGCGTCAAATCACGGTGGGGCGAACCAGGCACACCCTGCAGGATCCTTTTTTCGTTTTGGCTACGCAAAACCCCATCGAACAAGAGGGAACCTATCCGCTCCCGGAAGCGCAGCAAGACCGATTTATGTTTAAAGTCTGGGTGTCGTATCCGACCTTTGACGACGAGTTCGAGGTAGCCAAGCGGACCACGGGTCGAGGATCTAGCGATATCCAATCGGTCTTGAGCGCCTCAGAGATCCTTTCGCTCCAGGAGTTCATCCGAGGTATTGAGGTCTCTGAAAATGTGATCCGATATGCCTTGGCGTTGGTCCGTCAGACTCGCATCGGTCAACCGGGGGTCCCTGACTTTGTCCAGGACCAGTTGGCTTGGGGCGCCGGCCCTCGCGCCGTCCAGTTCTTGATTCTTGGGGCCAAAGCCAAAGCGGCTTTATCGGGCAGGTCCCATGTCGATACTGCCGATGTCCAGTTCTGTGCCAAACCGGTCCTGCGGCATCGCATCGTGGTGAACTTCGCCGCCGAGAGCGATGGCGTGACGAGTGATAAAGTTATCGACCAACTGATTCAAAACACGCCGACTGCTCAAGACCAATTGCTGCAAGATGCCCGATTCCAAAAACTATTTGCATCCTGAAGCAATCCGGCGCATCGGTTCGATGGAACTGAGGGCACGAAATGTGGTCGAGGGGTTTCTCTCGGGCATGCATCGCAGTCCGTACTTTGGTCAGTCCGTCGAGTTTGTCCAGCACCGTCAATACGTCCCGGGCGACGACCTTCGCCACATCGACTGGAAGGTCTGGGGCCGGCAGGACAAGTTGGTCGTCAAGCAGTACGAGGAAGACACCAACCTGCGTTGCACCTTGCTCGTCGACGCCTCGGCTAGCATGTCCTATGGTCGTGGATCGCTCAACAAGTTCGATTACGCTGCGACGATCGCTGCTTGCATGGCTTACTTGAGTCTCCGCCAACAAGACTCGGTCGGATTGACGGTCTTTGACCAAAAGATCCGGACCAAGCTCCCTTGGCGTTCGAGCCGCAATCACCTGCAAGCGATCTACAAGGCGCTTGAACAAGCTCCCGTGGTGGACAAAACCGATCTGACCAAAGTTTTTCGCGAGATCAACGACACCTATCCCAAGCGGAGTTTGATGGTGATCGCTTCGGATTTTCTCGGCAGCGAAAGCGAAACCCTCAAAGGACTCACCGCACTCCGAAGCGCTGGCCACGACATTTTGGTATTCCACGTGATGGATGACGACGAATTGGACTTTCCGTTCAACGATCCGACGCGATTCGAAGGGCTCGAATCGATCGACTCTCTGACCTGCAATCCGCGCGCTCTGAGGGACGGCTACATGGAGTCCTTGCAGCGGTTCCTCGACAGGGTCCGCCACGCCTGCGCCAGTGCCCGGATCGATTACCAGCTAGTGCGTACAAGCCGACCGGTCGACGCGGCGTTGTCGGCTTACTTGAGCGCTCGCATGGCGCACATGAGAAAGAGGTGATGCCCATGCAGTTCGCATACTCACCCCTTGCGTGGGGATTCCTACTGGTCCTTGTTCCTCTGTTGATCCATTTGATCAACTTGGTGAGGCACAAGCGGACTCCTTGGGCTGCCATGGAATTTCTGCTTGAGAGCTATCGCAAAAATCGCCGTTGGGTGTGGCTCAAGCAGGCGCTTTTGATCGCCTCTCGCATGCTGGCTATGGCGTTGCTCGTTGGAATGCTTGCTCAGTGGTTGACCGATTCGAAGATGTTCGCATGGATGGGACGAACGAGCGTTCATCACTATGTCATCCTCGATGACAGCGCCTCGATGCACGACAGTGCGAACAACAAATCGGCGTATCAAAACGGACTCGCCGCGATCGCTTCGATCGCCTCGGTATCCAAGCAGGACTCGCAGAACCATTTGCTCACCGTTTTCAGAGCTTCCAAAGTGCAGCTTGCGGCAAGCGCTAAGTCCAACGCCGAAATCCGCGCCGATTCGGTCGCTGAATTGCTTGCCCAGACCATCCCAACAGACCCCTCGGGCATCCTGACAAAAATCAACTCCACGCAACCGACGTCGCTCGAAGCGAGCATGCTCGATAGCCTCGATGTGGTCTCGCGACTGATCAAGTCCAGCGAAGACCAAAAGTCGATCGTGTATCTGCTGAGCGATTATCGGTCCAAGGATTGGGGCAATCCGGTCACGATCCGCCAGCGGCTTCAAGCGATCCAAGGCGAATCGGTGGAGATCCAACTAGTCGACTGCGTCGAGGCTCGCCACGAGAACCTCACAATAACGAGCATCGAACCGCGTCAAGAAGTCCTCGCCGCAGGAGTCCCGACGATGGTCAACGTCACGGTTCGAAACCAAGGAACGACGGCGGCCCGCAACGTGAGCGTCCGAGTTACGGCCGTCGACTACAGCAGCGCCGATGCAGACCCGAAGCCTTCGGACCGATTTTCAGGCGTTGTGACCGAACTTCCTCCCCTCCTTTTCGAACGGATCGAGCCGGGTGAGTCCACCACGCGCAACGTCCAAGTCGTCTTTCCAAAGAGTGGTTCGCATGTGGTCCAAGCCGAGTTGCCTCCCGATGCGATTGGACCGGACAACCAAGCCAGTTGCGTGCTGGATATCGCCGAAGGGATCCGCGTACTGCTGATCGATGGGGATGCAGGTGGCAAGCATTCGTATTTCTTCGAATCGGCGCTTGATCCAGGTGGAAACGCGAGGACCGGTTTGCTGATCCAACGCGAACGGCCCGAATACCTTCGGGACTCGGATTCGGTAGCCTTGGACAATTACGCTTGCATCATCCTTCAATCGATCCCTGGGTTGGATCCGCGAGCCCTAGCCAATCTGCATCGGTATGTTTCGGGTGGTGGTGGGCTTTCGATTTGGTTTGGCGATGATATCGCAATGAACGATTACTTGCGAAACTATGGGACTTGGGCCAAACCGATCCCTGGGGCCGAAAACACGTTGCCGCTTTTGCCCTTTGGGCTCACCGGCCCGATCGAGCTCGGCAAAGAACCGGGGGACTCGACACCCGACGTGCTGGCCGAAGCGCATCCGATCTTCGCTCCGCTGTTGGGCCTTAGCAATTCCCCTTTCCAATTTGTCCGTATCGAACGCTATGTCGGAATCGATACTAAGACCCCTACGGGTGCCGAGAAGCTATGGAAGCCCGTAGCGAGTTTGAGGAACCGCGACCCGCTGATGGTCGACTATCCGTTGGGGGCAGGGCGGGTGCTCATAGGACTCACCTCCCTGGACCGTCGCTGGAGCAACTGGCCCCAGGATCCTACGTTTGTCGTGGCGGCTTTGAAGATGGTCGGATACTTGGCGAGTTTCAAACTTCCCGAGACTTCGCGCCCTGCCGGTACAGCCCTGCGATGGGACTTCTCGGCTCAAGAAATGCTCCCTGAGACTCGCTTGGTACTCCCGCCGAGCAGTCTTCGAGGCGTCCGACCCGTCGTTCAAATCAACGCGGTCGATATCGGCGAAAATTCGCTACAAGCGGACTTTGGGGTCGATCCAGACGCGACCTCTGGCGACTCCAATCGGGCCTTGAGCAGCGCGGGAGTCTTCGAGTGGTGGGGGACCTCGATCCAAGGGGAGACGAAGATCAAGAACTCAGCCAGGAACACTCCGGGAGTCGAAGGGGAAACCGAACGCGTCGCTCCCACCGACTTGGCTAGAAACCTATCAGGAGTGAAGTTCAATTACCGAAGCGCCCTAGGAGGGGTCTCCGACGTGAGCTTGGCCGGACTTTCGAATCGGAACATGCTCCTGCTGGGCTTACTCGTCGCATTGCTCTTGGCCGAGCAGTGGCTTGCATGGAGCGCCTCGTACCACTTGCCCAAACGTTCGTAGCGTACCCGGACCCAAAGTATGGATCTCACACCGAGTTGGATCGATCGAACGGCAGCCTGGCCCCTGGGCCAGCAGGACGTGCGCGTCTACTACCAATGGATGCGGCTCGAGCAACTCGACCAGTGGCATCACTGGTTCTTTTTGGTGGCGTGTTTGGCGGCCGTCGTCAGTTGGGTGGTGTATTGGTACCGCAAGGATTGGCATGAGCTTCCCAAAACGCTTGGCTATGCATTGCTGATCCTCAGATTGACAGCCCTGCTTGGCATCTTGATCTTTTTCATGGACTTGCAGAAACGGAGCGAACGGCGAGACGTCCGCTCCTCGAAGGTCGCCGTCATGGTCGACACAAGCTTGAGCATGACGATGCCCTTGGAGGAAACCCCGGGACGCGACTCGAGCGGACCGAGCCGTATCGCCGCAGTACAAAAGTACCTCGGCCAATCGGGTTTGCTCGAGCAACTTCAAAAGGAACACGACACGACGGTCTATCGATTTGACCAAGGGACTCGGCCGAGCGTCGTCGCATCGTTCCAGAAACCGGTCGAAGCGAGTTTAAGAGGCGGTTCGCTCGAAGCTCGTGAACGATTGCTGGGTTTCCTAAGAGCCACGGCCTGGTTTGGAACGGTTCTGACGACCCTTGGCATCGTCTTGATGGTCGGATCGCTGTTAGGAAGAGCGCTGGGCAGTACGAAAAAGTTTCTGTCGTATTGCATCCTAGCTGGCGTTGTGACGGCCATCAGCGGATTTGTTTTCATGGCCACGGCGATTCTCCGAGCCGAAACGATCCCGTGGCAATCCCTCTGGTCCAACGAAGCCTTAGCCTCGATTCAAGCCGAGCAGGTCGATCTTCCGACTGCCAAGGACCAACCGCAGACCCCCGCACAGATCGCTTGGGAAACAGTCCTTGGTGCCACCGGAACCGAATCGCGGATCGGTGATGCATTGCAGTCGGTCTTGGAGCAAGAGCAAAGCTCGACACTTGCGGCCGTGTTGCTCCTGACCGACGGGAGAAGCAACGCGGGTGTGGACCCACAGAACGTGGTTTCTCTGGCGGCCCGGCAGGAGGTTAGGATTCATCCTGTGGGTTTGGGGACCGACAAAAATCCAACGAACGTCAAGATCCTCGATATGGAGGCCCCCAAACGGGTCTTTCCTGGCGATCGCTTTCGGATCACAGGGCTCGTCCAAGCCTCCGGGATGCTCGGCACTCAGGTCCCAGTGCAACTGCGCCGCCGCCCTGGGGGGGGCTCGAACGTCGGACCGACGATCGAGGAGGAGCGCACGTTGACCCTCGAAGGGGACGATGCGATCACGAGCCTAGCTTTTGAGGTGACCCCTCGGGAAGTTGGACCTTGGATCTACGAGCTGAAGGTTCTTGCCCCGACAAGCGACTCGAATGCAGCCGACAACCAATTCGAAAGCGAGGTTCGCGTCGTGGAACCCAATTCCACGATCCTGATCCTCGCTGGCGGCCCGACCCGCGAATATCAATTCGTGCGAAATCTTTTGTTTCGCGAACCGACGGTTCAGTCGCACGTCTTCTTGCAGTCGAGTGGACCGGGCGTATCGCAAGAGGCCAAGCAGCTTTTGACGGAGTTCCCCAAGACCCTTGCCGAGATGACCAAGTACGATGCGGTCATCGCCTTCGATGCCGATTGGACCCAACTGACTTCGGAGCAAATCGACGTTTTGGAAACTTGGGTGTCCCAACAGGCCGGTGGCCTGATCGTCGTGGCAGGTCCGGTCTCGACTCCCAAATGGGCCGGCAACAATGGCAACGGCAATCGCAATGCTGAAATCCTGCGAGGCATGGTCCCGGTGATCATGAACACACGAGGCGCCCGCTTGGTCTCGATCGGTCGCTTTGAATCCGAAACCGCTTGGCCTCTTACCGTCGCTTCCAACGCCCTGGCCACCGACTTTCTGCAGGTTGGAACGTCGATCGAGGAGAGCCGTAAAGCTTGGGAACGCTTCCGCGGAGTCTTTAGCTTTTATGGATGCTACGAACCCAAGCCGGCGGCGAGCGTCCTGCTGACCTTCTCGGATCCGACCACCTTCATCAATAGCGCCCCGCCGATCTATCTGGCCTCCCAATTTTATGGCAGCGGTCGGGTTGTCTTCCAAGGAGGCGGAGAATTATGGCGGATGCGCGAAGTCGGTGAGCAGTACTTTGATACCTACTACACCAAATTGGTTCGGTGGGCAGGCCAAGGTCGATTGCTCCGAGACTCTGATCGCGGGATGCTCTTGGTCGATAAAGAGCAAGCGATCGTCGGCGAGCAGGTGATGGTCCGAGCCGTTCTCAAAGACGCCCAGTTCCAACCGTTGATCCAAAACGAGGCGATTGCTAAACTGCTCGAACCCGGTGGCCGATCGACCCAGTTAAGGCTCGCACCGTTGGCCGACCCGACCCAAGCCGGAGTGTACGTTGGGCAATACACGACCAGGAAAACTGGGACTTACGAGGTCCAATTGCCTATCGGATCCCTGGCCGAACAAGTCCTTTTGACGCAACAGACCATTGTGCGAGTGCCAGCCTTGGAAATTCAACGCCCGCAGCGCAACGATCCACTCCTGAGCGAACTTGCTACAAAGACCGGTGGCAAATACTCGCTCGGGTTGAGCGGCCTCGATACGGTCGTCTCGTCGATCAAACCGCGAGAGCAAGTCAATTACTTACCGAATGCCCCGGACAACGAATTTCGTCAACGTCTCAATGCCTTGCTCATGGCCCTGATCGCCGGGGCGCTGAGCCTCGAATGGTTGACCAGGCGCCTGAGCCGCTTGGCGTAAGAGTCCCAAGATCCAGTGGCGTTATGCCCACAGGGCGACCCCTAGCGTATTTCACTTTAGCCAACCGGCGGACTCCCATGATGCACGATCAATCTATGCCGATCCATGCGACTCCCAACCATGAGACTCCCATCCATGCGATGCTCAAGACCTGGCTTATCGGCGCCCTAGGGTTCGTTTGGGTCTGCCTAGGCGTAGTCTCCGAGGCCCGGTGCGATACTCCGGAGCTCGTTCGTGTCATGAGTTTTAATATTCGCTATGGGACGGCCAACGACGGCATCAATCGCTGGGAACTGCGCAAGGAATTCCTGGTCGATACCATCCGGGATTTCGATCCTGATCTGCTAGGCACCCAGGAGACACTGGCAAGCCAGCGCGACTACCTAGCCGATGCTTTGAAGTCCTATGCCGTTGTGGCCGCCGGTCGTGACGACGGAAAACAAGCCGGTGAAATGGCCGCCTTGTACTATCGCAAGGATCGCTTTGAAGCGATCGACGAAGGGCACTTTTGGCTTAGCGAAACGCCCGAGAAGGTCGGAAGCAAGGGGTGGGACGCTGCGCTGCCTCGGATTGCGACTTGGGTCAAGCTCAAGGACTTGCGCTCGCCAGAGGCCAAGCCCATTCTTTTCGTCAACGCACACCTCGACCACAAGGGACAAGAGGCTCGGGTTCAAAGCGCGAAGCTGATTCGGGTCAAGCTTCAGGAACTCGGCTCCGAGGCTCGCTGGATCGTCACCGGGGACTTCAACGCCTCTCCGAGCGACGAGCCTTATCGTGCCCTTTTCGATCCTGCTGCCGAGCGCAAGCTGCTCGATACCTTCCGCGTTATGCATCCGGTCCAAGGGCCCGACGAAGGCACTTTCTCGTCGTTCCAAGCGAGCCAGACTTCTGGCCCGCGGATCGATTGGGTCGGTTGCTCGGAGGACTTCCAAGTCAGGATCTCGCGTATCGATCGGACGAGTCGTCAAGGGCGCACCGCATCGGATCACTTCGCGATCCTCGCGGTGCTTCGTCCAGCGGATGCGTCTGCCAAAAGCGATCCAGTCCTGCGAGTTTTGAGCTACAACATCCATCATGGCGAAGGGACCGATGGCGTTTTGTCCTTGTCCCGAATCGCGAAAACCATTCGCGACTCGGATGCCGATCTCGTCGCTTTGCAGGAAGTCGATCAAGGATGCCAAAGGAGCCAGGGAATCGAGCAAACCCAAGAACTTGAAAGACTTACCGGCTACTACGCCGCCTTCGGTAAAGCGATCGATTTCGATGGGGGGCAGTATGGCCAAGCGATCCTCAGCCGTTGGCCGATCGGCGAACTGCAAGTTCACCAACTACCGAATGAAGCTGCACCGGCGCCGAAACGCGAGCAGAGAATCGCTTTGGATGTATCGGTTCCGACCGATCTAGGGCCAGTGCGATTCCTGGGAACCCATTTGGATCACTCCAAGGCATCCTTGCGTCAGGAACAAGCCCAGTGGATCGATCGACTCCTGAGCCAAGCTCCAGCGACTTCAACGGTCTTAGCAGGAGATCTCAACGATACCCCTACGAGCGCGACACTCCAAGTCTTCGCGGAGCGATGGCAGATCGATCCGGCAGGAGACACTCAGGAGCTAGCGACCTATCCGAGCGAATCTCCGAAGACTCGGATCGATTATGTCATGACCCATCGAGCCGGTCGGTTGGTGGTCGAGTCGCTCGAGGTTCTCTCCGAGTCGGTCGCTTCTGACCATCGACCGATCGTCGCGACACTTCGTGTCGCCAAGTAATTGGTGTAGCTCGATACAAGGTTCAGTTAGCAAAGTAGAACAGATCGTTTTCGCCGCGAATCAAAACACCCGAACCAAACGGGATCGGTGAGCCGATCACAGGCTGCCCGAGATTCGTTTCCGAGAGCACCGTGAATCGATCGCCATCGATCTTGCCTACAAACACCACGCCATCTTCGCGCGGTGCATAGAGTTTGTCTCCTGCGATCAAGGGGGACGAATAAAAATTCGCTCGGCTCTTCGGGAACTCCCCCTTCCAGGCCGTCTTGCCGGTCGCCGGGTCCAACCCTTCGACTTCGCCGTGATCCCGAACCAAAACCACCTTGCCTCGATGCACGGCTGGGCTTGGAACAAACGTACCAACGTCATCGCGTTTCCATGCGTGGCTCGTCGAGGTTGTATCGCCCGTGCCGTTCAAGCGGATCCCGTAGAGACGAGGGATACCTCGATCGTTTCTTCCGTAAGCGATCACGGCGGTGTGGTCGACGACCACAGGGGTGGCGATTGCAGGCCACAACTGGGCTGCGTCGGGGTTAAAGTTCCCGCACGACCAAACGAGTTTTCCGTCGGCTGCATCGTGGATGGTCACATGTTCTGCGCCCCAGACCAAGATCGATTCCTTGCCTTGGTAGTCGATTACCAAGGGGGTTGAGTAACCGTGGTCGCACTCGGTGGGGACTTGGTAGTTTCGAGCTACCTTCCAAGCCACTTCGCCGGTTTGTTTGTCGAAGGCCGCTAGCCACGATTCGCCTTGATGCATCCGAGCCATGATGACATGCTTGCGCGTCAGAACCGGCGAGGTGCCATGATCCCAAAACAGAGTGTCTTTGCCATAGGACTTGACCAAGTTGGTCTTCCAAAGCACCGTTCCGTCCAACCCCAGGGCAGCGAAGGTGCCGCTTTTGAAATAGACGAATAGCGATTTTCCGTCGGTTACAGGCGAGGCGTTGCAACCCGATCCATTGCGGTGCTTGCCCGCATCCTCTTGTTCAAAAAGGGTCCGCCACTGATGCTTTCCGTCCTGAGCGATGCACAGGACCGAATCGACTCCATTCTCGGGTGCAGTCAGATAGATCTTCCCGCCAAAATGGATTGGAGTCGAGCAGCCTTTGCCGGGTAAGGGTGCTGACCATCGGAGTTGGTCCTTGGTCACTGCGTCGGGGAAGTTAGCGTTTGCGGCAGTGCCGACGGCTCCGAAATCGTTGGGGCCACGCCAAGAGGTCCAGTCGCTTGGATCTTCGGCCCGAGCAGGAGCCAGGAAAGCCGAGCCGAGGCAAAGCGCCGGGGCGCAGGTCCAGGGATGCAGAAGTTTGAGCAAAGATCGTTTCATGGGATCATCGATGTCCGGAAAGGGGTTGCGGAAACGTCCGACGGGGGACCCATTCTACCGTCATGCTTGGCCGTGTGCGAGCAGCCCACCGTGAGCCAACCAGCGCAAGCGGTTGGGCGCTTTGAATAAGCCCACCTGGACGCTGCGTTTGGGCCCCTGTCAGGTTAGCGATACCGGCCGTTGAGCACGATTGGGTC
>Ga0208085_1000630_pt1 | contig 11518 bp, 3 predicted proteins | sample LakMenEpi21Jun10_FD_150721 | JGI IMG/M metagenome (GOLD analysis project Ga0208085, IMG submission 150721) | Freshwater microbial communities from Lake Mendota, WI - 21JUN2010 deep hole epilimnion (SPAdes) | ecosystem: Environmental > Aquatic > Freshwater > Lentic | place: Lake Mendota, Madison...
ACGAAACCGATTCGCTCAGGATCAATCGTCTGGAGGCAGCTCTGGGTGCTACCGTTACAGCGGTTGATGCGATCACGATCGTTTCGCTCGTGACCCCTGAGCAAGCGGAGCTTGTCGCAAAATCGGTGATGACCGGTGAGGGTGGTTCGATCACTGCGGAGCGCTTGCTGATCGAGGCCCGGGACAATGTTTCGGTGACTACGACCGTTGGCGTCTTGGATGCGAGAAGTCAATCGGGCTCGATCGAGGTTATAGAGAGTGATTCGATCATTATCGATCGAATGATAACGAATTCAGTAGCCAAGATTTCATCGGGAGGCTCAATAGAATCAGGGACTGATCGAATATCGGCGGATCAATTGACGGTAGTCGCTCAGGGCGCAATCAACCTATCGACGGCTATTCGACGCTTGGATGCCAAGAGCCAAGCAGGCAGTATTGCGGTCAGGGAAATTGATTCTTTGGAATACGTTTTGATGAACACGCCTGGGAGAGCCGAAATCTATGCAAAATCGGTGATGACCGGTGAGGGTAGTTCGATCGCAGCGGGAGAATCGGTCCAGTTGCATGCCCAATTTATCAGTATTTTTGGCAACATTTGTGCAGAGAAGATTACGGTAAATGCGACACAGCATTTATGCATCGATGATAAGGCAATACTGACAACACAATCCGGTTACGTTTTTGGCAGCTTTCTTAATTTCAAAGACGAATCAAACTCAGGGGACACTCGGGTTATCGATCAAGTTCAGACACAGTCGTTACGAGACCTACCCAACCGGCTTCGGCGAGCGGAGATCCAGGTTGGATTGACCGACGGTCAAATGCTCCCCCCCACAGGGAATGTCATGGCGAGTGGATTGAAGGTTGAGTTCAACTGGGGCGAGGGTGCCGGGAATGGTTCCGAAAAGAGAGAGTATTTCAACAGACCTTTAGTCGTGCAGCACACCTACTTTGTCCATCCGAATATGAGCAATCCAAGCGAAAATATCGTCGTTCAACTTCGTGTATCTGATTTAGCGAAGGGGACTATTGAATTGAATGAGAATAGCAGAAGTGTGCTCGCGGATCCCAAGTACCAATCCTCGGTGACCATTCCGGTGATCTCGACACTACCCGTCTTTGCGGTACCTATCCCTCAACCAACCACTATCTTGGTGCCCCAACGCCCTCGACTTCAAGTCGACAGTGCACCGGTGATTTCACAATCGAGCATTGTTTTGAATATCGACCGGAGCATCAACTCGAGCGTCCAAGTTACGCCGAGAATGAAAAGAACCTATTTGATTGCTGAGGTCTCTCCCGAATCAGAAAGGGATGATCAACGGTGTGCAATACCCTTGGAAAACAACAAAGAGACAGACCAAGACCAAACGTACGATCTTAAACAACTCCCTGAACTCTTTAAGCGGCTTCCTGACAATCGCTATCAAATACTTCTGCGTGAAGACATCCTACCGAATCAACCAGGGAAACAGCCGATTAAGAGTTCGGATAAGATTATTCTCGATGTGATCATCAAGGATGGACAAGCAAGGAGCGTACCTTTTGAAAACGTTCAAGATGAGTCTGATGATCGTTGAATAAGCATTCCCCCGCAATCTATTTTCTTTAGTCGCCGATTGGAAGTATATGCCTGCTAATTTCCAGTGCCCCACTTGTCAGAGCATCGTTAAACCCCAGAGCGATTTTCAGGAGCGGTGCCCAAGATGTGGTACGTTTCTCGAAGCTGGTTCACCTACCGAACAGTTCGAGGACGAACAGGTTTCCTCTGGAATGGACGCCGGGAATCCAATCCCAAAACCAGATACACAATCGATTTTGGATAATGCAAACCGAAAAACGGCTTTTGCACACGGAGAGACGATCAGCCATCGTCATGTCCATTCGGTTTCAAAATACTCTGCTACGAAACTGCCTATTCGTCATGTCAAACAGGCAAATCAAGAGACTGGAGTTCAACTCGAATATCGCCTGACTGGCATTATTGGTGAAGGGAACATGGGCAGGGTGTGGCTTGCTGAGCAAACTTCGTTAGGGCGCGAAATAGCGATAAAATATCCTAAGCGCGATGCATCCCCCGACACAAGTCCTATCGATGAGATGTTTGTGTCGGAGGTGCGGGTTACCGGAAAACTGGATCACCCCAATATCATATCGATCTATGAGCTTGGTCGTGATGAACTTGGTAGCCCCTTTTACACGATGAAGCATGTTCGAGGTAAATCATGGTTGCAACTGCTGAAAGATCAAACTCTTGAACATAAGCTCGATATTTTATTGAAGGTTAGCGACGCCATCGCGTTTGCTCACGCAAAGGGATATTTGCACCGCGATATCAAACCCGAAAACGTGATGGTAGGAGAGTTTGGTGAGGTGGTCGTGATGGACTGGGGGATAGCGATTAAGGACCCCCTCCAAAATGATGACCATTCCGAATGCCACGACCGAGCCCTTGAAGGCACACCAGCCTACATGGCTCCCGAGATGGCTTCGGGTTTCTACACAGATTTGGGAGTCCATAGCGATATCTACTTGCTCGGCGCAGTGCTATACCAAATGATCGAAGGTATTCCGCCCCATCCTAAAACTAGCGATCTGTTCGATGCTCTGGAAAAAGTCAGAATGAATCAAATAGTAAAGCCTATCCAAACGGGTGAGCTAATCAGCATTGCGAATAAAGCTCTAGCGACAGATCCCAAGGACCGGTTCGCTACGGTGAAAGAATTCCAAGAGGCGATCAAAGCTTATCAGTCGCATGTCGAGAGCATTCGCCTGACCGATCAGGGAACGCGATACCTTGCACAAGCGATTGAGGAATCCTCACCAGATCTTTACTCTCAATCGCGATTCGCATTTCTTGAAGCCTTGAGGATATGGACTGGGAATCAATCGGCCACGGACGCCTTGCGCAAAGCAAAGATTGCTCACGCTCAATACTGTTTATCTCAGGGGGACTACACGAATGGCTTGAGTCTTCTCGATGGTAACGACGACGAACAGATCGCCTTGATTAGAAATATCCGTCGAAAAATTAAAGAACGTGAAAAGCGTGAGGGTCGCTCACGCATCTGGAGGCTTTTGGCATTGTCCATGTCGAGCCTAGTATTTTTTCTTGCAATCGGGTTTTTGGTCGCAATGGTTCATTCGATCATAGCGGACGACGAGTCGAAAAAGAATATCGCGCAAGAAAGAAACAACGCGGTTGGTCAACAAAAATCCGCTCAGGATAATGAAATAAAAGCTTTAGAAAATGGATACATCGCTCTGCAACAAACGCAGCGAGCAGAAAAATCATCCTACAGGGCAAAAATTCGGCTTGCAAATGAACAGATTAGGCGAAATGAGTTCGGTGATGCAAAAAAAACGCTTGGTTTAACCACCAATTACAGCCATATTGAATATTGGATGCTTAGCGATCTAACGGAGAAATCACAACAAAACACCTTAAAGTTGAAAAGTGTCAATCAGCCTAGCGGCGAAAGCGTATCGCTGATCTCGCCAGGTGCGATAGGGTTTCTAAGGATTCAAGGCAACGCTATCTATGAAACAGAAGCTGTTGATTCAGTAGTCAGCAAAGAGAAAACAGACCAGCAATTTGAAGTTTATAAACAGACGGACCCATCTCAGTTCATTATCGCTGCAGCGATGTCCTCGAGCGGGGATTACTTGGCTGTCGTTTTGCGAAAGAGTGATACTAGCAGTTCGAAAAACCTACAACTGGATGTGCACCGTAGGGTAAGATCAGATGACAAGCAGCACAAGCATTTTCAGCCATTCGGGAATAAACCCATTGAATCCAACGAGTTGAAGACAGAATCGTGCAAAAACATTGTTTTTTCTAGGGATGGTAACTGGATTGCAATCAGTGGGTCGGATTCAAAGGCACAAGTCATTGCGTGTACCTGGCAGTTAGGTTACGAGGTACCAGAGAAGTGCACTGAACTACCTTGCCTTAGGAACGATTTTGTCTACCAAGCAGTGTTTTCGCCGGATTCGAAGTACATTGCAACGGGCTGTGAGGACGGAATCGTTCGAGTTTGGCGGTTGAATAACAATGGATGGGAATACTTTGGGCGGTTTGATGATCATGAAGGACCGGTATACAGCGTCGCATTTAGTCCCGACGGAGATAAAGTAATCTCCGGAGGATTGGATCGCAAATTGCTCATCCGACGCCTCGGTGATGCACCGCTTTCCAAAAACAAAGTAGAGGAAGTTATCAATCGGGAACCGCTTGATCGAAAAAATTCCATTTCTTTCATCGGTAATGACGACCAAGATAGTCATGATGGAAGTATCCTGTCGATTGCGGTAGGCTCGTTCAGTCACCGACACGAAGATTCTCCGGACGCAATCTCCGGGCTTTTTATTGCCACGGGTAGCAACGATCAGACGATCAGGGTTTGGAAGGTGTCGGATGATGCTCTCGAACTTTTCAAAGTTTTGAGAGGGCACACACATCCGGTTGATGATTGCCAATTTCGAGCAAACAACTTTGAACTGCTAAGTGTAGCATCTGGGGAGTATCGTTTTTGGGACATACTAAAGTATAACTTTCCCACCCAATTACAAGGTCTGCGAGAAGATCGGTTTTCAAACAGCTTCTTGTTGAAAAATCCGGGGGCCGTGCGGTCGGTTGGTACATCGAGCGACGGGCGATGGGTCGCTGCTGGGTTTTCAGACGCAAGTGTGATCGCGTGGGATTTTTCAACTCCTAATGCTTCATCGAACGTGCTTAGGCCCGAGGGTCACGCATTCGGATCGAAATCTGCGGTTTGGCTAGGTGGAGGCAAGCAACTGATTACCAGCGGAGGAGATGATACAGCCTGCATTTGGGATCATGAGCGAATGGTTCAGTCCGAAGTTCTAAGGGAGACAGGGTCACGAGGCGTGGTTGCAGCCAGCCTATGGACAAAAGGCGAACCTCAAGTGCTTCTCACGGGGAGTAGTCAAGCCGGTAGCCTGGGTTCTATCTGGGTGGAAAGCCAAAGCGGTTTTGTACGTGTTCCCGTTCCCAGAGCAAATCAACTAAGAGGCGATGCGACGTGTTTGGCGATTTCTCAGGATGCTACGCAAATTGCAATCGGCGACGACCAAGGTGATTTGCATCTGTATCGTTTCGATCGAACAAGACTTGAGTGTGAGTACAAAAGCACATGGTCATTGAGCAATAGCGGGCTTGTCGATCTGTATTTTGTCGATGGGGACAAATCGGTACTTGTGGCTACCGAAGACGGAATCATTCAGAAACGGAATTTCAGTTCAGGAGAGGTAGAGTTTGATATACACGTGCCTCCCAACGTGACATCCATGGTTGTTTCTCATGAATCCTCGAAATTTTTCCTCGGATTTGGGGAAGTTAGGAACGATAACGATCTTCTTATCGCTTGCTACGACTACAACGATACCACTTTTGTAGTGCAGACGATTCGAGGTAGTCTGAGACCTGCTGCCCAGTCCAATGAAATCCTTAAGATTATCGATCTTCAAACCAATCATCTTGATGGTTCGATTGTGGGAATTTTGGAGTCCACTGACGCCAATAGAGGGCTGCTGGACATTGCTCAAAAGCTTATTCGGCTTACAAAGAATCAGACAAAATTCGATCATGAGCTGATTGCTTTGAAGTTGCCCTATGCGGCAAACGGATTGCTTAGCAACTCGTATGAAACATCCGATTCGATTCTAGTGGTTGGTGGTAGCGGTGGAAGGTTTGTTAACATTGATGGAAAGAAACCTGAAACCGACTCTGTTTTTTCCAAGGGCATCTTCGAAACTTCAATGGATCTGGCCTCTCTTTCGATCAGTGAGTTCCAAGGGGATTCAGATCCCTCGATCAAAGTAAGACATATGGCGGCGGGTCTTGATAACGGTAAGATTCTTATTTGGGTGTTGAAGGGCAATCGTTGGAACCCTTTCCAGTCGTTGACATTAGATTCCAAGGAGTCCGTTCACTTGTGCTTCAATCCTGCAGTTCCAAATGAGCTTATCGTATTCGGGCAGAAAACTGGAATGCAAATCTATCAGAAAATCGGCGGTAGGTATCGATTGATAAAGTCGGTGATCGATCCGCAGGATCCAAAAAAAACGAACGGTTCTGGAGAAATCAATAAAGTTACTATATCCAAGGATGGTTTAGCGTTTGCGGTCGCTTCGACCGAAGGAATGCTTCTATACGTAAGAGACACAATTGAGGAAAAAAGTCCCTGGAAATGCCGAGCATTCGGAAAAGGACCTTGTTTTGATATCTGTTTTTCGTCGGATTCGAAGATGCTTTACTGCAACAGAGCCGATGATGTTGGTGAGTGTCTGATGAGTAATATAACCGATCAGAATTATCGGCCACAGATTCGAAAGGTACCTGCAGAACGGTTATTGATCTCTCCCGATGGCAAGCGGTTGGTTCATTCCGACCGCGAAGTGGTCAAGATATCGGATATATCGGATAGGTACGATTCGGTGCCCGAACCGATCGAGTTATTGCAATTTGAAGATCACAAGGACCGTGTGACCGATATCAAGTTTCTTTACAATGAGAATCCTTCGAAACCCGAGGATTCGCAGTGTGCGCTGATTACAGCAGACTCCACGGGGAAAATATTTCTTAAATGGTTTACTCCCGAAATATCGCAGGACCCTCAGGGCATTCCAACCGTACCGTTGGCATACGAGGTCGAGAGCACTTCCGAGCAGTCTGGCCGAAAACCAATGAAGCCCTTCGAAGACTTTTTCCTCGTTGATCCTATGCAACAACTCAAGTGGGAGTCGTATTGTATTTCGATTGGGGTGTCGCAGGAGGAGAAGTTTGGTCCGATTTTTGCCCACCGTTCGCGCGAGATTGAGGATCGTATAAGACTCTATGAATACTCTCATACTTGTTCATCCAAGGAACCAAATGGACCACAAGAGGGCTCCAAGGATAAAGAGGAATTAAATTTTCAGAAGCGAGTCACCGACTACATGACTTCCTTCGTGAAAAAGTTAATCCTTGGAAGCAATACGAACGAATCAACCAAGCCAAAGGCTTTGACAAGTTTGGAGGTAACAGTCACGCTGAAATTAACACCGAGTCGAACTGGTCAACCGCAGTCGGGAAAAGAAGAATCCGCCAAGCCGGTAACCATCAAAGTGTTGTGTCCAGAAAACGATAATGACTCAAGGGAAAATTAGTCCGAACTCCAATCTCGATCGATTTTTTTCTTTCGGGACCCGTCCATTTTATCGATTACAAGAACGATTAGGAATGTTTTTCCGGGTAGGAAGTAGTGTACGAAGAGGTGTGCTAGAGTTCAGCGGCTTTTCGAAAGGAAGTACCGGTCTGGATCATGTGTAGGTATCTGCTGATCGCATTCTTTGGATCTTGAAAGGCGCAAATTTGCAATGCGGCGTAGATGCCTTTTGATGACAAGAATCGATCGGGCGGGACATCCGGTAAATCTGGCGGAGCGATGCTTTTGCCGCTCCAGAAAACCGCAAGGCCCAACCAACTCCAAGGATTCTGGAAGTCATCCGCCGAGACTCTTTCATGAACGCTTCGGCGCATCGCGTCGTTGGGGTCTTCCATCCAGCGATCGATTTGTTCCATCCTATCGGCTTCCCAAGAAGTTTTGGAACCCAGTTGGAGGTCTTCAAGAGTTCCTCTTGCCCATCGCAAAGCTTGGTCTTTCGGAAGACTCGAAGCGATAAGCAGGATGGCACTCGCGTGCTGATTGGCCGCCACGAGTTTTTCCAAAAAAGAGGTAGTGGTGTCGCTTTGGGTTAGCATCGATGAAACTTCCGCCGGGAAACCCACCGCTTCGACAAGCTCTTGCAAACTAAGAGTCTCTTTCGGGGGGCTTGCGTCATTGGCGTCTTGCGACCCTCCAGGCGGTTGATTTGGTGTCGATGCTACTTGGGATGGAAAAGAATCCGGAAGTGTCAGGCTCAGCACGGCACCTGCGACTTGGATACGATCGCCGCTATTGAGGTTTGCTGTTATGCAGAGGCTATCATTGATGAGCATCTCATTGGCCGGTTCGAGATTTGATACTTGGCATAAGCCATCGGCCAACACGAACTCGAGTTGCAGATGAGCGAGGCGTGCGTCGGGAATCGATAGATCTGCGAGGTCGCCACTACCGATACGAATGGTTTCCCCGGTTTGCAAAATGAATCGCCTTGCCATCCATGGACCGTCCATAAGTTGAAGGATTGCATTGGCCATCTGAACGCTCCTTGGGTTAGTTGATCATCGTCATGCCACCTTTGAGGGTGAGCATTCCATCGCCTTTGCAGCTGGTAAGCGGGGCACTGATGTCGACTTTCGCATCGCCCTGGACCTTGATGGCAACGGATTTGATGGTGATACAAGCTGGTTCGATTTTGATACTGCTACCGCCGACCTTGAGCAGGATGAAGGTTGCGGCTTCGACGGTTTGTCCTCCGGAGGAAATCTTGATGCTCTGTGCTCCGGAGGCCAGAGTCAGCTTGTCGTCGCCTTTGATTTCCGTCTGTCGATTTCCCTTTTTGATCTCAACGGTGCGATTGCCTTCACCGAGGGTCAGCTGATCGTTTCCTTTGCTGATTTCCACGGACCGGTCTTTCCAAATGGTGATGGTTTGGCTACCTACTTTGGAATCCTTGTTGCCTATGGTGATCTTTTGGTTGTTGTGAATGCTGATGATCTGATCGCCGTCGGTTTTCTTATCAAAACCCACTTTGAGAGTGTCGTTATTCTCAACGATGCGTTCGAAGTCACGTTCGGCGTGAAGGTAGATCAGCTCGGCGTCTTTCTTGTCCTCAAATCTCAGCTCATTGAAATTCTTGCTGTTGGCACCCTTGGTACTTTGGCTTTTTATGCCTGACTGTGTTTGAGCGTCGGGGAGGGTGTAGGGAGGACTTTGATCTGCATTGTAGACGCTACCGGTGATGATCGGTTGATCGGGGTCCCCTTCGAGAAATGAAACCACCACTTCCTGGCCGATTCGTGGAATGTGGATCGCGCCCCAAGCGTTGCCTGCCCAGGCCTGGGAGACACGAATCCAGCAGGAGCTTTTTTCGTCGGATTTGCTCAGACGATCCCAATGAAATCGAACCTTGACGCGTCCAAACTTATCGGTCCAGATTTCCTCGTCTTTTTTTCCCACCACGATTGCCGTTTGCGGTCCGAGCATGCTCGGCTTCCGTGTCAATCTTGGGGGGCGAAATGGTATTTTGCTGGGCATCACCGATACGCTACAACTCCAGTTTGCGATTCCCTGTATGTTGACGGCATGCTGATTTCCGCTGGCGATGTACTCTTGAGATTCGACGATCAGATACTCTTGATTCTGATCATTCCTAGGATGATCCTTGAGCTCAAAGAGCAACCCTGCGCTTAGCCCTCGGATGCTACCTTGGCCAGTCGCTCTTTCGCTTGAAACCTGAAATTCCTGGAGGCGTTTCGTGGCGTAATCGTCTCCGATTTCGGCATCTAGGTATCGGCCGGGGAAGTCGAACCATTCTTTGTTGGCCGGAGCATAGGCTCGCTGGGCGTTCTTCTTGGCCAACAGGTTGGTTTTTGGGCGTTCGAAATCGAAGTCGTTCAGTGCATAGGATCCAATCGAAACTTCTTGGGAGGCGGACCACTGGTCAAAGTAGACAGAGTTTTCGTCTCTGGATTTGACAGGATTGAAGAGGATCGATTTGAATCCTACGGAGGTTTTGTGCGAAGAGCGGGCATCGGACAAGACGAGTTTGTGGTTCGATTCAAAGTGCTCAAAAAAGTAGTAGATCCCCTCGCTCTCCAGGAGACGGCTAACGAATTCAAAGTCCGACTCTCGGTACTGGACGCAGTAGGTTTTCGGCTTGTAGCTATCCGACAGGCGATCATCGACCATCGAGGAGAAATCGTGATCTTTAAAGATGCTCTTGACGATCTCAGGGACCGATTGCTCTTGAAAGATCCTGCAGTCGGCTCGCTTGGTTAGAAACCACAGCCATGGGACCAAGTTGGCCTGATAGCGCGCGTAATCCTGGAACGGTTCCAACTGGGAGAAACGGCTTACGTGCCCGTGGAAGAAACGCTTAGGCCCGTCGGTAAACTCGAATGTGACACCGATGGGTTTTCCCAAGAGGCTCGAAAGATCCACTTTGGGGTTTTTTGAAAGAAGGTCTAGAGTGAGCTCAAAGGGCTTGCTGAGCGACTGAAAACATTGCATTTGATGAAAGATCAGCACATCATCGGCAAGCGGCGTTTTGAGTTTAACGCTGGTCATTTCTGGCTCCGATGCGAACCCCGACTTGCAAAAATGGATCCCGCCCCTGGGTCACTTCGCACGTCATTGCGTCTGGGTTTGTTGTACAGGTCCAATGCAGTCAACCGGGGTCCATTCTATCCCTCGATTTGGCCCAATCCAATTGGTTTTTCGCGGATCCCCCAAAAAATGAGATTTTCTTGTCGGCAGAAGAATTTTCTTCCCAAATCCACCTTCAATCCGTTACACTTCTTTTATCGGGTGGGAATCAAATGAATAGGACTTGACGACCATTTCGTATCTCAAACGCGAGAGTGGTATTCGTTACACGCGTTGAGCACCATGCCTGCACTAGATCATTTTGCAATGAGAAAATGAGAAGTGGAAACGATGGATCTTGTTGAAATCGATCGCTTGCTTGAGCCTATCAACGAGTCTTCGCCCTGCGGCGAGAACCTCGAGTACGATCTTGAGTTCGGTGAACTCGAGCGCAGCAACCAGCATAAGCCCGAGCAACAAATCGGGACATTGATTGTCGCTGCCGAGGCGCCTGACTGGAAAAAGGTTCGGCAGTTAGCGACAAAGCTACTGGGCCGCACGAAGGATTTGCGTGTGGCGATGGCACTTGCAACCAGCTCCCTGCCGTTGGAAGGTTTTCCAGGCTTTCAGAGCAGCACAAAACTGATCCGCGGATATGTCGAGAGGTACTGGGATGGCATTTACCCAGGGCTCGATGCCGACGACAACAACGATCCGTCCTATCGTGTCAACACCCTCTCGATCTTGTGCGATGAAGACACGTTTTTGAAACCTCTGCGGGATGTGCCGCTGGTCGAATCGACGTTGAGCGGCAAGATTTCCTATCGCCAGATCGAGGCAGCCTTGCACCGCGAGGGCAACGAGGGTAAGGACTCCAAATCCAAAACGGAAACGGCCGATGCACTGACCATGACAGTCATTCGCGGTGCCTTTGCCGAGGTCCCAATCGAGCAGTTGATCCATCGAGCCGAAGCCCTCGATTCGATCCAGCAAAATCTCAATTCCATCGAAGAGGCTGTCACCAACAAAGTCGGTTCCACCAAATCGCTAAGCCTCGATCCGATTATCCGACTCATCTCAGATATGCATCGGACCGTCGTCAGGCAACTCGAGAGCCGCAAAGATTACCAGCCAGCACCGGCCGAACCACCGACCGGCTCGGCGGAGCAACCCGGTTTGCAGCCACAGGATGGCCAAATCAATCCAGACCCACAACCGGTGGTCTACAAGTTCGATGGCAAGATCCGCACCCGCGAAGAGGC
>Ga0208085_1000632_pt1 | contig 11487 bp, 8 predicted proteins | sample LakMenEpi21Jun10_FD_150721 | JGI IMG/M metagenome (GOLD analysis project Ga0208085, IMG submission 150721) | Freshwater microbial communities from Lake Mendota, WI - 21JUN2010 deep hole epilimnion (SPAdes) | ecosystem: Environmental > Aquatic > Freshwater > Lentic | place: Lake Mendota, Madison...
CCGATGCTGTTGGTGATCTCTTTGGGGGATTGGGCAAGTACCCGACAACCCAATTGGATCATCCCCAAAATCACCAACGAAGACAAAAATATCGATAGCGGACGTGGCATGTGTTGTTGGCTCCTCATTCGGTGGTTCGGTCGCACGTCCTGCAACGCCAAAAAATTGTAGCATGCCAAGTACTGCCGCTCAAAAAAGAAACGCTTTTTCCCCACCCCCTCATTGAGGATCACCTTTGCCACGCCAGCGACCTCCAGTATATCTTGACTTGTCACGCCTCAACCCAAATCTGCGGCCATACGACCGAAGTTGCTCTCTATAGAAAATGGGGACAGTCCCCGTGGTTTTGCTTTAAATGCCTAAGAAACTGATTGACTCGCTCATAAGTATAGGATACAAACGAAGCACGATTACGCGCAACTTGCGTCATAGGCTGTTTCAGTGCATCCGACAGGATTTACGCCGATTCCTCTAAATTCAAGTTCGGTGACGCTACTTTAAAACTCTAAGACATGAAAAAACTCGCAAAATTTGAGCGTACATATACACTCGTCGTGATGACTGTAGCAGCTTTTCTTGGACGTTCGGTTACGAACTACCTTGGCTCAAAACTAACCTCTCCGAGCCTTACGTTTACACTTCTAGCAACACTTCTGGTGGTATCTGTCGTTATTTCAGACAAAATCCTCGGTGCTCTGATTGAAATCTCTCCAATGTTGCGTCGTTGGATTTGCGGTTCTGACTTCATCGAGGGTTGGTGGTACGACGTAACTCTTAATGAAGATCGAACCTCAATTCATCACGTCGTGATTTACAACATCTACTTTGAGGGCGGTACGCTGCGACTGTCAGGCTATTCGCTTGACGTTGAAGGTCGCACCCGTGCAACATTTCGGTCCAGGACTGCGTCCTACAATGAACGCAATCTTTTTATAGAATACGAGGGTTCAGGCGATCTAATTCCACATAAAATTGAGGTTGGAGTAATGTCGTTACATTTTGGGTATCCGGCAAACTCTTACACTGGTTTCTACTTCGATTACGCTGGCACGATTGGTGCACAGGTTGCGGGAAGAAAACTTGATGAATCGGTCTTAAAAGAGTACGGCGACCTGCAATCTGCCGATAAGATCCGACTTCTCGCGAAGGAGAAGTTGCTCACCGCAGAATATAGTGACCTCGGCGGCGTGATCCTCAATGCAAAGGCGTAGTTGAATGCATTCAGAAGAACAGAAGACGTTTTTTATAGACTATGCGATCCGACTCTCATTGACTGATATAGAAAAGTCGTTTGCTCGTCCGTTTGGGGCGATCGTCGTGCATCAAGATAAAATTATTGCTGAGGGTTTCAATACCGCCGTTCGAATCAACGACCCAACGGCTCATGCTGAAGTCAACGCTATACGTTCTGCATGTGCAAAATTCGCTAGCTATATACTACCAAGTGGCTGCTCCTTGTTTTCATCATCAGAGCCTTGCCCACTTTGCTTTTCCGCCGCATACTGGGCGGGCATCTCTGAAATATACTTTGCATTAGATTCCACGACTAGTTCAGAGTTTGGATTTTCCGATTCACGTCTTTCGGCGCTGCTAGGGACAACGCAAACTAGAGGTGAAAAAATCCTGTCCGCAGATTTTTCGCTTGCGATGTCGGCGTTTCATCGTTTCTTAGAATCACATCCAGCTTGGTTGGATTCCCCTACGTCTCGGGAGGCAATTCGTAATCAGCTCTGACCCAAGAAGTACCGAAATCGGGTAAGGATGCCCGTGTCCGGGCACCCTTCCCACACCACAAATAGCACATTCCCTCGCCACGACTTTCATCGCCCCAGCCGCTCGTGCAAAACCATCCTTGGTGACCAGTAAGTAGCTTGGTTGCGCGACTTGTCGCGAGTTCACAATCCAAGAGCGAACCGCATGTAGCGGGAATTCGCGTTCGAGTTCCGTTTGAGAAGTATGGTGAGCAAAGTCGCTATCTGCGGTCTACGTCATCTCTGATCGCTGCACCTCCGCCCAACCTCCGTGCCTACCGACACCGGTTCCGCTCCCCTGCACGATCGAGACCTAACTGGGGATTCCGAATGGACTCAGGGCAACGCGGACGCGGCAGACGTTATGGAAGCGGTTCGAGGGGGCGAGCCTTCTCCCGATCGCCGATGGCGAAGCGCGGCCTCGCTGAAAAAACTCAGGGACTGTCCCCGAGTTTTTTAGGAGAACTGACGCAATACCAGGTGGACTGCCTTGTATACAAGCGAACGACACGATTCAACCGGCGGCGGCTAAACAGGCTTGACTTTAGGACCGACCCGATCCGCCGTTCAGTTGCAATCGATGGTTCGGAGGTTTTTCGATAATTGGACCTGATTCCCTTTTTCCCGTGCGATCCGTGACGGATATCCTTTCATCGATCAACACCGGACTCTCTCGTCGCTCTCCGGAGCAATAGCGACAGGAGTCAACTCGTCCCAGGGCGTTGATCCGCGAAGCAAGCCCTCTTGGTTAAGAAACTTCAGATACCAGTTGATCTTCCTCGCGATTTTTGCTGAATATGGGTGCCGGTAAAAGACGTTTCTTGCTGCAAAATGCAAGCCATCAAGGATACACATCGTATCTTGCCAGAGCCAATTGAAGTGGACGATCCCATCATCACTAGTCTGAAGTGGACAGCCGATCATGACGTCCATATCCTCCCGTAGGGATTCTGGAAGCGCCTCGTGGTGGGCGAATGATCCCCCCTTTTGTCCCGGTTGCCAACCAAATAACCCGTGCAACACTCCTTGACACGTTTCATCCACAACAAGGCGAGGAACGTCTGCAACGGCTCGTTCAAGATCGTAGGCTTTGTGGAGCGCAGTTCCAAAGCACATTTGGCCAGAGTGACAGAGTGAACCGGCAACCATGGATCCCCGAACAAGGAGGCCAAGAGTGTGGGCAGCAATCACATAATTCACCGCAACACCCAGCACGAATCGCAGGTCACGTCCTGGCTGAGGCGTGGATATCGGCGTCGACAACAGAAGGGTATCGGACATCATACTCACCTGGACGTCTGACCCATTTTCAGAGTTGTATTTGACATGTCCTGCCAAGCATTGATCCACTAATGCAATAAAACACTGACAAGCGGCAAAGTCTCCATCCTCAATGTGCTGCCTCCAGCCCAGTATATCCATGAATACCAATACGCGCCCTTTGGGGTTTAGCGAGGTAAGCAATGCAGCATCAAACTGGGCGTGCCAGCCAGTGGGTAGCATCGTCGAGGCGAACAAGACTGGTTCACGATTTTCCGAAGTCGGAGCCTCTGGTCCGCTCATTTCATGCTTGCCTTTTTGCGTTGAGGGATCACTGTGAATCTTCGGATCCAGTAAACGGATCAGCCTAAACCCTGTAGTCCGCACCAATGCAGCCTATCACTCACGCTAGTCTCGACCCTTCGCTTGATAGTATCAGACACCTGCGAACCGATCAATCATTTTTGGGAGCGATAGCCTGCTTCGGCCTGATCACGCCGAGAATCCAGGGCACTCCGTCTGCCGAGCTGCCAAAGCCCTTATACACAGCTAGCGCTCCACAGTCTTCTGACCCGCGGTAGGCGGCCACAAAGACCGATGGCACGATCGGGCTCAGGAGCGACTGGCACGATATCAGCCGGGAGTCAATCCAGATTCCGACCCCATCGCGAACGGACTCCTGCGTTATTGGTCTCCAGCGCATGCCAAGTTTCGAGTGCGTTGCCCGGGGTATGCTACATGGTCTTCGTGGCTCATCGTCACATGGCTCGTCGCAATGATTCCAGCACGCCAGAGCGAGAAAGATAGGAATTGGCGACCGCCCTCGAACGGTTGAGCGGTTGAGGAGCGACCTCGAGTAGCACCTTGCGTCCCTAAGGATCTCCGCTGTCCTGGGAGCCGGGAGGGGATGGACGTGAGAGAACATCCTGCGTTTCGCAGGCGGACGGGTGTTTGAACCCCCACCCCAGGGTACCAATGCAGACCGGCATGCACTAGAATGCGGGTTTAGCGGACAATCGTGCCAAACCCGGTCATCGGTGTCAGAGCTATTCGATACCTGACGACAACGATGCTTCTGGACTCGGATGGAAACCCATGTTTGAACAGACATTCAAGAATATCGACGATGTGCTCCGGAAAGAGGCCGGTTGCACGACCGAACTGGACTACGTCGAGCAAACTTCCTGGCTGCTGTTCCTGAAGTATCTCGACGGGTTGGAGCAGGACAAAGCCGACGAAGCCACGATGGAGGGGAAAAAATACGAGTACATCCTCCAAAAGCAGTACCGCTGGGATGTGTGGGCGGCGCCTAAGGACAAAGATGGCAAGATCGACCACAACAAGGCGCAGACCGGTGATGACCTCCGGGACTTCGTCAACAACAAGCTGATCCCCTACCTGCACGGCTTCAAACAAAAGGCGTCTGGCCCCAATACGATCGAATACAAGATCGGTGAAATTTTCAGCGAAATCAAGAACAAGATTCAATCGGGCTACAACCTGCGGGAGATCATCGACCATATCGACTAATTGCAGTTCCGTTCCCAGAACGAGAAGCATGAGCTTTCGCATCTGTATGAGGCCAAAATCAAGAACATGGGCAATGCGGGTCGCAATGGCGGCGAGTACTACACGTGCAGACCGCTTATTCGAGCGATGATCCAAGTGGTCCAACCAAAAATCGGCGAGCGCATTCGCGACGATGCTTGCGGATCGGCGGGGTTCTTGTGCGAATCTTTCGACTACATGAAAAAGAAGAAAGGCTTGACCACCAAGGAACTCAAGACGCTTCAGGAAAAGACCTTCTACGGACAAGAGAAGAAGTCGCTGGCTTACGTGATCGCGATCATGAACTTGATCCTGCATGGGATCGAAGTCCCCAACATCATCCACGCCAATAGCCTTTCGGAGAACTTGGCTGACATCCAAGAAAAAGAACGCTGCGACGTGGTTTTTGCCAATCCGCCTTTCGGCGGCAAGGAACGCAAAGAAGTCCAACAGAACTTCCCCATCCGCACCGGAGAGACCGCCTACTTGTTCTTGCAGAGGTTTATCAAGGTTCTCAAAGCGGGGGGAAGGGCTGGCATCGTCATCAAGAACACGTTCCTCTCGAACACGGACAACGCATCCGTGAGCTTGCGAAAGCACCTACTCGAGAGCTGCAACCTACACTCGGTGCTCGATTGCCCAAGCGGCACGTTCCAGGGTGCGGGGGTCAAGACCGTGGTGCTGTTTTTTGAGAAAGGGAGCCCAACGCGCAAGGTCTGGTACTACCAGCTCGACCCGGGCCGGAACCTTGGCAAGACCAATCCTCTCAACGACGACGATCTTGCTGATTTTGTGAAGCTGCAAAAGAGCTTCGCCGATTCGTCCAAGAGCTGGAGCTTGGATGCGAAGGACATCGACGCTACGACGTTTGATTTGTCAGTGAAGAACCCTAGCGGCGGCGAAGTGGTCGTGCATCGCAGCCCGCAAGAGATTCTCAAGGAAATCGCCGCCCTCGATGCACAAAGCGCCGAAGTGCTGAAAAGGATCAAGGGGTTGCTGAAATGAAGAAGGGATGGCAGACGGCACGGCTTGGCGATCTGATTGAGTTGATATCGGGGCAGCACATTGACTCGAAGGACTACAACACGTCTGGGCGCGGTGTTGGATATCTCACCGGCCCGTCTGATTTCGGACCGATCTACCCAGTTGTTACGAAGTGGACGGAGCACCCAAAGATCAAAGCCAAGAAGAACGACATTCTTATTACAGTTAAAGGTTCCGGCGTTGGAAAGGTTAACTTGATGGACGCCGACGAAGTTGCGATCAGCCGCCAACTGATGGCGATTCGTGTCGTAAACGCCGAACGGCAATTTGTGTACCTATTACTTGAGTCCGTTTTCGACCACTTCCAAGAGGAGTCGACTGGCGCTGCAATCCCGGGCATCTCCCGCGAGCAAGTATTGGGTTTGCAGATCCCCCTCCCCCCTCTTCCCGAGCAGCAGCGGATTGTGGGGGTGCTGGACGAAGCGTTTGCCAGTCTGACCGCCGCCCAAGCCCACGCCGCCCAGAACCTCCAAAACGCCCGCGACCTCTTTGAAAGCCACCTCAATGCTGTATTTACCCAACGCGTTGAGGGCTGGATGGAGAAGAAGCTCGGCGAGGTTTCGCAGTTCAAGAACGGACTGAACTACAACAAAAGCAGCGGTGGGCAGACCTTACCCGTGGTCGGAGTAGCAGACTTTCAAGACAATTACTTAGTGCCGCTCTCTGAATTGCAGTCGGCGACAATTGATGGCGTGATTGCTGACAACTACGCGATTCAGCCGAACGACATTTTGACGGTCCGCTCCAATGGTAGCAAACATCTGGTCGGTCGTTGTATGCTCGTTGGAGATGTTGACGAGGTTGTTTCCTATTCTGGCTTCATCATACGCATTCGCTTCGATGCCAAGACCATCTTCCCGCAATTCCTCCTGCACTTCATGAAGAGCCAAGTTACGCGCGACTTCCTCACGGCAGGAGGTGGCGGTGCGAACATCAATAATATCAATCAAGAGAAGCTTTCCGCTCTTCTCGTGCCAATCCCGCCCTACAAGACCCAAGTCAATCTTGCAGCTGCACTCGACGAACTCCGCGAAGAAACCGAACGGTTGACCCAGATCTACGAGCAAAAACTGGCGGCGCTGGCAGCATTGAAAAAGTCGCTCTTGCATCAAGCCTTCAGCGGAGAATTATGAGCCCAAAATGAGTTCCAACACGCCATTCTCCTTGCGTATCTTTGTCGCCGATGGCGACCCGGACGGGCTGCGATTAGTCGAGCGATCGAACTGGATTGGCAAGGCGATCATCTTCCCTCGCGCCTTGTATCCCAAGGTGCGTATACGCGACGAATTCCAACAGACTGGCGTTTACCTCCTGATCGGTCCTCGGGAATCGGGCGATGGAGACCAACTCTATATCGGAGAAGGGGACCCGGTACGCCCTCGGTTGGAACAGCACTACGCCAAGAAAGACTTCTGGACACGCGCCGTCTTCTTCGTGGCCGGCCAAGGGCAACTGAACAAGGCGCATGTCCAGTACTTGGAGGCTCAGTTGATCCACCGGGCCGCTGCGGCAAAACGGGTCCCACTGGAGAATGGAAACACCCCCACCGAGCCGACCCTATCGGAAGCGGACCGAGCCGACATGGATGTGTTTCTTGGAAACATCCTGGGGATGCTACCGGTACTCGGTATTCATGCCTTCGAGCAAGCGTCGCCCCTAAGCAATGCCGGTAATCAGCTTCTCAAATGCCAGGGGAAGGGCATTGTTGCGACGGGATGGGATACCACGCAGGGATTCGTGGTTCGCTCCGGATCGTTTGCCTCTAAAGAAATCGTTCCGTCACTGGGTAAGTATTTCCCGTCGACCCTCGATTTCCGCAAACTCCTTCTCGAAAGCGGAGTTCTCGTGGAGGACAAGGAGATGTACAGGTTTTCCCAAGACTACGCGTTTAGTTCTCCGACCCTCGCAGCGCAGATTGTCCTGGGCCGCCCAGCAAATGGCCGAACAGAATGGAAGGATGCGAGCGGCAAGACCTTGAAAGCGTTACAGGAAGCGGAAGCTGAGAAATGAGCCAAGCGAAAAGGGAGCCGCCCACAAGGTTACGTCGGGTTTTTTCAGCATATTTGTGGAAAATCTGAATTTGCTTGACAATTGTCAACGGCGTATACTAGGATTGAGTCGATGAGCAGACCGAGGCATCCAAAACCAGAGATTGAAAAAGCAATCCAGTACGCAGAAGGGCTTGGCTGGACAGCCGAACTCTCCAATGGATACGCCTGGGGACGGCTCTTTTGTCCTCAAAGTACGCGAGAAGGTTGCATAGTCAGTGTTTGGTCGACTCCGCGAAGTCCGGAAAATCACGCCAGGCAAATCCGAAAAGTGGTGGATCGATGCCCTCACATCAATGCTCCAGACAACATCGCTGGCGATGAACCCGAAGAAGGTAATGAATGATGAACCCAACCACACAAACTTGTGAGATGGAGTATGAGTTCGCCCTGATCGTCGGTGGTGTCAGTGAACTGACATCGGCCGTCGAGGACGCATTGTTTCAAGCGGGTTGTGACGATGCGACTCTAAGCATGCAGCACGGCCGACTATACATCGAGTTCAGCCGATCGGCAGGGTCACTCGAAGATGCGATTATCGGCGCAATCCATGATGTTCGCAAAGCGGACATCGGAGCGGAAGTCTTGCGAGTCGATGAATGCAACCTCGTCACTGCCTCAGAGATAGCAAGAAGGATGGGACGCTCTCGACAATTGGTGCATCAGTACATGAATGGGACCCGTGGGCCAGGAGGCTTCCCTCCACCTGAATGCCATCTCACGGACCATGCACCGCTCTGGGCCTGGTGCGCCGTCAGTTACTGGCTGGTAGAGAACAATCTTCTGCGACCTGAAGAGAGCTGGAATGCGGAGGTTGTCGAGGCGATCAATAACTGGCTCGAATCCGAACGGCAACGACGCCGGTATCCCAAACTGATCGATACGATCACCCGCGGCTTGCAACATCAGTAGTCACCCATGAACGAATCCGAGACCCGAGCCGAGTTGATCGATCCTGCCTTGCAAGCGGCTGGCTGGGGTGTCGTCGAGGGGAGCCGTATCCGGCGTGAGTATCCGATCACCCTGGGTCGTATACACGGGCACGGCGGACGGGGCAAAGCCCTGACGGCAGACTATGTGCTCGAATATCGCAACACCAAGCTCGCGGTGGTCGAAGCGAAAGCGGCAGCGTCGCCCCTGACTCTCGGCGTCGGTCAGGCCAAGGATTATGCTGCCAAGCTCGCCATCCGACACACCTACGCCACCAACGGCCACGGCATCTACGCCATCGACATGGAGACGGGGCAAGAGCAAGAGATCGCCGCTTATCCCTCCCCGGAAGAACTTTGGAATAGGACCTTTGCCAAGGTCAACGCATGGCGAGATCGCTTCGCGACCGTGCCCTTCGAGGACAAAGGGGGGTACTTTCAAGGCCGCTACTATCAGGACATCGCGATCGAACGCGTATTGGAAGCCGTCGCAACGGGAAAACAGCGGGTACTGCTGACGTTGGCGACGGGCACAGGGAAGACGTTTATCGCTTTTCAGATCGCTTGGAAAATATTTCAAAGCCGCTGGAACTTGAGCCGTGAACCATCCCGCCGTCCGCGGATTCTGTTTCTGGCCGATCGCAATAACCTCGCCAACCAAGCCTACAACGCTTTTTCGGCGTTCCCCGAAGATGCGATGGTTCGCATCGACCCGGGTGACATCAAGAAGAAAGGCAAGGTTCCGAAGAACGGCAGCTTGTTCTTCACCATTTTCCAGACCTTCATGTGCGGACCAACCAAAGACGGAAAGCCTTCACCCTACTTCGGCGAGTATCCTCCCGATTTCTTCGACCTCATCATCATCGACGAATGCCATCGAGGTGGTGCGAACGACGAGAGCACTTGGCGAGGCATCCTCGAATACTTCGCTCCCGCCGTGCAGCTTGGATTAACCGCCACTCCCAAACGCAAAGACAATATCGATACGTATGCCTACTTTGGCGATCCCGTCTACACCTACTCGCTCAAGGACGGCATCAACGACGGCTATCTTACGCCATTCAAGATCAAGCAGATCTCGACCACGCTCGACGAGTATGTCTTCACGCCCGACGACACGCTTGTCGAGGGAGAAATTGAAACCGGTAAGCGGTACGAAGAAGCGGACTTCAACAAGATCATCGAGATCAAAGAACGCGAAGCCCATCGAGTGAAATTGTTCATGGAGCAGATCGACCAAAGGGAAAAAACGATCGTCTTTTGCGCTACGCAACTCCACGCGTTGGTGGTCCGCGACCTGATCAATCAGAACAAGACCAGCCAAGACCCCAACTACTGCGTTCGGGTCACCGCCGATGACGGGGAGCTTGGCGAGCAGTACCTGCGCGCGTTTCAGGACAACGAAAAGACGATCCCAACGATTCTCACCAGCTCCCAGAAGCTTTCGACCGGAGTCGATGCCCGCAATGTGCGCAACATTGTGCTGATGCGACCCATCAATTCCATGATCGAGTTCAAGCAGATCATCGGGCGAGGTACGCGACTTTACGAGGGTAAGGATTACTTCACCATCTACGACTTCGTGAAGGCACACCATCACTTCAGCGACCCTGAGTGGGACGGCGAACCGATCGATCCTATGCCCAAAGAGCCGCGACTTCCTGGGGAACCCCAAGCGGTCAGCGAAAAGCCTAAGGAGTTCCTTCCCCCTGGCCAAAAAGCCAAAGTGAAGCTCGCCGACGGCAAGGAGCGAACGATCCAGCACATGATGGTCACCAGTTTCTGGCATCCCGATGGAACGCCGATGTCGGCTCAGCAGTTCATGGAGTTGCTGTTCGGAAAACTGCCTGAGTTCTTCCGAGACGAAGCCGAGTTACGAGCGATCTGGAGCGTCCCAGGAACGCGATCGAAGCTCTTGGAGCGGCTTGCCGAGAATGGGTTCGGAGGCGAACAGATGGCGGAGATGCAGCGGATCGTCGACGCCCAGAACAGCGATTTGTTCGATGTGCTGTCGTATGTGGCTTATGCGGCACCGACCAAAACCCGCGAGGAGCGAGCGACCCAGGCGATGGTGAGCATCAGTGCTTCGTTCAATGCCAAGCAGCAGGCGTTCCTGGATTTTGTGCTGGCCCATTATGTGGCCGAGGGAGTGCGGGAGTTGGATCAGGAAAAGCTGACACCGCTTCTGCGGCTCAGGTACAACAACTCGATCGCCGATGCCATTGCGGACCTGGGTCGACCGGACGAGATTGGGGAGATGTTTTCCGGTTTCCAGCAGTATCTCTACGAAGTGGTCGCCTGATTTTGCTAAAGCCTTTGTTGGCGAAAAATCCGGTGGCTTACGCACACCGGCAGAGAAGTATCGCCCTCCGGGCTAAAACCAAACAGCCGGAAGCAGAATTGAGGCTTTGGAATTCCCACTTCAAAAATCAACAATCATCACTCGACAATCATCAATCCGTCGCTGGAAAAAACGCGGGGATTGTTCCAGGAGTCTTCGCGAAAAGCGTCCCAAACTCACCGCAAAGGCGCGAAGTTCGCCAAGTTGAAGAGCGAGGCAGGAAACTCCTGGTGTGGATCAACCTATTCTGGAAAATCCAAGCTCAGGCCTCTTTGATTTGCCCGACCTACCTTGGTTGGAGGCTTGAGGCAGCACCCTCGATTGGCCGATGCACACCGGCAGACAAGTGCCGCCCTCCGGGCTAAAACCAAACAGCCGTAAGACGCCGCCGCTAAAGCGTCGTGTAGAGCCATTGGGGACAATGGCTCTACACTGTTGGTAGATCGATTGTCCCCAATCGATCGGAACGTGAAGTCACCGCAGCTAGTAAGACAAACAGCCAAACAGCCGTAAGACGCCGCCGCTAAAGCGTCGTGTAGAGCCATTGGGGACAATGGCTCTACACT
>Ga0208085_1000637_pt1 | contig 11433 bp, 14 predicted proteins | sample LakMenEpi21Jun10_FD_150721 | JGI IMG/M metagenome (GOLD analysis project Ga0208085, IMG submission 150721) | Freshwater microbial communities from Lake Mendota, WI - 21JUN2010 deep hole epilimnion (SPAdes) | ecosystem: Environmental > Aquatic > Freshwater > Lentic | place: Lake Mendota, Madison...
CAGGGGAGCAGGGCCGCTGCCGAAGGCGCCCATGGCGCCCAGCCGCGAGGTGAGCCCCGCCGGCAGCACCATGCCGGGGGAGGGCGGACTCCAGGAGCCGTAGGCCGGGGCGTGGATGAGCGACAGGGCACCCGAGCGCGATAGGAAGCTCTCTGTGCCCAGCTCGTTCACCGTGTATCGGCCGCCCGGATCCACACCGCCGCCGGCCCAGCGGGCAGAGGGGGCGTTGGCGAACTTGGAGACGGTTTGGAGCAGGACATTGGCTTGGGCGTTGGCCGTCGCGAGCCCATCGGCCAACTCATTGGCTGCATCGGTCGCGTTGCGCAGGGGCTCGGGCAGGCCTGATGCCGCGGCGTAGATCTGCTCCACCGGGCCGTTGCCGGCCTGGATCGTGCCGACGAACACCTGCTTCAGTCGATCAACACCAGCAGCGGCCTTGTCCACTGCGGCCAAGGCGCCCCCTAGGCTCTCCTCCCATCCCTTGCTGGCTGCTGCGGCCCGCTGCTGGTTGGCGGCGGTCCCCTGCTGTGCTTCTTGTGTTTGGCGCTCCAGCCCGAAGATCATCCCGAGGTTGGCCATCCGCTCACGCTCAATCCCGGCCAGCGACTGCGCGGCCTTGATCGATTCCCCCTGCAACTTGACTTGATCATTGAGGAATGGTTTTTGCTGTGCCGTGGTGCTTGGATCCGCCAGCTTGCTGCGCAACTCAAGCAACTGTTGGCGCTCCTGCAGCACCGCCCGATCGGCCGCCCGTATGGCGCCTTGCTGTTCCAAGAGCTGTCCCGCCTGCTTCAGCTCCAGCACCTTGCGCTCCATCTCAAACCGCTGCGCCGTGGCCTCAATACTGGCCTTCATGGCACGAAACTCGGCCTGCTCGCCCTCGCGCTTGATCGCTACGATCCTTTGCTCCGCCTGCTGAATCACCTGTGCGTTAGCCCCGCGCCCCCGCAGGAACTGCAGCTCCTTCTCTGCCAGGCTGAGGCGGTTGCTATTGCGACTGCGCTCCACGTCAAAGCCGCTCTGTGCCAGGGCCGCCTGAGCGCTGGCGAGGTTCACGTAGGCATCGGCCGCTTGCTGGATGTAACGCAGCCGAGCGGTGAATTGCGCCGCCGCTTTCTCGTCCAGGTTGGCGCTGGCCTGTTGCACGCTGAGCTTGCCCTTCGCTACCTCCAGTTGCTCCTTTGAGGTGAGCACCCGCCTGCCGTCTGCGGCAACCTGCCGATCCAATGTTGCCGCTAGATCCTTGTTGATCTTGTCCCGCTCAAGGTCAAGATTCCTGACTTGAATTTGCAGCGGGAGTAGTTGACTGCGGAGCCTGGACGGATCGGCGCCCTTGGACAGCGCTACGGCGATGTCACCTTGCAGGCCGCTGAGCTGCCGCAAGGCCTCCTCTCGGTTGATCACCGTCTTAATCCCGACCTTTCTAATATCTATCTGGCGCTGATAAACATCCAAGGCTTCGTCTATGTCTTTCTGCTCGGGGGCGCCAACGGGGAGGCTGATTTTCTTGGCCAGCAGCCCCTTAACCCGCTTCTCAAGCTCAGCGAGATCCTTGGCGCCCTGTTGGGCCACCGGGGAAGCGTCTGTAACGGCCTGGCCCCGGTCGATCTCCTGCAGCAGCTTGAGGTAGCGCTCAGCGCCGTTCACCTTGGCCTGCAGTGGCGCCTTTTGCCTGTCCCCTTCTCCCAGCTTGTCATACTCCTCTCTCAGCGTCTTAAGCTCAGCCTTCGCCTTATCAATGCTCAGCTTGATCTCCAGCGGTCCCTCAACTTCTCGCAGCTGCATGTAAAGCTCATTCACCCGCTTCTGTGCCTCGGTGGTATCAATGCCCAGTTTTTTCCCGTCTGCAATCTCTTTTTGAAGCTGCGCGATCTGATCTTTCAGTCCGCGGGCCTTGCTGCTGAGTGCTTCGGTTTCCTGGCCTGTCGCCTTGATGTTGTTGTTGAGCACCGCGTACACGCCCGCGGCGGTTGCGGCAGCGCCGACCAGTCCAGCGATGAATCCACCCCTTGCGGCGCCAGAGGCCAAGGAGGTGAGCACGGCTGTCCTGCCGAGTTGAATGTTGAGCAAGCTCAGCCCGGTTGCAGCGATTCCAGCGGCTGCGGCGATACCCCGGAACACCAGGACGCCGGCCCCCAGTGCGATGGTGGTTTGAACCAGGGTTTTGGTGGTCTGATCCATCTCGTTGAACGCCCCGGTTGCCAGCAGGATCCCGGCGGTGGCGGCGGCCACGATCGCAAGGCTCCCCCCGATCCCGGCCACGGCAACACTGGCGGCCCTTGCGGCAACGGCCAAGCCCGCAAGCCCGCCGGTCTGGGCCAGCACCAGATTGAGCGCAGCAATGCTGATCGCGGCGCCTGTGGAGGCAATCCCCAAGGCGATCAGCGCCGCCCCGGTGTCCTTCACCGGCCTGGGTAGGCCCGAGATAGCCCCGACGGCAAGGTTGGCCGCCTGCACCAGGGGCCGGAGGCCTGCAGCCATCACACCGCCGATGTTGTTGCGGAGGCTGTCCATGGTGCCGGTGAGCTGCTGGATTTCCAGGCCCATCCCAGCCATGGCGGTGCGGGCGGTATCGGTGGCGCCTTTGCTGTTGCGGAGATCCGCGAACATCTTGCTGATGGCCGAACTGCTCTGGTTCGTGATGGACAAGAACTTGGAGCCCGCGTCATCGCCGAAGAGGATGTTCGCCAGCTGCACCTGATCGGCCTGGTTGAGCTTCTCCATGCCAGCCTTCAGCCGCAGGAACACCTGTTCAAGGGGGAGGAGCTTCCCGCTGGCATCGGTCACGGTGGCCCCGAGCTTGCCCATCACTTGCTGCAGTCGCTCCTGGCCGCGCACGAGGCCCAGCACCTCAGGCGATGCGCCCCCGGCCGCCTGCTGCAGCTTCTGCAGGCCCGTGCGAAGGCCTGTGCCGGCCACGCTGCCTTGGATGCCCGCGTTGGCCATCAGGCCGGCGGCGGCGGCCACGTCTTCCAGGCTCACCCCAAGGGCTTTGGCGATCGGCGCGGTGTACTCGAAGGTGTAACCCAGACCTTCGATCGAGGCGTTGCTGCTGTTGGCCGTGTTTGTCAGCACGTCCACCACGCGGGCGGTCTGATCCACCTCCAGCCCGAACCCCCGCAGGGTGTTGCCCACGATGTTTCCGAAGCTCTCGAAACTGGTCCCGGTGGCCTCGGCGCCACGGACCACGCCGGCCAGGGCCCCCTCCACCTCAGAGATGCTGAAGCCGGCCCGCACGAGGCTGGTGGCCAGCTCCGCCACCTGCTTGGTGGTGCCGGCCGCATCGATGCCCACCTGATCCACGATCTGGCTAAGGCGCTGGTAACCCCCCGTTTCCCCCGCGGCAGCGGCGGCCAGGCGGAGCTCACCGTCCAGCTCCAGGAACCCCTGCACGAGGCCCCGCACGCTGCCCAGGGCGGTCCCAGCTGCGTCGGTGAGCTTGCTCGTGAGACTGACGGCCACACCGGTGACGGCGGCATCCAGCAGGTTCATCCCTGCGGCCGATTCCCGCGTTGCGGCGGTGGTCGCGGACTTGAAGGCGTCTACCGCCTGCTTTGCCTCGGCAAAACCCTTGTTGACCTTGCCGATCTGATCCAGGGTCTTCTGGGGGATCACGTCCCCTGAGACCGTCTCAAACTGCAGCTTGACCCGGTTAAAGCGGACCCCGGCCTCCTTCGCGGCCTTCTCCGCCTGACTCACGAGGTCGCTGAAGGCCTTCTGCGCCTGTGCGCTCAGCCCCTTGCCGAAGTCTGCCCCTGCCTGCCCGCCGGCCTTCTCCAGCTCGCGGGCGATCTCCGCCTGGTTCTCCAGCAGGAGGGCCAGCGATACCTGAAGATCTGACACCCGAGCCGCGCCGCGCTACTGCTGCAGTTTTCCCGCTGTCAGGGGTGGGGCAAAAGAAAGGAGCCCCCGGCGCCAACCGGGAACCCTTCTCAGTTATCCACGCAAACCCCTTTCGTTTCTCAGGCGGTGGGGGGTTTGGATCACCACAAAGATCCTACCCCCGCTGCAACACCGCCACCGGACACACCCACGTAACCGAATGCTGCTGCAGGCCCGTAGTGAGCCCGTCAATGGTCACGTCCGAGGCGTTGGCCCCCGGCAAGAGCTGCAGGAGGCGGTTGATCACCGCAAGCTGATTGCGGGCACCTCCGGCGGTGGGCGGCTCCCACTGGGTCACCGACAGGCGGAAGGTGGGCCGCACGTCCACCTCCCCGGTCTGGGTTGGCGTGGTGGCCGTGCCCATGGGCGAGCGCCAGACCACGATCTCCACCCCTGCGGGCTGTGTGGTGGGCTCGATCGTCTCCTTTGGCCAGAAGTGGGCCAGGGCGCGGCGAGTGGTGCCGCCGGCCAGCACGTGGACCCCCAGGAGGGGGGTGAGCACCGCGTCGGCCGCCAGGAGGTCGAACAGGGCCAGGGTGGTGGTGGGGAGGGGCATGGTTAGCGGCGGCGGTCTTGCTCCATCCTGCGGACGTTCTCGCGGAAGCGCTTATCAGCTTTTGCGCGGCGAGTGGCAGCCGCTTTTTCGCTGCGCGTCAGCCTTGGAGCGGTAGAACTCCTGCTTCTTCCCTTAAAGAGATCAGCGGCTGAAAAATCAGGATCGTTCTTGCCTCTCCGTGCGTAGTACGCATAACTGTCCGCCGCAGATCGGAGCGAATTGGCGCGATTTACCAACCTGCGATTGGCGGGGTTAAAGCGATCAATAGCTGACACAACACGCTCAGCGGCTTTTGCACGCTTCTCAGTGGCGCGAGCACGGCGCTCAAATGAGCCTTGACTCAGATCAGGCTTTGAGCGCCGTGCCCGTGCGGGTTTTGCGGGCTTCTTAGAGGGCTTCTGCGGTTGCTGCTTGGCCGCCACCGGCTTAGCCGCCGCCATCCGCTCCTTCCGCGCCGCCGCCGGCAATGCCGCCCGCCCCCCACGAATCGCCTTGCCGCCCTTGCCGCCGGCCACCTTTGGGGTGGCATCGCGCACGATCGCGGCCATCTCCCGAGCGGTCCTGGCGTCCGACTGGGCCAGCTCTCGCAGGCCTGCCCGAAGGGTGCCTGCCACCTTCCCGCCCCTGGCGGTTGCTCGGACCCGTGCGCCTGCCTCTGCGCCGGCCCTGGCCCCTGCTGCGGTGGGCTTGACCCTCTGGCCCGTGATCGTCTCCAGCTCGCGGATGCGAGCCGCATCAGTCCTGGCCAGTGTGCGCAAAGTGCCCCGCAGGGTGGAGGTGAGCGATCCCGGCCGCTGCGCAGCAGGGGTGCGGCCCGCCCGCTCCTTCCGCACCGCCGCCAGGCTCCGCGCCACGCTCCCGCGCACGCCCCGGCCACCCTTAGCGATCGTGCCGCCCCGGAACCCTGCCGGCCGCAGGGTGGTGAGCTGCGTGGCCCGCTTGTTCCCCTTGGCCGTCTTCAGCCTCCCGCCGCGCACCGTGGCCCCATTCCGGCCGATCCCGCTGATCCGCCCAGAGTTGTCCCGGTTCAGCCGGTTCCCCGCCCTGGTGGCCGCCCGCCGGGTCGCTGGGGTGCTCCGCTTTGGGGCCCCGCCGCCTGGCGAGCTGGCGAACCGGCCACTGTTGTCGCGGGTGTAACTGGCGCGGCGGCCTCGTGGCATGGCGGAGCGGTCGGAGCTTCTGCCGCAGTTTTCCCGCTGGCCCAGTTATGGATCCTCCCGCCGACCTGATGCTTATCTGGATTTGGGTAGCTATTCTGCTGCCATGCCAGCCCCCGATCCTGTTGCCGGTTTCCTCCCCGCGGACCCCGCAGGCATGGAGCTGAGCACCGCCCAGGCGCTTGAGATTGAGCGCATAGGCCGCCTCCTTGACGAGGTGGACGACGTGCTGAGCCTCCGCAACCTGGCGAAGCTCCTGCTCCAGTCGTGGTACGCCCAAAAGGCAGCCACGGCCTGGGCGATGCGCCAGGGGATGCGGCGATGATCTGCGGCCTCGTTCGGCTGATCTGTGAGGAGCCAACTGCCCTCCCGCCCGGTCAGGAGGGCAGCAGGTCGCTGGTGGTGGATGTGCTCCCCGAGCAGGTCGCCGCCGAGGTGGCCCGGCTGCAGGGCGAGGGCTGGCAGACGATCTCCGAATGGCCTCTCTGATGAGCACCAATCCCCCCGATCCCCAGTGGCTGGCCCCAGCCCGGCAGATCGTCGCCGAGTTCGAGGGGTGCCGCCTCACCGCCTACACCGACCCCGGCAGCGGGGGCGATCCCTGGACCATCGGCTACGGGCACACCGGGCCCGACGTGGTGGAGGGCGCCGTGATCACCCAGGCGGTTGCTGAGGGCATGCTGACCACGGACATCACCCGAGCCGCCGCCGAGGTGTTCCGGCTGCTCCCGATTGCTGGGAAGTGGACCCCGAAGCAGCAGGCGGCATTGATCAGCTTTACCTTCAACGTGGGCCCCAGGAGTCTGGAGATTTCCACCCTGCGGCGGCGCCTGTTGGCCGGCGAGAACCCCGAGGCCGTGGTGAAGGCCGAGCTGCCCCGCTGGAGCAAGGCCGGGAAGAAGATCATGGCGGGCCTGGTGCGGCGCCGGGCGGCAGAGGTGGCCCTGTTCGTGGCCGGCGCTCCCGCCCCTGTCGCGATCGCCACGCCACCGCGCCCGCCTGGTGGCCCCGCCCCCCAGGGCCCGCCGATCTGGCCGCCGGGGATGGTGGGCCCGAAGATCCGCCCCACCCTGAAGGCGGGTGATCACCACCTGATCGCCAACGACGTGAACGAAACCCTTACGGCCTGGACCCACGACGGGCGCCGGCTGTGGAGGATCCCCTGCTTGTGCCGCGGGCAGGGGAGGGAGGCCGAGTGGAACCGCACGGGCACCGACACCCCGCCGGGGCTCTACCGGATCAACCCGAAGGGCGTCCACCGCGACTACGAACAGGACCCGACCGCGGCATTCACTCCCGATCGCCGCGCCTACGGCTGGTATTCGTTTGACCTGGAGGGGCTGGAAGGGCAGGAGGGGCCCACGTCACGGCCCTATCGCGACGGGATCTTGCTGCACGGTGGCGGCAGCGCCTGCGGCTGGCCGGGGGCCTGGAACCCACGGCAGGAGCTGCACCCGACCCTTGGCTGCATCCGCCTCCACAACCAGGATCTCCGCGATCGGATCCTTCCCCTGCTTGACCTGGGGACCGTGTGGGTCAGCGTGCTGCAGGAGGCTGTATGACCCGCCGCACCTACGACGACGCGACCAGGGAGGCGCTTGCCAGGGCCATCCTGGAGACCCCCGCCGACATCGCCCACGCGGTCATCGGCCGCCGGCTGGATATGAATGCCGAGGCGGTGCGCCGTGTGCGGGTTGGCATGATGTGGGCCTCCTATGCGTCAGAGCTGCCACGCATCCCCGTGGCCGACATCGTTCGCACGTGCCGGTCGTGCCGCCTGTTTGAGGAGAGGCCATATCGGCGCACAACGGGCGGCACAAGGTTCTACGGCTTCTGCAGCCTTCACTTCCCCGAGGCGACGGACAACCACGACTGGGCTCGATCCTGCGAGGCCTATTGCTGCAGCGAAGGGGGTCGGCCATGAAAAAAACCGCCTTCACCGGGATCATCACGCCTCGCGCCGATCGGTTCCGCCTCGGTGACTTCTGGGCCGGGCCCGATGGCCGCACCTACACCCCTCGCGGCCTGCCCGACCTGCCGGGTCACGTGTGCTTGATCCCCATCGGCGGTGGCCCCCACGTGCTGATGCGCCGGGATTCGGTGCGTGGATTTCAGCGGAAGAAGTGGGGCGGGAAGGCATGAGCGATCACGACCCCTGCCGACCACTCACCAGCCACTAAGCCCATGAACATCTTCCACCTACTCCGCCAGCTCCGCCTGTACGCAATCGCTCAGCGGCTGGTCCCATTCCCCCTGCCCGCAACAGAGCGCGAGCTGCGCCGCTGGGATGCCCTCGGCGAGGCCTACGGCGCCCTGCTGGAGATCAAGTACGCCGACAACCTGCAAGCCGCCCGTGAGCTTGCAGGGGATTCCGCCGATCGCGTTCGTGAATACTGCCGCCTGCCATGACCACCCCATCCCTCCCGCCCGACATAGAGCGCTGCCCCGGCGTGGGCGAGCAGGAGGGCCATGAGTGGTTCTGGCGCGAGGGGTGCCACGACTGCGCCCGGCGCTTTGACCTGTTCAGCGGAGCCCCTCCCGGCTCGCCCACCATGACCCCACCGCCGATCGTGGTCTTTGAGTGTGAGGCCAGGCTGAGCTTTAGGGACGCCCGGCTGATCCAGTGGGCCCGCGAGGGATAGGCGGGTTGGCGGCCTCCACCGGAAGCGCCCGGCCCGCCCTGGCGATCACCACCAAACCTGCTGCCCCGTCCGTGCCTTCATGGCCCGGCTCCAGCCCAGAGCCGCCTCGTCCACTGCTGCTATGGCCGGCAGTGGGCCGCAGGAGAGCAGCAGGTGGTGAGCGATGCCCCGGATGATCTCGTTGGCCTCGGGGTCACCGATCCAGCGCTGATGGATCAGGGCCGGGAGGTAGTAGGACGACTTCCAGACGGGATCCTGCCGCAGGCCACGGGGGCGCGATGCGGCGGCGGTGCGCTGCTGGAGGGGCTCTGCAGTGGCGGACTGGGCCACGCCGATGGACTCCAGGAACCAGCCATCCATCCAAACGGCAAAGGCTGGTGAGATCCAGCGGGCCAGATCGACCGCCAGGCGGGGGTGGATCCAGGTGCCCCGTAGATGGTTCGGGCCGCCGCCGATGGTGGTCACCAACAGGTCGGCCGGAATTCCGGTAGACCCCGAAAGTGCCTGCAGGTACTCGGCTGTGCGGTCGTTGGTGACGTAATGGTTCCACCGCTTCCCGCCGGCCTTGCACATGGCCGTTGCGTTCACGAATCCATCGGCTTGGCGCCGTTGAATGGCGACGCCATTCCATGGCCGGGCTTCGACGCCAGCCGACATGACGGCCGGGCCGGTGCTTTGGTTCTTCATTTTGACTCCCGCTCGAAGCGGGCAGACGTTGGCCCTGGCATCTCTGCCAAGGTGTTGAAACGGTAGAGCAATCCGCCCCTGGTCTGTCAAGCAATGTTTACGCCGGGCCTTCGATAGGGTTCCAGGGAGGCCACGTCAAACCCCCCACCCCGCCTTGATTCCCAGCCAGGGACTGGTGTTGTATTCGGGCCGACCCGGACCGCAGCAGGCTATCCCAGATCCCCCAGTGCAAACTCAAATGCTGCGGGGTTGCTCTGTCCCTGTCTTGATCTAGGATAGACCCGAATCACCACCCCATTCCCAGATCACATGAACGCCATCAAAACCATTGCGCACAGCTTGATGCAGTGGCTCAATGGAGACCGCATGACCGAGATCCTGGTAGACATTGACCCCGACGCGGTGGAGCGGCTGGAGGCGATGGCCGCCGTGCAGGGGGTGACCGTTGATCAGCTGGCGGAGGACCTGCTGAGCGACGGGCTGAGAAAACTGGAGCGGGCTGGGTCGCCCCTGTCCTGATCCCCATCACTATTGCCACGGAGACGCATCATGGCCAAGCATATTGAGTTCCCGGATCTGAAGCCGGAAGTATTGAGGGCGGGCGACGCCCTTCGCAACGCCTCAGTCTCAAGGGGCCTAGTTGAGGGATACCTTTTTCACCCAAACAACCGACGCGGCCTTGCCGCCTTCCTGCGTGAGGCGGTTTACCATGCCTTCCCTGGATACAGCATAAACATCATGAACATCGGCACACATTCAATCCTGGAAATGGCCAACAACCTCCACGCCCCACCACCGCCTACAGCGCAAGAGGGTGCTCCCCCGGTTTATCAGAGCCCCGATTGTCAAGGCATTGGGCTAACTCCCTCTTCCAGCGTGGACATTCCGCCGGTTTCCCTGTCAATTGAGGAGGGCACGCTGAATCGGATCCGGCAGGCGCTGAGTGTCGCGGCAGACAGCGCACACGAGCTTGCTCAGAATACAGGTGCGGGCGAGCACCATCTTCCGCTATCGAAAGTGCGGCTGAGGGACGGGTTTTTTGCCGATCAGGCCGAGTGCCTTACCTTGCTGAAGCTGCTGCCCGATTCCAAGTTTTGACCTAGACTGCTGCGGGATGCTTCAACAAAGCCCAGGGGCTCAAATCCCTGGGCTTTTTTATGCTCACCCCTCCCCAACCTCTCGCCCCTGGCTGATCAGCAGCGCCCGGTAGTGCCCCATCACCACCCCGAGACTGCGATGCACCAGGCAGGAGCCACCGGAGCAAATGCGCCACAGGCGCTGCCCAGGCCGGCTGTCTGAGATCACCAAATGCACCTGACCGTCAATATCCACCTCAGGCGTTGTCGTAGATGGTGTAAACCTGGCCCAGCACCATTAGGCTGGCGCCGTACTTCACCAGAGCGCCTGCATCGCCCTCCTCCTGCTTGGAAGTGATCCGGCCGTAGCAGAGCTTCCTCTCAGTGGTGCCACCAGGCCCGACCCGCAGATACTTAACGGCGAGCTTCTCGGCAACACCCAGCTGTCGGATCACCTCCATGATCTTGTGATCGACCGATTTATGCACGGTCATACCCTTAAAGGCGATGCTGGAGTCGGTATTGATTCCGATAGAGATTGAAGCGCCGCGGGTTACCTGATCGTGCGTGAGAACCTTCTCGTCCTGTTCTTGCGTCGAGAGAGGGGCGCCGGTGACGTTGAGGAGTTGGATCGGCTTGCCGGTTCCATCCAAGGGGTAAAGGCCCGTGGTCACGGTGCCAGCGGCAACGGCGGCCGAGGTGATGTTGGCGCCGGTGAGGGCATAGCTCACGGTGAAGGGGGAGGCGGTAGTAACCCCCGTCACGGTGAAGGCGCCGTTACAGCTCGCGAAGGGGCTCGGAAGGGCGGCCACGGTGATCCGATCGCCCACGAGCACACCAGCAGCGGCGTTGAGGGTCAGGGTCACCACGTTGGTAGCAAGCGCCGCATTGGTGACGGTGCGAACCACGCCGTTCACATTCAGCTGGAAGGTGGAGGCCTCCCCGCTGGTGCTCACAGCCCCGGCGCCACTGATCGCGTTGGCGGTGTTCAGCCAGGCGCTGAGGTTCGCACCGTTGTTGGCGGCGGCGGCAGCAGCATCTTCCAGTGCCACGGATGCGAGTCGCATCGGGACGATAAAATGCTGGATATCCAGCGCGGCGGCGTAATCAACGGTCGAGGGCATGGCCGGGGGTGGTTTCTCTACCTGGAGTTTTCCCGGCTCGCCAACACCAGCACCGCGCCGGCCTGGGCTGCGGTAAACGATCGCCCCGGCACCGCATCGGTGGGCACCAGCAGGGCCACGACATCGCCGGCCTCAGAGGCGAACTCCCGCATCCGGCCCGCGGCGCTGCGCTGGGCCACGAGGAACCCGCCCCAGTGGCCTGCATCCACCCGATAGGGGGCTAGGAGGATCGCATCCTCGGCCGCCCAACACAGCCGCGGCGGTGGGGCGACGCCTCGGCCCTGGGCCTCCAGATCGGCCAGCCATGGG
>Ga0208085_1000638_pt1 | contig 11418 bp, 8 predicted proteins | sample LakMenEpi21Jun10_FD_150721 | JGI IMG/M metagenome (GOLD analysis project Ga0208085, IMG submission 150721) | Freshwater microbial communities from Lake Mendota, WI - 21JUN2010 deep hole epilimnion (SPAdes) | ecosystem: Environmental > Aquatic > Freshwater > Lentic | place: Lake Mendota, Madison...
AATGAAGCGACGCTGCTCCTTGCGCCCCTTCGGCGTGCGGAGTTCTCGCAACTCCTTGACCAAGGGGTTGCTGACGCTCTCGATGCGTTCGTTGCCGCCGCTGGGCTGCATATTCATGTGCACACCATACCCGCAGGCTCGGATGCGCCATAAGATGAGCCCACTCAATGAAGATCAGCATCGTCGGCGCAGGGAGTACCTACACCCCAGAGTTGATCGAGGGGATCGGCGAGGGGCGACTCGGCGCCCCTCTGGACGAGCTCGTCTTCATGGACCACGACCTGGAGCGCCTGAACATTCTTGGAGCGCTCGCGCAGCGGATGCTCAATCGTGCTGGCTGGTCGGGCCGGCTCACGCTGACCACATCTCGCGAGGAGGCACTTGATGGGGTTGACGCTTGTCTCGTGCAGTATCGAATCGGTGGCTCCGCCGCACGAATCAAGGACGAGAGCATCCCACTAGCGCATGGAGTGCTCGGACAGGAGACGGTTGGGCCAGGTGGTTGGGCAAGCGCACTTCGAACGATTCCGCCAACCCTCGAGATCGCCGAGGAGTTAGCACGACGAAGCCCTGGTGCGTGGCTACTCGACTTTGCCAACCCAGTCTCAATTGTCAGCCAAGCCCTCATCGGAGAAGGCCATCAAGCGATCGGACTGTGCAATGTAGCGATCGGTGTCCAGCGCATCGTTTCCAGACATCTCAACATTAAACCTGACCGCATTGAGGTGGAGTCTGCAGGGTTGAACCATGCAACGTGGTATCGCGATATCCGAGTGGATGGCATCTCTCGCCTTCATGAGTTACTCCAGAGCGCAGGGGAAGAGCTTGCCGCATTTGCAAACGTTGATGCGCAGCGCCTGATCGATGAACACGCCGTTCCAAGCTACTACCTCCGCTACTACCAAGAGCCTGATCAAGTGCTGCAAGAACAGCTCGCTCAAGGGACGCGCAGTGCCGAAGTCGCTCAGATTGAAACGTCACTCTTGCAGCTCTTTCGCGATCCAGCCCTTGATCAAAAACCAGAGCTTTTGGAGCGCCGTGGCGGCGCACACTATTCAACCGCAGCACTCGATCTCATCGCTGCCCTAGCTGGCGTGCGGCCCGCCCGAATGGTCGTCAACGTCCGAAATGGCGGTGCGATTCCAGATCTACCCGATGATCTGGTCGTGGAGGTGCTCTGTGACGTCGACTCAGGCGGGGGACGACCGATCCCAATGGCCTCCCTTGGCGGAGAACGGGGCGAACTGATTCAGCAACTTGGGGCGTTCGGTATGGCAACGGCAGCGGCAGCAACTGCGCGTGATCGCGATGCGGCGCTCAGAGCGCTTGCACTCAATCCACTCATTCAAGAGAGTGGCCAGGCGGAGAGAATCGGCTCGGAACTATTGGCGGCTCACGGGCTCTGAGATCAGCGCCGAGTCGTCACCGTGATCGCTTCAGAGCGAGGTCCCGACCCTGCGGGGATCGCAAAGGCCTGGATCGTCACACGATATTTCGTCCCTGGCTCAAGCGCGGCGATCGCACAGCTATTCGCTGCCCCTACCACGGTGCACGATCTGCTCGGTCCAGTTACTCCTTTGGCTGTCGCGCGGAATCCGCTGCTGCCAGGTGGTAATGGGGTCGCGAGCTCCACTAAGATTGAGCGTCGACTCGGTGTAGCGTTCGGAACTGGACTGGAGAGAGGGGCTGGAGTACTCCACGCAGAGATACAGATTCGACCAGACTCCCCTGGAGCGCCACGAAGCCGTGTTGCCGCGTAGGCGGGCGCATGAGGCGACGAAGCGAGTGCATCTGGCTCTGAAGCAAGTCCGCTTCCAATAGAAGAAAAAGTCTCTGCGCGTGGGTCCCATCGTGCAATGCGCAGCGCTGGCGTGCTGCCAACATGGGTGAACGACCCACCAACGAGCATCTCTCCGTTGGCTGTTGAAATCGCAGCGGAGATCCACGTTGCTTTTCTTGGAATCGATACGCCCGAACCCAGCCGTTCCCAGCCGTACCCGCTGAGCGCACTTTCTCTGATCAGCGGCGCACCGTACCAGCCAACTCCTGCGCCAGCGATCAACTCCCCACTTGAACTAACGGACAGCACGCGCGGCGCACCGTCAAGCGTCGTCGTTGTGGCGATCTGTCGCCAGGTGTTTGATTGAGGGCTCCAGCGAACCACGAGTGCAGAGAGGCTCCCCACTTTGAGGTAGCCAGAGATGCTGACTGCGCCAGTTGGAGAGATTGCAACCGCCTGGCCTTCGCCTTGGAGCTGTGATGGACCGGGCGCGTTGATTGCCCGCCACCCACCCTCTGGAGCCCAAAGGGCAACTGACGGAGAGCTCTTCCCTCCTGCGGAGGAGAAACGGCCAGCAACCACGAGCTGCCCACTCACCTCATCGAGTGCCATCGCTCTGACCAGCGGTCCCCCACCGCTCACCCCCCTGCCAACTGAGGACCACGTCCGACTCTTCAGGTTGAGCTGTGCTAGCCCGTTCACACGAACGCGGGTTGAACCTGCACGAACAGAGGAGAAACTGCCACCGACATACACGACTCCGCGGGTGGAGTCCACACGCATGGCGTACACATCTCCAACTGCACCGTTTTCCTGCGTGAGCGATGCAAGTGCAGACCATGTGCCTGTGACTGGATTTCGCTGTGCTACGCCCTGAACGGCTACCCCTCCGGCACGTGTGAGACCACGTCCAGCCACAAGGAGCCTTCCGTCTGGGAGTTCAACCATTGAGGTGACTGCGCCGCGCCAGTCCGCACTCTCGCCAGAGGCGAGATCAATCCAGCGCTCAGAAGCACCGCCCGCCGCTGGATCACCACATGCGGTGAATGCAGGTGGCGGCTCGGCAGGAAACGGTTCAGGGTTCGCGCGTTCGGCGGCAGTCAGCCCTGCGCCAGTGGTCCCAGCGATTGCTTGGGCAGGGATGGGCGCGGGTACGTCCAAAAGATTGATAAGACTGATTGCAAGATCATCTGCATAGTTGCCAGGGGTTCCCATCCCGTTTGCAGTCACAGCAATCGTCACGCCGAGCTCAGGGATTCGACGCAAGCTCGTACTAACGCCGCTGTACCCGCCCGTATGTCCATAGGTGCGCAGCGTGCCGAGCCAGCTGCGATCCATCATGCTCCCGATCGTGTACGACCACGGGAGGCCCGTAAGATTTGCAATACCGTTAATCAGTTGTGTCTGACTCCCTTCAAGGAGTCGATCGCCCCAAAGCAGTTCGCCGAATCGGGCGAGATCACGGGGTGTGGCAAATAGGTCGCCCGCCCCGCGCAAAACTGCGGCAACAGATTTCGTTGGCCCCCATCCAGACTGGCCAAAGGGACGCATCTTGCCGCGCGACCAGATGTGGGCGCGCGATGCCCCAGCAACGGGACCGAACGCCGTCTCTGTGAGCCCAAGTGGTTTGATGATCAGCTCTTGCATGAGCTCACGCCAACTCACACCCGTTGCCTTCTCCGCCGCAAGCGTCACGAGCGTGAAGCTGGAATTGGAATAGTCAAAGTCACCAATCTCACCACGTGGAAGCAAATTCTGCACGGCGGTCTTCGCGCCAACCTTGCCATTCGCATTGCGGACTAGCCAGCTCATGCGCGTGTACTTATCGGTCAACCAATCGCTCATGCCACCTTCGTGTCGAAGCAGATCTTCGATCGTTGCTTCAGGACGGACGTCCGCATATGGAACGAGCGACGCTGCTCGCGTCCCAAGGGGCATCACCCCGCATGCATCCAACAGCAACGCAAGCGCAGCGGTGAAGGGCTTACTCACACTGGCTAGTGCAAAAGGAGTTGCGGGCGTCACCTTCCGGCCACTGTTGCTATCCGCAACACCGCTGACCGCGGTCGCCGTTCTGCCGTCATCCCAACGGATTGCGACGGAGAGCCCTGGGTACCGGGTGCGGCGGTTCTCCCGCCACGTGCTGATCCGCTCCTGGAGTCGGTCAGCGAGCCCTGGATTCAAGGGCTGGGGGGCGGGGAGGGGGACGGGGCGAGCGGCGCAGGCTCGCCATCCACTGTTTGCCGCTGCGGTCGATGCAGGCGACACACCGGCGGACAACGTAATTGCAATGAAAAGAAGGATTGAGATGAGGTTCCGGGTCATGCGCGCGCGCCTACCGAACGCGTGATATCAGCCAGCAGATTCACGCACAATCATTCCCGCAGCAACGGTGCGGTTGGTTGACTCATCCACAAGGATAAAGGCGCCCGTCTGGCGGTTGGCTAGGTACGGGTCTACAAAGAGCGGCTTCGTAGACCGGAGGCGGATGCGGCCGATCTCATTCAGCGCGAGGCCATCAACCCCCTCCACGCGGTGGAGCGTGTTGATGTCGATGCGGTAGTCGATCTGCTTCACCACCGCGCGTGCCCAGCGGGTGGTGTGCTTGATCGCATACGTCTTCCCCGCCGTCAGCGGCGCGCTCTCGTCCATCCAACAGACCTGCGCGTCAATGTCTTGCATCACCGCAGGGACGTTGTTCGGCCGGCAGAGCATGTCGCCGCGGCTGATATCAATCTCATCCTTCAGCGTGATTGTCACCGCCATCGGTGGATACGCTTCTGAGACTGGACCGTCCGCCGTCTCAATGGACGCGATCTCGGTCTCAAGGCCGGCAGGCAAGGCACGGATACGATCGCCAGGCTTCAAGATTCCTGAGGCAACCGTGCCCGCGTATCCACGGAAGTCGCGGTTCTCGTGCGACTGCGGGCGCACCACGTACTGCACTGGGAAGCGGACGTCGACGAGGTTGCGGTCGCTCGCCACGTGCAGGCGCTCGAGGTGGCTGAGTAGCGGTGCGCCGTCAAACCAGGGCATGTTGGTTGAGCGCGTCACTACGTTGTCGCCGCTAAGTGCTGAGAGCGGAATGAAGGTGAGATCGCGGAGGCGAAGTCGTGAAGCGAACTCGGTGAACTCACGGCGAATCCCTTCAAAGACCTCTTCCGACCAGTCCACAAGATCCATCTTATTGACGCAGACCACCATGTGAGGCACGCCAAGCAGCGTGGCGATAAACGCGTGGCGTCGGCTCTGCTCCGTCATCCCCTTGCGGGCGTCAACGAGGACAAGTGCGACGTCAGCGGTGGAAGCTCCAGTGACCATGTTGCGGGTGTACTGAATATGGCCAGGGGTGTCCGCGATGATGAACTTGCGGCGCGGTGTGGCGAAGTAGCGATACGCCACATCAATGGTGATTCCCTGCTCGCGTTCCGCACGGAGGCCGTCGGTCAAGAGCGAGAGGTCGGTGTACTCGTGCCCGCGCTCACGGCTGACGCGCTCCACAGATTCGAGCTGATCAGAGAAGAGCGACTTCGAATCAAAGAGGAGACGCCCGATCAGCGTGCTCTTCCCATCGTCAACAGAGCCGGCGGTTGCGAACCGGAGAAGGTCGGCCTCCATCAGAAGTAGCCCTCCTTCTTCCGGTCTTCCATGGCCGCCTCAGAGACCTTGTCGTCGCCACGCGTTGCGCCGCGCTCGGTAATGCGCGCCGCTGCAATCTCTTCCACAACCTTTGCCACCGTGTCGGCAACGGACTCCACCGCAGCGGTGAGGTTCGCATCGCCCATGGTGCGATACCGCACGCTCATCTTCTGCGACGTCTCACCAGACTTCAGGGCAACGAATTCGTTGACGGCGTAGAGCATGCCGTCGCGCTCCACGACCTCGCGCTCGGCGGCGAGATAGAGCGAAGGGATCTCAATGTTCTCAGCTTCGATGTACGACCAGATGTCCAGCTCCGTCCAGTTGGAGAGCGGGAAGACGCGAATGCTCTCACCAGAAAACACCCTGCCGTTATAAAGACTCCAAATCTCCGGACGCTGGTTCTTTGGATCCCACTGGCCGAACTCGTCACGGAAGGAGAAGACGCGCTCTTTCGCGCGAGCCTTCTCTTCATCGCGGCGCCCGCCACCAAAGAGGGCATCAAACTTCTCGCGCGCCGCGGCCTCCAGCAAGACCGGCGTCTGGATGCGGTTACGCGAGCCATTCGGCTCCTCTTTCACCACGCCGCGCTCAATCGCATCTTGTACAGAGGCAACAACGAGTCGCAGCCCGAGTTGTTCCGCCCAACGATCGCGATACGTAATCACCTCAGCAAAGTTCAGCCCCGTATCAACATGCATCACAGGGAACGGGATCGGCGAAGGAGCGAAGGCCTTTCGCGCAACATGAAGCATCACGATGGAGTCTTTCCCGCCGGAGAAGAGGAGGCAGGGGCGTTCCATCTCCGCCGCAACCTCGCGGAAGATATGGATGCTCTCCGCCTCTAGGGCGGCGAGCTGGCTCATCACGTGGCTCTTCATCGTGCGCTTCTCATCCCGCTGATTCTGCCGCACCTGCGCCACTCGCACCGTCGAGCCCGAAGCCCGCCGCATCAAGGAGTAGACGCACCTCGTCGGCGCGATCGGGGTGACAGACCACAAGGTCAGGGAGGAGGAGCTCTGGGACATTGTATTTGAGCGGAGAGCCGTCTAACCGCGTCGCAACAAGCCCCGCCGCCAGTGCCACCGCAACCGGTGCTGCTGAATCCCACTGGTACTGCCCGCCAGCATGAATGTAAGCGTCGGCTTCACCACTCACCACCGCCATCACCTTCACGCCAGCTGATCCCATTGGTAAAAGTTTGGCGCTACCCGCTGACTCGAGTGCCGCAATAAAGCCTGGCGGGCGTGTGCGACTCACCGCAATACGCAGTGGGCCTGCTGGGCTTGGGGGTACGACAGTCCGTGCATCGCTGCTGTAGATCACGCCGCGCGCAGGGAGTCCAACGACGCCGAGCGTCAACCCGTGACCGCGCTCCCAGAGCGCCACATGCACAGCAAAGTCGTCACGCCAGACTCCAGCAGAATCTTGTTCGCCAAACTCGCGTGTGCCGTCGAGCGGATCAATGATCCAAACGCGTTCGGCGATCAGCCGGCGCGGATCATCTGCCGCCTCTTCTGAGAGGAGGCTATCTTCTGGCCGCTCGTTCGCGAGTAGCTTCATGATGGCGCGGTTCGCATCGCGATCCCCTGCAGTCCGAAGTGCTTCGGAGTCTGTGGGTGTATCCGTTGCTGCACCGTGGCGGAGCTGTAGCAGCAGCTCGCCAGCGAGGGAGGCTGCCTGCGCTGCAATCTCTGCGTCGGACTCGCTTCTCATCATCAGGGGTCAGGTTAGGGGTTAATCTGACAGCATGCGAGAAGAGCAGCGCCGTGAAGGGAGCCCAGCGCTTGTCGTCCTTGATTCAGCGGGGGTTGACCTGCTGGAGCTGGTGCGCCTCGGCGCGCAGCCGAGCAGCGCACTCCACCGTTACCTCGGCAACGAAACTACCGTTCTACTCTGCGATGAAGAGAACACGCCACTCAGTGAGCTCTCGGCCACCGAGGTTACGCACGTACGACCGCTTGCGACTGGAGTTGGCCTCGCCTGGAGTCAAGAGCTGCGTCGACATGTGTCAAGCATCACGGAAGTTGACGCTCCGACTATCGCGCTGATCGCATACCTCCCACCCTCAATTGCAGAGTTAAACTCGCTCATCACGCGTGCGAACGAGATAGATGCGAAGCGCATCTTGCTCTGCGCACTTGTATCTCGCACGCCCGCGCCAGATGGTGAGGTTCAGCCATCTGGTCTTCTGCGCGCAATCACATCCGCCGTGAAAGAGTTGCAGGGCTCGCTCCCAACGTGTCAGATCACGCCGCTTGCAGTGCCATGGCCGAAAGGTGATCTCAACCCCGAAGACCTTGTGCGCGCCTACGGTGCAACTGAGGTCGTGACTGGCGCAGAGCGGTACCCCGCCAATGCCCCAACCGGGTACCCCGTGAGTTCCACAGAAGAGATTGAACGAGCGCGAAACACCGCCTGGGGGAAGGGGGCGGTGGTCCTCTTCACCGGCCTCTCAGGGTCTGGGAAGTCCACGATCGCTGCGGCACTCGCCGAGCTTCTCAGGGATGAAGGGGCTCGCGGCGTTGCGCTTCTCGATGGCGATGCGATGCGGCGCAGCATCTCCGCAGGTCTTGGCTTTGACCGAGCCTCGCGCAACACAAACGTGCAGCGCCTCGGAGCCGCGGCAGCTGAACTTGCCCGCGCAGGTGGCATTGCGATTGCGGCACCAATTGCGCCGTTTGCAGAAGGGCGCGCGCTTGCTCGCAAGGCCGCGGTGGGCCTCCCATTTCTCCTCGTGCACATCAGCACACCGCTCGAGGTCTGTGAGCAGCGAGACCGGAAAGGACTCTATGTGAAGGCACGTGCTGGTGAGATCAGCGATTTCACCGGCATCTCTTCGCCCTATGAGGCTCCAGACGACGCAGACCTTGTTATTGACGCCTCCGCTGTGAGCGCATATGAAGCGGCAACGCAGGTGAAGGAGTTGCTGAAGAAGTCTGCTGGCTGATCTAGCGGCGCGTGATCTTCCTGATACGAGAGGTGACCGACCAGAGCAGGCGCTGAGCAACAACGCGCAGTAGGTCAATCGTGTGGACTCGCTGGAGGACTTGAGGCTCCACCCTTACGTCAATGCCAGGGCGGCCAGACCCATCCTTGAGCACTGCGCCGCTCGCGTAGAGCATCCCCATCGCGGCCCAAGTCGCAACCTCCTCAGGAACGCGACGATCCGTGGCAGCACGATCGCTTGCGCTGCCGCTCGCGAGCGGCGGGATCGGCGCGGCTGACTCGCCCCTTGGCGTTTGACCGCCAAGTGCATCAAGGTTGCCGATCACCTGCACTCCAAGCGCACGGATCGTTGCCGCGCTCTCCCAGCCAATTGCATCCGCGCGTTTGATTGCCCAGCTCGGTGTCACCTGTTTTGGCTCTTCTGGCCCGGCTGTTCGGCCCTTCATGTAGAGCGCGGATCCGCGCGTGATCATCTTGTAGAGGAGGGGTCGCGTGATTCCCGCCTCGGCGAATCGCTCATTGAGGGCGCGGATCAGTTCAATCTCTTCCGTAGTCATGGATCGATTCGCTGTGTCGTTCTGCGGTTTGAGTGTTCCCGTTTGAAGGTTCAGAAGCGCCTCAAATGCCTGGTAGATCGCCGACTTGTTCTGTTCGTCAACCATCACCACGCTGAGCCGTTCTGGACCCACCACGGATGCCCAACGAGCAGCAAGGCGGTCATGTCGCTGACGCGACCAGAAGATTGCTCCCTTCCCCTCATCTGCCTGCTCAAAGACCCAGTGCAGCCACTGGTCAAACGAGTAGCGCGCACCCTCTTGAACATTCTGCTGCCAGCGTGAAGCAAGGATGCGCGAGACTGGGCGAAGGGTCAGCGCAACATGTACTCGGTCCTCGCCGAGCTCACTGATGATGCGGGCAATTTGTGCGTCATCTGCTCCAGCGAAGAATTCACTTGAGACGAAGACTCGTGGCTCCTTCGCCGTGCGAACTTCACTAACCAGACGCTTCCAGTGGTGTGCTGAGGGCGCCTCCCCCAGTGTTGGATGCTCGCGGCCGAGCACCGCATATGCCGCTCGTCCTGATTGCTGGGTCCGCCCTGCATAGCGCACCCCTTGTGCGCGCATCTCGTCGCGACATGCGTGGCATGCACCCTGCAGCGCGCTCGTCCCCGTCTTTGGTGGTCCGATGTGCAGCAGCACACCACCCTCAGGGAGTGGCTGAATCGCCGCCCCGCCCTCCCGTGTGATCAGTTGTCCCAGCTCGTCCATGGCGACAAGTATGCTTTACCAATGCACATTGCGAGAAGTCCCGTGTCACGCCGAACGCCGCCAGCCTGATGGAGGGTCTCGTCCTACTCGCACTCCTCGCCGTGGCTGGGTTTGCCGCGCAGCTTGTCGACGGTGCGCTCGGGATGGGCTACGGCATCACTTCGTCGACGATTCTGTTGCTGATCGGACTTTCACCTGCTGCCGCCTCGGCTTCAGTTCATATCGCAAAAATTGGTACGGGTGCTAGCTCAGGCCTTGCACACCACCGATTCGGAAACGTCGATTGGAAAGTTGTGCGAAGGATTGCGCTTCCAGGAGGAATTGGGGCATTCATCGGCGCCACGGTCCTCTCAGCTCTTTCGACAGAATCATCACGGCCGCTTTCGAGCCTCTTCCTATTCGTGCTGGGGATCTACGTTGTGATGCGATACCTTGCCGGTGGCTTGCGAGTTCTCCGAAAGGGAACGCCACGGCTTCGCTTTCTGATCCCTCTCGGTCTGATTGGAGGTTTTGTTGACGCAACAGGGGGCGGGGGCTGGGGACCAGTCGCCACCCCGGCGCTTCTCGCTGATGGCCGACTCGCGCCTAATCGCGTGATTGGAACGGTGAGCGCGAGTGAGTTCGTTGTTGCGGTTGCTGCGAGCGCTGGCTTTATCTTTGGGATTGGGGTGGCTGGCGTGCGCCTTGACTACGTTGCGGCGCTTCTCGTGGGCGGCCTGGTTGCCGCGCCGATTGCCGCCTACCTCGTGCGTCACATGAATCCTCGACTACTCGGGGTCATCGTTGGCGGATTCATCTGCTTCACGAACGCGCGGACGCTTCTCGCCGCTATTGGAGTCTCTGATAACGCGTTTCTACTCGTCTACGGAGCCATTGTCGCTGCCTGGGCGGCGGCCGTAGCGTTCGTCGTCCGAGCGATCCGTCGCGAACGCGTCGCGGAGCCTATCGAGCGCGTGCGCACGCCTTAAGGGAGCGCTCCAAAACGGTGCACGGCGCGCTCATGCGCGGCGCTGATCTCCGTGGGGAGCCCAGCAAACTGGGCGAGGTGTCCCGTGCGCTCGTGCATCTCGCGCTCCCAGCGCTTCGGGTCAACACTGAGCAGCTCGCTAAGGTCAGCCTCTGACAGCGTGAGGCCGCGCAGGTCGAGCTCCGCCGTCTCTGGAACGGCGCCGACGGGCGTCTCTCGGCCGCTCACGCGACCAGCCGCGTAGTCAAGGAGCCAGAGGAGTGGTCGTAGATTGTCGCCATAACCTGGCCAGAGATAACGTCCGTCGCGCTGGCGGAACCAGTTCACATGCGCGAAGACTGGCGCTTGGCGCACCTGCGCAAGTGTGGCGAGCCAGTGACGTGCGTAGTCCCCTTCCCCGTATGACATGAATGGTCGGAGTGACATTGGGTCATATCGCAGGAGACCCTCTTTCCCTTCGGCGGCCGACGTAGCTTCGGCGCCGAGTGTGAGTCCGTCATAAATGCCGTCTGCGGCGGGGCGCATGGCGCGGATCAGTGGTTCGCGATCGCGCACACGTCCACCAAAGATGATTGCGTCCATTGGTACGCCGGCGCCGTCATCAACTTCGTCGCTGATGTTCGGGATGTTGTTGAGCGCCGTGGTGAAGCGACTATTCGGGTGCGCCCACTCGCGTCCCGCTTCACTGCTGCGCTGCTCTGCAGTTGGACGCCCGCTGATCAGTGCACCGCGCCAGTCTCGCCACCCGGCGAGGTCTGCTGGCGGCTCTGGCGTGAGCCCCTCCCACCAGACGTCGTGCGTGATCTCGTTGTAGG
>Ga0208085_1000639_pt1 | contig 11414 bp, 8 predicted proteins | sample LakMenEpi21Jun10_FD_150721 | JGI IMG/M metagenome (GOLD analysis project Ga0208085, IMG submission 150721) | Freshwater microbial communities from Lake Mendota, WI - 21JUN2010 deep hole epilimnion (SPAdes) | ecosystem: Environmental > Aquatic > Freshwater > Lentic | place: Lake Mendota, Madison...
GTTGTGATTGAGTGGACATAATATTTTCCATCAAAAACTGAAGCATTTTTTTTGGCATATTCTTTTTTTCGAGAAACTGTTTTGCTTCCAAAAAGTGTTTCAATGCTTCTTCTGGTTTTTGATTGGACCAAGCAATTACCCCTTTCATGTTAATAATAAGATATTCCCCTTTTGGAAATTTTAATTTAGTAGAGTGAATTTTCATTTGACCCAAAAGCGAATCTACTTCATTAAATTTTCCTTGTTTTACTTTCAGAAAGGTAAAACTATTGAGGGCTTTTACATAATTTGTATCAATTGGTTTTGTTTTTAAAAAAACCTCAAGCGAATCATAGGATTTTGGAATTTGTCCAAAACAAAATGTAAAAAAAAACAGAAAAAAAAGAGTGATTATTTTTTTCATAGTTGTTTGTGTAAATCATTTTTAAAACTTCTCCCAATTGGTAAGTTTGTACCGTTAACTAATTCAATTTCATTGGCGTTGATTTTATTTATTTTAGACGGCATGACCGCAAAACTTCTGTGAATACGAACAAATTGATGAAATAAATCATCTGTTAAGAATTCACTCAACCCTTTCAAGACATAATGACGCTCTGTTTCGGTCACAATTACTGTATAATTTTTTAACGCTTCCAAATATAAAATTTCATGCAATCTAATTTTGATTTTTTCGGTTCCTGACTTTACATAAATTGCATCACCACCAATGGTTTGTTCATATAAATCAGCTTTGGTTTTAATGTTCATGAATTCTTCAATTCGTTGAATGGTCTGTTCGAATCGAGGAAATTTAAAGGGTTTTACAATAAAATCTAAGGTTTGAATTTCAAAGGTTTCAGCTGCACTTTCTGTATGAGAAGAAATAAAAACGCATACCCGAATGGAAAGTGCTTTTTTACGAAGTTCTATTCCGGATTCTCCCGGCATTTCAATATCTAAAAAAGCAATATCAACCTCATTTTGATTTAAAAAGAGAAGTGCTTTTTCAGCGGATTCAAAAACACCGATAACTTTTAAATTTAAAAATCTTTTGGCATACGATTGTACCACGAGTCGATCCATCTCGTCATCATCCACAATGATACAGCTAAACACCTTCATAGTAAGGAGAATATTTACTCAAATATAAAAATATTTACTCAAAATCGGTTGTTGGTACTGTAAAAATGTCGTTCGTCCTTTTGTGCTTTTTTCAACTACTTTTTTCAATCAACTTTGTTTTCAATTCCAACTTTAATTAGCAATAGTATGAAAAAGTATGTCTGTATACTCTTTTTCCATTTGTGTTTTTTTACAACTTTTTCACAAGTAGGTGTCAATACAACTTCACCTCAAGCACAATTGGATATTCGATCAAGTAATCAATCAACTCCCGCCAACACAGATGGGGTATTAATTCCTAAAATTGACGCATTTCCGTTAACGAATCCTACTGCTACACAGCAAGGGATGATGGTTTATTTAACAACATCATCCGGTAGTAACGAACCGGGATTTTATTATTGGGATAATTCAACAACTTCTTGGTTGCCCATTGGCAATGGAAGTAAAGACGGCTGGAAATTGACTGGTAATACAGGGACAAATCCTGCTGTAAATTTTATTGGGACTATTGATAATAATGATGTGGTTTTTAAAAGGAATAATATTATCTCTGGTCGAATTTCAGCAAATAATATTGCATTTGGGAGTCAAGCATATTTAAACAATACAACTGGCCAATATAATACAGCAATTGGGCACAACACTTTAAATGCAAATACTACCGGTAGTGTAAATGTAGCCGTTGGTGCTTATGCGTTGTTTTTAAATACAACGGGCTACAGAAATACAGCTGTAGGTAATGATGCTATTGCTGCCAATACTACAGGTTTTCTTAACTCAGCTTTTGGGAATAATTCACTCCGATATAATACCTCAGGAAATGAAAATTCTTCTTTTGGTTCAGATGCGATGATATCAAACACGACAGGTAGTTTTAACTCAGCCTTGGGAAGACAAGCATTAGCTTCAAATACAACCGGAGGTAATAATACTGCCGTAGGTTATTATTCATTATTTCTAAATACCACGGGAGAATTTAACACAGCATTAGGTGCAACTTCTTTGAGAAATAATACTATAGGATTGGCAAACACAGCTGTTGGGGTAAATGCATTGTTTAATAATACATTAGGTAATTACAATGTAAGCATTGGTGCAGGAAGTATGGAGGCAAATACAAATGGAGTTAACAATACCGTTGTAGGAACAGACGCATATAGATTAAATACTAATGGGAATTTTAATGTAGCGATTGGGAATAGTGCCTTGCGTTTTGGAATTTCAGGTTCAAACAATACTGCAATTGGTCAAAATGCATTAACAAATAATACTGCCGACTATAATACTGCTACAGGTTTTCAGTCGTTACAAAGTAACACAACTGGAATTTATAATGTAGCTAACGGTGTAGATGCTTTGTATTCTAATACGACAGGAAGTAATAATGCCGCTTTTGGCGTTGCAGCATTATTTACAAACACAACAGGACAAGATAATACTGCAGTAGGTAATACTGCTTTGCGATTAAACACAACCGGAAGTTGGAATACTGCGGTGGGTAGAGAGGCATTGAATAATAATACTACAGGGTTAGACAATACAAGCGTTGGAACTGCCTCTTTAAGAAATAATACAATAGGAAATTACAACACTTCCATTGGAAGAAATTCTTTGTTTTCAAATACAACAGGAGATTATAATACTGCAAATGGTTATCAATCGCTTTTCTCAAATACAACTGGAATTTACAATTTAGCCAGTGGTGTAGATGCTTTGTATTCCAATACAACAGGAAGTAATAATGCCGCTTTTGGCGTTGCAGCATTATTTACAAACACAACAGGACAAGATAATACAGCAGTAGGTAATACCGCTTTGCGATTAAACACAACCGGAAGTTGGAATACTGCGGTGGGTAGAGAGGCATTGAATAATAATACTACAGGGTTAGACAATACAAGCGTTGGAACAGCTTCCTTAAGAAATAATACAACAGGAAATTACAACACTTCCATTGGAAGAAATTCTTTGTTTTCAAATACAACAGGAGATTATAACACTGCAAATGGTTATTTGGCATTATATAGTAATACAACAGGAACACCAAATACAGCTATAGGAACTGAAACATTATATTCTAATACTACTGGTAATAATAATACTGCAACTGGCTATAGAGCACTTTTTGCTAATACCATTGGACATTCCAATACTGCCAATGGGCAAGGTGCACTTCAAAACAATACAATTGGAAATTCAAATACAGCCAATGGTAGAGGAGCACTTTTTTCTAATACAACAGGAATTTCAAATACAGCAAGTGGTGTAAGTGCTCTACAAAACAACACAACTGGGAGTGGAAACACAGCTAATGGCACAGGTGCACTTCAAGATAATTCAACAGGCAGCAGTAACACAGCAATTGGTACATCAGCACTTGATTTTAATACAACCGGTAATTATAATACTGCAATAGGTGTTGCTTCATTACATAACAATCATGCTAATAGCAGAAGCACAGCGGTTGGTTATCATGCTTTATTTTTTGCTGATAATCGCACCTTGGGTAGAGAAACCTACAACACTGCTATTGGTAATGAAGCTTTAAGAGGAGGAGGTATTATTGCCAATAATACTGGTCAGTTTAATACGGCTGTTGGTGATTTTGCTCTTTTAAGTAACACAAATGGAAATTCTAATACAGGTATCGGCAGAAATGCACTTCAATTTAACAATAGTGGCTCTCCAAATACTGCTGTTGGTGCAGAATCACTTTCTAGTAATACCACGGGCAACAACAACAACAGTCTAGGATATCGCTCATTGTATCTGAATCAAACTGGTAGTCAAAATACTGCATTAGGGTCAGAGGCATTATACAATACAACGACTTCTAACAACACCGGGATAGGTTACAGAGCTATGAATTCTGCTACAACAGGTTTTAGAAATACTACATTAGGTAGCAATAGTGGATTAAACATTACAACAGGCAATTATAATACTGCTATAGGTACAAATGCATTCAGCACTTCAAACCACATCAACTCAACTGCCATAGGTGACGCATCGGGAATAACGGCTGATAACCAAGTTCGCATTGGCGATGCCGGTGTCACTTCTATTGGTGGTTTTGCCAATTGGACCAATGTATCTGACGGACGATTCAAAACCAATGTAAAACAAAATGTACCAGGACTTTCCTTTATTACAAAATTAAAACCGGTTACCTATCAATTGGATTTAGATGTCATTCATACTTATTTAAAAACACCTTCAGAAGTTAGAAAACCGGAAACAGAAAACGATAAAAAACAAGAAATTCAAACCGGATTTATCGCTCAAGAAGTGGAACAAGCAGCTCAAGAAACCGGATTTACTTTTTCGGGTGTGGATAAACCTAAAAATAATGAAGATTTTTATGGACTTCGCTATGCGGAATTTGTGGTGCCATTAGTAAAAGCAGTACAAGAACAACAAGAGATGATTGAAAAACTACAACTAAAAATTCAACAATTAGAAGAAAGATTAAACAATCAAGACAAAAAATAATACCTTTATTATCAAAACAATAACGACATGAAACTAATACATTTTTTTACTGCATTATCTTTTTTGTTTAGTTCAGTAGGTTTTTCTCAATCCTATCCTCCAACTAAAACAGGAAATGAGGTTGATGTTTTTCACGGTGTTTCTTATCCTGATCCATTACGTTGGTTAGAAGATATGAAAAATCCTGAAGTAGAACAATGGTTTAAAAACCAAGCAGATTATACTTCACAAGTTTTTAGTAAAGTAAATGGAATTCAGGCATTAGCTAAAGAGTGGAATGAGTTGAGTTTAATACAACAGGAAAAATACACCGATATTTATTTTAGAGGAGGTATTTTTTTCTACAAAAAAACATTGCCTAACGAGTCGGTAGGTAAAATTTACATGAAGAAAAGCATAAATGCTACCGAAGAGCTTTTGTTTGATCCTCTCACATTTATTGAAGGGAAAACCCTTTCCGTTACGGGTATAAAACCTAGTTTTAATGGTAAGTTTTTAGGGATAGGTTATTCCGAAATGGGTGCAGAAATTGGAAGTTTGATTATAGTTGATGTAGCTATGAAAAAGGTTTTGCCTCAAAAATTTGAACCAAATTATCAAGGAATCACCGATTGGATGCCCGATAATTCAGGGTTTTTGTGGCCTAAATTGGTAACTTCTGATATGACTAGTCCTGAGTTATTTATGAATCTCAAAACCATGTTTCAATCAATAGATTTGACAAAACCAAGCGAAGATTTTTTCTCCAAAGCAAAAAATCCCGAACTTCCAATTGATGCAGCTGATTTTCCTGTTGCTTTTACTACTGAAGATATGCCAAATTATGTTTTTGGCGGACTTTTTTCAGTCCAAAGTGAATTAAGAATGTTTTATGCTCCCATTATTGACAAGTACATAAAAGAGTTAGAATGGAAAGTTTTGTCCGAAGTTAAAGATAGTCTTATAGGTACGTTAGAATTTCATAAAGGAAAAGTATATGGAATTTCTTCAAAAGGAGCTTCTAATTTAAAGTTGATTGCAACTACAATTGAAAACCCAAATTGGGATAAAGCAGAAGTTATTGTTTCGGAAAGAAAAGAAAAATTGGAAGAATTTGTCAAATGCAAAGATTATTTAGTGATGGTTTATAGCGACGGAATTAATTGTTCCTTGTATAAATATCGATTTGAAAACAAGACGTTTGAAAAGATTGAGACCCCTTTATCGGGCACATTCAAATTGAGTGTTTTAGATAAAAAAAAGAATGTGGTAACAGTTCGAATAATGAGTTGGAATAAGTCAGCTATTTCCTTTGATGTTAACCTGGATAAAAATAGTTTTACCACAAGTCAGTTCAGTAAATCATCTAATTATCCTAAAGTTTTTGAAGAGTTGGTTGTAGAAGAAGTAGAGGTCAAAGGACATGATGGCGTTATGATTCCCTTGTCATTAATTTATAAAAAAGGCATCAAAAGAGACGGACAAAATGTTTGTGTAATGGAAGCCTACGGAGCCTATGGAATGAGTTCAAAACCGTATTTTGATGTAATGTATAATACTTTAGCAACAAAAAATGTTATCATTGCTATTCCGCATGTTAGAGGTGGCGGAGAAAAAGGATATGATTGGTATATGGGAGGCTATAAAACAACCAAACCCAACACATGGAAAGATTTTATCAGTTGTGCAGAATGGTTAGTTCAAAACCGTTATACTTCTCCTTCTAAATTAGGTGGAATGGGTACTTCTGCCGGCGGCATATTGATAACAAGAGCCATTACAGAACAGCCTGATTTGTTTTCAGCTGCTGTTTGTAATGTGGGAATTTCTAATGCTTTGCGAATGGAGTTTACACCTAATGGAGCAAATAATACCAAAGAGTTTGGAACTATTAATAATGCTGTTGAATGTAAAGCATTATATGAAATGGATGGTGTGGCTCATATTAAAAAAGGGGAAAAATATCCTGCTGTTTTGTGTGTTGCTGGATGGAATGACCCAAGAGTGATTCTGTGGCAACCCGCTAAATTTGCTGCAATGATGCAGTTAAATACAGCCACCATAAAACCGGCTTTGTTGAAAGTAAATTTTGATAATGGACATTTTACAGAAGATAAAAATGTAACACATCTTGATTTTGCACATCAATTCGGTTTTGTTCTATGGCAATGTGGACATCCCGAATTTCAAGTGAAATAGCTAAATAAGTTGGAATGTATTTAGTTAAAGGTTCAGTCGAAAGATTGAGCCTTTTTTGTTAAAATTATGAAGTAAATCAACCAGTTTTCAAATTTTCAAATTATCTTTGAGCTATGAAGATAGAAGATCAAAAAGAAATAATATCAGGTTTTAAACACCTCGAACTACTTGCCAATCAAGTTGTAGAAGGTTTTATTTCCGGTATGCATAAATCACCATTTCACGGTTTTTCGGCTGAATTTGCAGAACATAAAGTCTACAATCAAGGCGAAAGCACGAAATATATTGATTGGAAATTGTTTGCCAAAACCGATCGATTGTATACCAAAAGATACGAGGAGGAGACCAATCTGCGTTGCCATTTGATTATTGACAATTCTTCTTCGATGCATTATCCGAAGTTAAAAGAAGGGGAACCGTTTTACGAAAGCAAAATTGGTTTTTCCGTATTGGCATCTGCTGTTTTGATGAATTTGCTTAAAAAGCAACGTGACGCAGTGGGTTTGAGTGTTTTTTCGGATGCATATGAATACTATGCTCCTGAAAAAGGAAGTGATCGTCATCATCGGATGATTCTGAACAAATTGGAAGACTTGTTGGAAAATCCAAAAGTGCCAAAACCCACAGAAACAGTTACTTTTTTACATCAAATTGCTGAAAAATTACATCGTCGTTCGATGATTGTTTTGTTTACGGATATGTTTCAAGAGGGCGAAGAAACAGCATTGTTTAATGCCCTACAACATTTGAAACATGACAAACATAAAGTGGTTTTGTTTCATGTTATTGATGAAAAAAGAGAACTCAATTTCGATTTTGATAATGCACCAAGAAAGTTTATTGATGTGGAAACCGGAGAATCAGTTAACTTATTTGCTGAAAACATCAAAGAAACGTATGAAAAAAATGTGGAATCCTACTTTAAAAAAGTAGCGATGACGTGTGCTCAAAATAAAATAAAATACGTTCCGGTTAATGTTGGAGCCAATTTTGAAAAAATACTCACCACATATTTGGTTGAAAAACAAATGTTTGGATAACGAATGTAAAAATATTCCAAAAAAAGTAACATAAACACTTGCAGATATTGAATTCCGTTGTATATTTGCAACCGCAATTAAGCGAAGGTTTGGTAGTTCAGTTGGTTAGAATACATGCCTGTCACGCATGGGGTCGCGGGTTCGAGTCCCGTCCAGACCGCTAAAATTGGGAAAATTTTTAAAAGCACTTTGGTAAAAAAGTGCTTTTTTGCCCAAAAAAGCATTTAAAATAGTTGTGTTGTTTAGGACGACCGAAAGGAAGTCCTGGTTTAGTAGTTAGACCAATGAAAAGCTTTTCACCTTTTGGTGAATGGCTTTTTTGCTTTTTGGAATTCCTGGTTTAGTAGTCTCGTTGTTAGCAACGAGATGAATGGCTTTTCACCTTTTGGTGAATGGCTTTTTTGCTTTTTGGAGATTTCAGTTTTCTCGTTGAGTATAAATTTTGAAACTTTTTTTGTTTCTCGCAAAGTCGCAGAGACGCAAAGACTTTTGAACAGAAATTTTTATTTTATGAATTTGAAGCCAAAGTCAAGAAAATTAATGTTTTATTTCTATATCTGCCTATTGCGACTGCCAATAGCCAACTCATAAAAAATGTCAAACCACCGCCACTTTTTACTCCACAAACCCTACGGCTACCTCAGTCAATTTATTTATGAACTAAAAAGAACAAAAAAGTTATTGGGTGAACTACATGATTTTCCTCCTGGAACAATGGCTATAGGTCGCTTAGACGAAGATTCCGAAGGGCTACTGATTCTCACCACAAACGGTATGATGAGTGAAGTTGTAAGAAGCAAAAAAGTTGAAAAAGAATACTATGCTCAAGTGGATGGCATCATCACTCAAGAAGCTGTTGAGCAATTGCAAAACGGCGTTTTAATTGGTTTTAAAGGAACCAAATACAAGACTAAACCTTGTCAAGCAAAATTAATTGTCGACCCAAATTTTCCATTGCGATTACAAAAAATACGTGACGAGCGTCATGGACCAACCTCTTGGGTTTCCATTACACTTAAGGAAGGTAAATTTAGACAAGTGCGAAAAATGACATCTGCTGTTGGATTTCCAACATTACGTTTGGTTCGGGTACGAATTGGAAATTTCCACTTAGATAAATTGCAATCGGGAGAAGTAAAAGAAATTGAGAATGTTTTAGGGGTTTACTGAAATTTTAAAGAACAACAATTATCATCGTCTCGGTTCCCCCTCTCCTTTGGAGAGGGGCTGGGGGTGAGGATTAAGAATTCAACCACCAAATACTACCATTCAAAAGCGTAGCAAAACTTACCCAAAGTAAATACGGTATCAATAATTTACTAGCCAAAGCGTCAATCGGTTTAAAAAGCTTGATGGTTTCCAAAATCATCAACCAAAGCAACAAAATTTCAATGAAAGCCAAAAACGGATTGCACATTCCAAAAAACAAAAAACTCCACAACGCATTTAAAATCAATTGAATTACAAATACCCAAAGTGCTTTTTTTACTAAAAGAGGAACAACTTCCATTTTGCTCCAAACTAATCCGGCACTCACGCCCATCATCACATAGAGTAGTGTCCAAACCGGAGCAAATATCCAATTCGGTGGATTAAAGACAGGTTTGATTAACGTTGGATACCACGTTTCAATGGAAGATTGTGTAGCCATTCCGGCACCATAACCAACTGCTATACAAACTATGACAGCAATCGCAATTTTGAGAGATTTTGACATGGTGATTTTTATTCAAATGTAACAAATCTGTTGTCAAAAAAGAGTGAATCATTCAAAAAATGTATCTTTACCAAAAATAAATTGCATGCTTAAGCCTTCAGATTTTATTCCGAAAAATTATTCTCAAACAATCGAAAAGGGCAGTTTTCAATGGTCAGCACCAAGCAACATTGCCTTAGTGAAATATTGGGGAAAAATGGAAAATCAAATTCCTGCCAATCCATCCATTAGTTTTACGTTGAAAAATTGTAAAACAATAACAAAACTGACTTTTTCTAAAATTGAAAGAAGTCCTAATTTTTCATTTGATTTGTTATTTGAAGGAAAACCAAAGGAATCATTTCGACCTAAAATTCAAAATTTTTTGGAACGAGTGGAAGTGTATTTACCTTTTTTAAAAGACTATCATTTTACGATTGACACTCAAAACACATTCCCGCACAGTTCTGGAATTGCTTCTTCAGCTTCCGGAATGGCAGCATTGGCTGTCAATTTTATGAGTTTAGAAAAACAGTTAAATCCGCAAATGACAGCTGAATATTTTAATCGAAAAGCTTCGTTTTTAGCTCGATTAGGTTCCGGAAGTGCCTGTCGAAGTGTAAAAGGTAAAGTTGTTATTTGGGGAAATCATGAGGAAACCGAAAACAGTTCAGATTTGTTTGGTTTTGAATTTGCTGAACTTCATTCAAATTTTGAAAATTATCAAGACACAATTTTACTGGTTGACAAAGGCGAAAAGCAAGTTTCAAGTACAGTAGGACATGATTTGATGAATAATCATCCATTCGCAGAAAATAGGTTTGAACAAGCACATCAAAATTTGTCAAAAATTAAAAATATTTTAAAAATCGGTGATGTAAATGAATTTGTAAAATTAGTAGAAAGTGAAGCATTAACACTACATGCGATGATGATGACTTCGATGCCATACTTTATTTTAATGAAGCCCAATACATTGGAAATTATCAATAAAATTTGGAAATTTAGAGAGCTAACAAGTATTTCGGTTTGTTTTACATTGGATGCCGGAGCAAACGTTCATGTTTTATATCCTGAAAACGTTTGCGAAGAAGTTTTGCAATTTATTAAGAATGAATTAGTTGTGCATTGTCAAAACGAACAGTATATTTGTGACGAAATTGGCAGTGGAACTCAATTGATAATTGACAATTAACAATTGACAATTATTAAAAATGGAAAAGAAAAATGTAATTAAAGAAAAATCTTTTGAATTCGCGGTAGAAATAGTTTACCTTTATAAGGTTTTAGCTGAGAAAAGAGAATTTGTTTTGTCGAGACAGCTCCTTCGTTCAGGAACGTCCATTGGTGCAAATGTGAGAGAAGCAGAACAAGCTGAAAGTAAAGCAGATTTTGTACACAAGTTATCAATTTCTTTGAAAGAAGCTAATGAAACAGAATATTGGTTAGATTTGTTATATGAAACAAAGTTTTTAAATGAAATAGAGTTTCTTAATATTAAAGCTAAAAATATTGAAATTTTAAAAATACTGATCAGTATCATAAATACTTCTAAGTCAAAATAATTATCAATTAATAATTGTCAATTGTAAATTAATTATGAAAGGACCTCTTTTTTACTCAAAAATTCTTCTTTTTGGAGAATACGGAATCATCAAAGACTCAAAAGGGCTTTCGATTCCGTATAATTTTTACAACGGAGCATTGAAAGTGAGTGAAAATCCGTCACAGGAAGCTATAAAATCCAACGAAAGTTTAAAGCGATTTGCAGTTTATTTAGCTCAATTGCAAACCGAACAACCGGAGTTGGTTACGTTCAATCTGGAAGTATTAAATCAAGATATCGAAAGAGGAATGTACTTTGATTCTTCTATACCACAAGGATATGGCGTGGGAAGTAG
>Ga0208085_1000642_pt1 | contig 11352 bp, 5 predicted proteins | sample LakMenEpi21Jun10_FD_150721 | JGI IMG/M metagenome (GOLD analysis project Ga0208085, IMG submission 150721) | Freshwater microbial communities from Lake Mendota, WI - 21JUN2010 deep hole epilimnion (SPAdes) | ecosystem: Environmental > Aquatic > Freshwater > Lentic | place: Lake Mendota, Madison...
CCTTGCATTCCCATTTGTAAAGAAATCTCTACTTGACCGGATAATCCACCCCAAGTTCGATTTACGTCTCCACTCCACGGAATCATGCCATATCGTTGCGAACCTGAATAACCTGAACGCATTAAGATAAATGGTCTTTGTGCTGGAAAATCTTTCTGATAACCTTCAAAAACTAATTTTGCCCAGTTATGTCCATAGATATTGTGTACTTCGTCAGCTGTTCCACCATACGTTTTGGCAGCAGCGGGAAAAACTTCGGGTTCACCCAAATCGCCCCAAACACCACCTACGCCTTTGTTCGCCAAGTCTTTATAAATGTCCCAAAACCAATTTTTACCTTCCGGTTTAAAAATGTCAATGATTCCGGTGTTTCCAAAATAAAAATCATACGTAAAAGGTCTTCCGATGGAATCTGTTGCCAGTATTTTTTTATCAACTGCTTCTTGCCATTTTTTGGAAGTGGTTAAAATAAATGGTTCTGTAATTGGAATAGTTTTAATGCCCATTTTAGTAAAATCAGCGACCATTTTTTCAAAAGTAGGGAAGCTGTCTCTGAAAATTTCCAGATTACCCATCGTACCTTGTACTTCTTTTCCAAACCAATATAAATCTAGAATGATGGCATCTACAGGTATTTTTTCGTCTTGAAACTTTTGAATCGTTCGTCTCGCCTCGGCTTCGGAATGATAACCAAATCTTGAAGAAAAATTACCTAATGCCCATTGTGGTGGCAACGGTTGTTTTCCGGTTAATGTTGTATAATTAGAAACTAAATCTTCCCAAGAATCACCTACAATTATTTGATAGGTTTTGCGACCGGAAATAGTTTCGTATTCTAAAACATTTTCTTTTTTGCTATCCAAATCCAAATAACCAATAGGTGCATTATCAAAATGAACCATGTATTTTTGGGAAGAAATCACGATTGGTAGCGTGAAATTCATCAATTCCGAACGCCTTTCGTAGCCATAATCAGCTCGATTGTATAACGCCAAACGATTGCCGCGTCTGTCCATTCCTAAAACACGAGCTCCACCACCATATAATTTTTCGGTGGAGTTAATATTGAATTGAATGACTTCGGTGGAATCATAGACAATATTTCCTTTGACTCTCTCAAGTGGTTCGTGCTTGCGTTTGAAATAGCCTAATTTTTCGGAAAGAAGCAACGTTCCATTTTTGTAGTAATAAATTTGAAATGGCGATTTTACAATTTGAACTTCTAAAGAACTAGTTTTTATTTCTAAATAATCAGTTGATTGTTTAAATTGAAAACCATTAGTGTTTGGTTTTAAAACAACCGCATGCGAAATGGAATTGAATTTTTCTTCTTCGGGAACAAAAGTAGTTTCAATAATTTTATCAGTATAGAATTGAATAAAATACCTTCCATCAGAAGTTTTTATCTCCAAAACGTTTTCATTTAATTGATGGGATAAGTATTTCCGATCGGCATTTTGTGCAAAACCAACTGTAGAAAGAAATACTAGTAAAAAGAGTTTTTTCATTCGTTAATTCAATTTTGTAGTAAAAATAAATGCTCCTTTTTTGTTTAAAGTCATTTCTTTATCCCAAATAATTTCTTCTCCAGTTAAAATGTTTTTCATTTTTTTACCTTTCAAATTTAGTTCTTCATAAATTGATAAATCTACTTTTGTTGACTCGTTTTTATTTAAAATCAAAACGACAATTTCATCATTCAACGTTCTAAATAAAGAGTAAACTCCATTATGAGGTGCAAAATGAATTGTTTTTCCGTCGTGAATGGCTTTGCTGTTTTTTCTGTAATTTAAAATTTTAGTCAAATAGTTTTGCATGTCTTTTTTATCAGCAGAAAGTCCATCACCGGTAAAAGCATTTACTTTATCTCCTTTCCATCCGCCTGGGAAATCGGTTCTGATTAAACCGTGATCGCCTGGCTTGGCAGTGTTTTGCATAAGTATTTCAGTTCCATAATACACCTGTGGAATACGAGGTAAGACTAAATACGTAGCTAATGCCATTTTTGTATTTTCTACATTTTCCTCCATTTGGGTAAAAATGCGATCCATGTCATGATTGTCGGGAAAAATCATCAAATCTTTGGGTGAAGCATAATGAAAATCATTGGCTAAACCGTCATAAAGTTTAGCGAAACCTTTGTCCCAACTTTCAGGTTCTTTGATGGCTTGCGGAATGATGGTTTGCATGGCAAAATCCATCGATGAACGTAAATTTGATACGTAGCCGTCATGATTAGAAGCTCCATTTTGCCAGTATCCAATCAATAAAGGATTCGTACTCCATTCTTCTCCTACAATACTAAAATTCGGATACTCAGTCATGATTGCACCAGCCCAATTGGACATAAAAGTCTTGTCAGGATAAGGATATGTATCTTGTCGAATACCGCCTAATTGAAGTGTTTCAATCCACCAAATGCTGTTTTGAATGATGTATTTTGCCAAGTAAGGATTGCGTTGATTCAAATCGGGCATGGATGAAACAAACCAACCATCGGCCATTTCTTTTTTGTCTTTTTCGGAGGCATACAAATCTTGGTTGCTGGTTCTGCGGTGATTGGAAGTGACATATTTTTTTTCTTTCTCATACAATTCTTGATAATTTACCCAATCTGAAAAAGGTAAATCTTTCATCCACCAATGTTCGCTACCGCAATGATTTGCGACCTGATCCATGATTAATTTCATGTTATTTTGACTAAGTTTTTCGGCTAAATTTTTATAATCGGTTAAGGTTCCGAATCTCGGATCGACTTGATAAAAATCGGTCATCGCATAGCCGTGGTACGAAGCATTTTTCATGTCATTTGTCAAAACCGGAGTCGGCCAAATAGCGGTAAATCCTAGATTTTTGATGTAATCAATATGATTGGTAATTCCTTGAATATCGCCACCGTGACGTTTATAGTCGTGGGTTCTGTCTAAGGTGGTTTCTTGCATAGATTTCACGACATCATTCGCTTCATTTCCGTTGGCAAAACGATCGGGCGTAATAAGGTAAATAGCATCGGAACTATTGAAACCGATGAACTCTTCGGAAGGTTTTGATTTTGCTTTTAACTCATAGGATTTAATTATTTTTTTACCTTTTTCAGGTTCAAAAACAATGTTGAAAGTACCGGGTTTAGCGGATTTGTCGATTGCGATATCAATAAAAAGATAATTGGGACTTTTAGCTTGATTAACTTTGATAATCGATACCCCCGGATATGAAATTTTTGGCGTAGCAGCCCCAATATTGGGATGCTGCACTAACAATTGCAGGTTTTCATTTTTAAATCCGGTCCACCAGTTGGGTGGTTCAATTCGGTTGACTTGAGCTGATAAAAATGAAAATGCGAGACAAAACAGAAGTAATGAAATTTTTTTCATGATTGATTGTTTTATCTCGCAAAGTCGCAGAGACGCTAAGCAATACTTTTGCGACTTAGCGTCTTTGCGAGAGTTTATTATACGGTTACCAAACTATTAGGCTCCACCAAAATTTCTTTTCCGTTAACAAAAACAGTAATAGGTTTATTTCCTTCCAACGAAAACTTTGTTTCATTAGATTGAACTGAAACTTTTAAAATTTGATTTCTGAAATTAATTTTAAATGAAAATCCTTTCCATTGTGATGGAATTTTTGGATCAAAATGTAAAGTTTCATTTTTCACACGCATGCCACCAAAACCTTCTACAATACTCATCCATGTTCCGGCCATTGAAGTAATGTGTAAACCTTCGTGCACTTCTTTATTGTAATCATCTAAGTCCAAACGGGAGGTTCGTAAATAAAAGGTGTACGCTTGTTCCATTCTGCCTAAACCAGCCGCTTGGATTGAGTGAACACAAGGCGAAAGTGAACTTTCATGAACGGTAAACGGCTCATAAAAATCAAAATGTTTTTCCAATTGTTCTTTGCTGAAATGGTCTTCAAAGAAATAAAACCCTTGCAAGGTGTCAGCCTGTTTGATATATGGCGAACGTAAAATTCTGTCCCAAGACCATTTTTGGTTAATGGGTCGCTGACTTTTATCTAAATCAGTAACTTTTACTAGTTCTTTATCTAAAAACCCATCTTGTTGCAAATAGACATCATGTTCTTCCGAATAGGGAAAATACATATTGTCTGCTACTTCTTTCCAATGATTGATTTCTGATTGTGAGAGTTTTGCTTTATTTAAAATTCTTGTGTAATCAGTTGAATACTCTTTTTCGATTTTATTAATCTGTTGCACTGTATAATCAATACACCATTTCGCAATATAATTGGTATAGAAATTATTGTTCACGTTGTTTTCATATTCATTCGGACCGGTAACACCTAAAATCACATACTGATTTCGATAGGTTGAATAAGTGGCTCTTTGATGCCAAAAACGGGCAATTCCTATTAAAACTTCTAGCCCTTTTTCCGGAATATAGCTGTAATCTCCGGTAAAACGGTAATAATTAAATATAGCAAAAGCAATAGCTCCATTACGATGAATTTCTTCAAAGGTAATTTCCCATTCATTATGACATTCTTCGCCGTTCATCGTTACCATTGGGTACAAAGCTGCTCCGTTTTTGAAACCTAATTTCCCTGCATTTTCAATAGCTTTATCCAATTGATTATACCGATAGGCCAGTAAATTTCTAGCCACTTGCTGGTCTTTGGTTGCCATATAAAAGGGAATGCAATAAGCTTCCGTATCCCAATAAGTTGACCCACCATATTTTTCGCCGGTAAATCCTTTTGGGCCAATATTTAAGCGAGAATCTTTTCCAAGATACGTTTGATTGAGTTGAAAAATATTGAAACGAATACCTTGCTGAGCTTTCACATCGCCATCGATGGTAATATCACTCATTTCCCAAATTTTTGCCCAAGCTTTGATTTGATTTTCAAGTAATTTGTCGTAACCTATTTTTAAGGCATCAGCAATTGCTTTTTGAGCAGCTATTTGTGTGTTTTCATGATTCATGGAAACCGTGTATCCGCCTATTTTTTGAATTGTTGTAGTTTGATTTTTGGAAATAGATACTTCATATGAAAATTCAATGGTTTCATTGGAAGACGCAACATTGAAAGGCGATGTATTTACAGATATACCATCAACCAAAATGGTATTTTGCATGAAAGTAGTAGCCGTAAAGTGCGTTTTAAATGTTCTAGCTGTTACTAAAGCTTCGTTTCCATTGTTTTTAACTTCTAATGGTTCCCAGAATTTTTCTTCCCAGTTGGCATCTTCGTTATGCACGCCGGCATCAATATATGGTTTGAAAACAATTGTAGTATCCTGATTTAATGCAGTTATTTGATAATTAATCACACCTACTTCATCTAAATCAATAGAAAGAAAACGACGCACTTGCACCTCAATTTCAGTTCCGTTTTGAAGTGTTGCTATAAAAGAGCGATGGTACCATCCTTCTTTCATATTTAATTCTCTTCGAAAATTTTTCACTGCTGCACATTTGGCTAAGTCGAGATTTTCGCCGTTAATTTCGATGTTGATTCCAATCCAATTAGGAGCGTTTAATACCTTAGCAAAATATTCGGGATAGCCGTTTTTCCACCAGCCCACTTTTGTTTTGTCAGGGTAATAAATGCCGCCGATATAACTACCTTGGAATGTTTTTCCGGAGTAGTATTCTTCAAAATTCGCTCGTTGTCCCATCGCACCGTTTCCAATGCTGAACAAACTTTCAGAAGACTTAACCAGGTCTTGCTCAAATCCTTCTTCTATAATCGACCAGTTATCTGGTATGATATAATCTTGGTTCATTTTTTATTTATTCACTAGGTTTTCTATAAAATTTAAATCGATATGGGTAAAATCCGGAAACACATAATCTGCTTCATTTAAAACAGTTTCATCCCCAATTCCTATACTTGTCATTCCACCGATATTTGCGGCTTGTATTCCGGCAACGGAATCTTCAAAAACGATACATTTTTCCGGAGATAAATTAACTTTTTTGGCTCCTTGAAGAAAAACCTCAGGATCCGGTTTGGCATTTGAAACATCGTTTCCATCCACAACAGCATCAAAATAGTCGATTACTTTTGCCTTTTCTAAAATAGGTCTAGCGTTTTTACTGGCTGAGCCCAAAACAATTTTTTGATTTTTTTCTTTTAGAAAAGCCAACACAGGCAAAACACCCGGCAGAACTTCGCTTTCATCCATAGTTACTAAATAAGAGAGATATTCATTGTTTTTTTGCTTAAGCCAAATTTCTTTGTCTTCTTGTGAGGCTGCAATATTTCCCAATGCAAGGATAATTTCTAACGACCGAACGCGGCTCACTCCTTTTAATTGTTCATTGTGTTCAGGGGTAAAATCAATCCCAAGTTGTTGAGCCAATTTTTGCCAAGCTAAAAAATGGTATTTAGCAGTGTCAACTATAACACCATCTAGATCGAAAATAAAACATTTTTGATTCATTGAAGAATAATTAGTTTACTAAGGATTTTTCTTTTACCAAATAAACTGACAATCCTGCAAGAATCATTGAAATTCCAGATATGACGATGATAGCCACCGGTGAATTGTCAAAAAGAGCAATTATACTTCCACCAATAAGTCCTGCTACTATTTGAGGAATGGTAATGGTTGCATTGAATAAGCCCATGTAAACTCCCATTTTTTCAGCAGGTAAAGAACTGGAAAGCATGGCATAAGGAATAGCTAAAATTGATGCCCAAGCCATTCCAACTCCAATCATAGAGACTAAAAGTATTGTTTTGTCGTGTACAAAGAAAATGGAAGCTAACGCAAGTCCTCCCAATATTAAGGAAAAACTATACACATTTTTTCTACCATATTTTTTTGCTAAGGATGGAATTAAAAAAGCAAATATTGCGGCAATACCACTATAAAAAGCAAACATAACGCCAGTCCAATTACCTGCCTCATTAAAAGCAATTGATTTTGGGTCTAATGCCTCAGCTCCCCATACTTGATTTGCGATAGCCCTTGTGGTATAGACCCACATCAAGAATAAAGAAAACCAAGAAAAAAATTGAACAATACCTAATTGCCAAAAAATCTTCGGTGCATTAGGAATTAAACTCCAAATACTTACTTTGGGTTTGCTTTCATTGGCTTCCAAATCAATATTATTATATTCAGCATGTTCTTTTGGTGGATATTCTTTCGTTTTATAAACTGTCCATAACACACTTAATAATAAAATTGTTCCTCCAATATAAAATGACCAAACAACCGAATCGGCAACTTTTTCACCTTCGGCAGGTATATTAGCCACATTCAATTTTGAGAGAATAAAGGGTAACAACGAACCGAAAACAGCTCCAAAATTAATCAAAGCACTTTGGACGGAATAACCCAAATTCTTTTGGTCATCGTCAACCATATCGCCCACTAAAGCTCTAAAAGGCTGCATGGTTACATTAAAGGAAGTATCCATTAATAATAACATGATGGCACCAAATGCCAAAGCTGGAAGCAGATGCGTAAAATATTCCGCATTTGGCATGAAATACATCGCTAGGGCAGAAACAATTGCTCCGCCTAAAATAAACGGAACACGTCTTCCTAATCTGGTCCATGTTTTATCACTTGATAATCCAATGATGGGTTGTACAAATAGACCGGCTAAAGGAGCTGCAAGCCAAAAAAAGCCGATGCTGTGAACATCTGCACCTAAAGCTTCTAAAATCCTACTCGTATTACCATTTTGTAAAGAATAACCTATTTGAACTCCTAGAAATCCAAAGCTCAAATTCCAAATTTGCCAAAAACTTAATTTGGGTTTTTTCATTATCGTAATTGTTAATTAATATTACGATAAGCTATACTGCTTATCAAAACTTATGGGTTCGAAGTAAAAAATATAAGTCTTGATAATTAATTACAAATATAGTTTTTTTTTAATCGAAAACTATTTTTTTGAAAAAAATGTAAAACATAAGCAAAGAGGTTGATCTATTAAAAATCAATAAATTCAAGTATTGACAACAACTACAACGTTGGCGTAGATTCTCGTTCAACTAAGTGAGTTTCTATCACTTCAGTTCTGTAATGTTCATCATCTTCGTCTTCGCTTTCCAGTCTTTCGATAAGCATTTTAGCTGCTTTTCCACCCATTTTTATTCCGTTTTGACTCACTGTTGTGATGCTGGGAGAAGAGTATTTCGAGATAATACCATCTGTAAAACCTATTACAGCAATGTCTTCAGGAATTTTTAATCCTTTCTTAAGAGCAGCTTTAATTGCTGTTACGGCAAAAAGTTCATTCACGGCAAAAATGGCTTCAATAGTTTGGGTGTTTAATAAGTTTTCAATTACTTCATCACAATGATCGATGTCCTCTATTTTTAAAATTAAATTCTCGTCAACTTTAATATCGTTCGATTTTAAAGCTTTTAAATAACCTTCTGTTCTTAATTTGCCAACACTAACATAGTCAACTGTTGTTATTAGTGCAATTTTTTTCAACCCCTTATCGATTAAGGTTTGTACGGCTTGAAAAGCAGCTAAATTATCATCAATAATAACTTTGTCACACAGAATATCATTGGTGACTCGATCAAACATTACAACCGGCATCCCCTGATTAATAACTTCTTTAATGTGATGAAAGTCTTTCTTTTGCTGAGTTTCTTTTGACAAAGACATAATAAAGCCGTCAATGCTTCCATTAGCCAACATTTCCATATTGATGACCTCTTTGTCAAAAGATTCATCTGATAAACATACGATAACGTTATAGCCGTGTTCATTCGCAACATTTTCAACACCACTAATTACAGTTGCAAAAAAATGATGTACAATTTCCGGAATAATAATTCCAATTGTTTTCGTTTTCTTGTTTTTCAAACTTAAGGCGATATTGTTGGGTTTGTAGTTGTATAACTTGGCAAAAGCTTGTACTTTTTGACGGGTATCTTCACTAATTTCAGAACTGTCTTTAAGTGATTTTGAAACGGTTGAAATGGATACATCTAATTCCTTCGCAATTTGTTTTAAAGTAACTTTTCTTTTCATATTGTTTTTAAGTCATTAGTAATTTGTGAATAAAGATAATTTTATTTTTTTAGAATCGGAATTTTTGACTCTAAAATAGCGAATATTGTAAAAGTTTTCAACACGAAAACGTTTTCGGAGTCTTTTTTGCAGGTCTTTGTTCAAAACATCGTAAAATTTCCTTAAATTTATACCTCGAAGTAAAAAATATAAGCTCAAAACACAATTTTTAACCTAAACAAACTGTATGAAAACAATTTCTAAAAAGTTGTTATTTTTATTGCTTCTACTGCCCCTTAGCGTGCTGGCTCAGAGCACAGTAAGCGGGGTTGTAACTGATAAAGGATCAGCTCAACCAATGCCGGGAGTAAATGTAATTATTAAAGGCACCACTAAAGGTGCTACAACTGATTTTGATGGTAAATATTTGCTGTCAAATGTAAATAATGGCGATGTGATTGAATTCTCCTATGTAGGATTTAAGCCAGTAGATGTGACTTATACTTCACAAAAATCAATCGATGTTTCTTTGGAAGAAGAAGCAGCAAAACTAGAAGAAGTAGTTTTGGTTGGTTACGGAACTGTTAAGAAAAAAGATGCGACAGGTTCTGTAGTACAAGTTTCTACAAAAGATTTTAACAAAGGTGCTAACGTAACAGCGGAAAACCTGTTAAATGGTAGAGTTGCCGGGGTGACCATTAACACTAGTGGACAACCGGGTTCAGGATCTGCTATTAGAATTCGTGGCGGTTCCTCTTTAGGAGCTTCTAACGATCCGTTGATTGTAATTGATGGATTGCCAATTGGTGAAGTAGCTGGAGGTGCTACCTCTGTGTTAGCTTCTATCAATCCAAATGACATCGAGAGTTTTACTGTATTAAAAGATGCTTCTGCAACGGCTATTTACGGTTCTCGTGCATCTAATGGGGTGATTATTATTACTACTAAAAAAGGCGGAAAAGAATTAGCTGTTGAATATAATTTTCAATATGGTTCTGGTAATGTAGCAAATAAGGTGGATGTTTTCTCTAGTGACGATTATCGTGCTATGGTGGAAGAAAACAGACCACAGTTTTTAAATAGATTAGGAGTAGATGATCTAAACAATCCTGGAGAAAAAATCTATTACAATACAGATTGGCAAGATGAAATTTACAGAAGAACTGATTTAGTTGAAAATACGTTAACAGTGAAAGGTTCTTTATTCAAAAAAATACCAACTCGTTTATCTGTTGGGAATACGTACCAAGAAGGTCTTCGTTTAACCAGTTCATTTAATAGAAATTCGGCTAATTTAGCGATGAATCCTAATTTCTTTGAAGATCATTTAAAAGTAAGATTGAATGCTAACTTATCGAATGAAAAAAATAGATTTGCGGATGGTGTAGAAGGCGGTGCAATTCGCTTTGATCCTACTAAACCTGTTTATGATGCAAATTCTGCTTATGGCGGTTTCTTTCAGTATACTGATGCAAACGGTCTTGCCTTAAATGGTGTAAATCGTAACCCGGTTGCTGCTTTATTACAAAGAAATAACAGCACAGAAGTAAATCGTATTTTTGGAAATTTCGAATTAGATTATAAGCTTCATTTCTTTGAAGATATGAGAGCGGTTATAAATGTAGGATTGGATAAAAGTAAAGGCTGCGGTTCAAATGAATTATCTAGAGAAAATCCTGATGGTGAACGGAATGGTAATACGACAGCAATCTTAACAAATGGTAGTTATACTGAATTTACCAGTGAAAGAGAGAACACATTGTTAGATGCCTACTTAGTATACAGTAAATCATTAGAAAATTTTAGAGCTGAAGTAACAGGTGGTTATTCTTATCAAAAGTTTACCGGGTCAAGTTTCGGTTCAAAAAATTACAGAAGATTCAATGATGCAGGTAATCAAGACAATTATATTACTGAGACAGATGTTGTTCTAGTCGGTTTTTTTGGTAGAGCTAATTTAACTTTTAATGAGAAATATTTAGTTACGTTATCTTATAGAAGAGATGGTACTTCTAGATTCTCTGAAGATAATCGTTGGGGTAATTTCCCGGCGGCTGCCATTGCTTGGAAAATCAAAGATGAATCGTTCTTAAAAGATTCTAAAACATTCAGTGATTTAAAATTAAGAGCAGGTTGGGGTATTACAGGTCAACAAGATTTAGGAGCAAGCAGATTTGATTATTTATCTACTATGTCGACAGGTCAGCCTGGTAATGATTATATGTTTGGGGGACAACCAATCAATCCCGGATTTCCTAATTATACAAACCCGGATTTAAAATGGGAAGAAACAACAACCTATAACGTGGGTATTGATTACGGATTCTGGAACAACAGAATTACAGGAGCCTTAGACTTTTTCTATAAAAAATCAGAGGATTTATTAGCGAGAA
>Ga0208085_1000643_pt1 | contig 11343 bp, 11 predicted proteins | sample LakMenEpi21Jun10_FD_150721 | JGI IMG/M metagenome (GOLD analysis project Ga0208085, IMG submission 150721) | Freshwater microbial communities from Lake Mendota, WI - 21JUN2010 deep hole epilimnion (SPAdes) | ecosystem: Environmental > Aquatic > Freshwater > Lentic | place: Lake Mendota, Madison...
ACTGTAGAGGAAATTCCTTATGCAGAAATAGCAAAACAAGAAGGATTGTTGAGATGTTCGACTTTGCCATTGGTAAGGGATAAATAGTTGTCGGTTGTCAGTTATCCGTTATCGGTTAACTGAGATCACAACTGTTTTCTTAAGAAATATAAACCAATAAAATTAATATATACGCCATGAAAAGTTATAACGATTTAGACATTTATCATTTAAGTTTAGCATTATTTTTTAAAGTACATCCAGCATCATTACTTTTGCCGAAATATAAGCTATATGAATTAGGAAGTCAAGTGAGAAGATCATCTGATTCCGTAGTTTCCAATATTGTAGAAGGCTATGGGAGAAAAAGGTATAAAGCAGATTTTGTTCGATTTTTAGTTTTTAGTCATAGTAGCTGCTTGGAAACAAAAAATCATCTTTTTAAAATCAATAGGTTATATCCGGGTGTTGTTCCAAACATTGAGGAATTTATTAGTGAGTATGATATTTTAGGAGCTAAAATTTTTACCTTTATAAAATATGTAGAAGAAAACTGGAGATAAACTGTTGACAGTTGTCTGTTGTCCGTTATCCGTCAACAACCTACAACCAACAACCGACAACAGAGAACCGAAAACAGAGAACCGACAACCAACAACCGACAACAGAGAACCGACAACCAACAACCAACCAACAACCAACAACCAACAACCAACAACCGATAACAGACAACCAACAACCGACAACCGATAACAGAAAACCAACAACAGAAAATGGACCAAACAACCAACACCATCCTCATGATCCGTCCCGTTGCCTTCCGCATGAATGAGCAAACGGCCGTAAATAATTACTATCAAAAAGTACTTGACAATACAACTCCCTCCACTGTGAATGCAAAAGCTCAAAAGGAGTTTGATGCGTTTGTAGAAAAATTGCAGAAAGTTGGCGTCAACGTAATCGTCGTAGATGACAAACTCGATCCCGACACGCCCGACAGTATTTTTCCGAACAACTGGATTTCCTTTCACGAAAACGGCGATGTAACGTTATACCCAATGTTTGCCGAAAACCGTCGTTTGGAGCGAAGAGAAGATATCCTCGACATCATTGAAGATCGCGGATTTGTGGTCAACGAAATAATGGACTACACCTCTGCCGAAGAAGATGGATTTTTCCTCGAAGGCACCGGAAGCATCCTCTTAGACCGCGACAATGCCAAAGCCTATTGTGCGCTTTCGCCTCGTGCCGACGAAGAATTATTCATTGAGTTTTGCGAAGATTACGATTTAGCTCCGGTGATATTTGAAGCTTACCAAACCGTGAACGGCGAACGCAAACACATGTATCATACGAACGTGATGATGTGTATTGCAGAAACCTTTGCTATTATTTGTGCAGATTGCATTGACGATAAACAAGAACGCAAAATGGTGTTGGATAACCTAAAAGCCGATGGAAAAGACATCATTTTAGTGACCGAAGACCAAGTGAATAACTTTGCCGGAAACATGTTGCAAGTAAAAGGCAAAGACGACAAACGCTATTTGGTGATGAGTAATTCCGCTTACCAAAGTTTGACTAAAAGCCAGATTCATAAAATAGAAGAACATTGTGAAATTTTGCACGCTAATTTGGATACGATTGAAGCCTGCGGCGGCGGAAGTGCTCGCTGTATGATGGCTGAGGTTTTCTTGCCAAAAGCTTAATAAATGAACGATTAATCTTTGTCAAAGTTCAAAACTTTGACAAAGATTTTTTGAACATTTAACCCATTACCCTTTTCCAATATTTCGAATCATCCCACCAAAAATAAAATAGTGAAACGGCACTAAACTATACCAATACAACCTGCCCCAAAGTCCTCTTGGCCTGAAGGTGGCGATTTGATGTAATACATTTTCTTCATCAATACGGAATTCCAGCCAAGCCTCACCGGGTAATCGCATTTCGGCAAAAAGTAAGAGCCGCTTTTCCTCTTTGTTGGCCAGCAATACCCGCCAAAAATCTAAGGAATCACCATTATCCAATTGGGATGGGTGAGTTCGTCCTCTTCGTAAGCCTACGCCCCCAAACAATTTGTCCATAAAACCTCTAGCTTGCCACATCCAATTACCGTAATACCATCCTTTTAAACCGCCAATTGTCCAAATATTATCTAGTACTTTATCCGGGTTTACAATTTTAATTTTCTTCTCATCTTTTAAACAACCAAAAGTGGGCACTTGGACAAACTCTGACAAATTGTGTTTAAACCGCCCACTCACCAAACTGTCTTTCCAGCTGGAAATGACTAGGTTTTGTTCAATTTTAATAAACGCTAATTTAATAGCGTCGGTATAGGATATGGGTTTAATTCCCAATATTTTTTGTAATCGATTATCGTTGCAAATCACTTCCATTTTCATACTGTCTACTAAATTCATTGCCAGTTTATAAGAAGTGGACGTTACAAAATACAACCAATAGGAAGATAGTTTTGGTGTCATAATCGGAACGGTATAAATCCAGTTTTTGAAACCCCTCGTTTTTGCATACAACTGCATCATTTGTTTATAGGTCAGTACATTTGGTCCGCCAATATCAAAGGAGTCGTTGTAGCATTCTTCTTTTAACAAGACACCCATTAAGTATTGAATAACATCACGTATAGCAATAGGTTGTGTTTTTGTTAAAACCCATTTTGGAGTAATCATCAAGGGTAATTTTTCACACAAGTCTCGAATGATTTCAAATGATGAACTTCCGGAACCAACAATTATTCCGGCACGAAGCACAGTGATATTGAAGTTTCCTTGGTATAATATATTTTCAACATTTTTGCGTGATTGCAAATGTTTGGAAAGTGTATGATTGTTTACAATACCACTCAAATAAACCACTTGTTTAACACCAATGTAGCTCATATAATGATTGAAGTTTTCAGCTGCCTTCGATTCCATTGTATCAAAAACCTGAGTAGACGAAGACATGGAGTGAATAAGGTAATAGGCAACATCAATAGCTTTAGGAAAGTTGTCAAAGGTAACTTCCTCTAAAAAATCTACTTCCCAAATAGTAATAGAGTCCAAGGTAGTTTTGTCTAGTGCTAAGCGATTTTTATCGCGAACACAGCAAATGATTTCGTGGTTTTGAGATAAGAGTTCAGGCAACAATCTTCGGCCCACATATCCATTGGCACCCGTGAGTAGGATTTTCATTATCAGTTATTTTTCTTAAAGGTAGTAAGAAAAATGATAGAACAATCGTTAAATTGTTTTGAAGATATTCACCACAGAACTACTGATATATTGCACACCAATTGCAATAACAATAAATCCGATGATTCTTGAGATGGCAACGATGCCCGAAGCTCCTAATATTCTGGAAAGGTAATGAGCACTTTTTAGAATAAAATAGATCACGACTGCGACTGCTAAAATGGAGACAACGGCAATTATTTTTTCACTGATTTTGGTGTAATCTTGGTAAAAAGCGATCAAAAGTGAAATGGATCCCGGTCCAGCCAGCATAGGAATAGCTAAAGGAGTAAGAGCAATTTGGTTACGTGTTTGGGCATCGCTTTCTACTTTTTTGTTCACTCCACGTGTTTTACTAAAATTTCCGGTGAGCAATGAAAAACCGGAACTTACGATGATTAGACCACCGGCAATTCGGAGAGCATCAATACTAATTCCAAAAAACTTCAATACATATTCACCAATAAAAAAGGAGATAATTAGGATAATAAAAACGTTCAACGAAGTTAATAATGAAACACGTGAACGTTCTACTTTGGTGTAATCTTGGGTCAATCCCACAAAAATAGGGACAGCTCCCAACGGATTTAATACAGAAAACAAAGCTGCGAAAATGTAAATAAATAGTTCCATCGTTTTTTTGCAAAAATAAAAATAACCTAGTTTTTGATAGGTTACCAAATCAATAAAACAAAGTTACTATAAATCGTCAATATACGTAGGAGAATTTTCAGCTTTAAATTGATTTAATTTTTCCATGAAACTATTCACACTTTTATTTTTTGGAGGAGCATCAATAGAAATAAAATGATGATCCATGTGAAGCGTTACACTATTTCCGGGTTTAAAAATAACTAATTTATAAAACGGAATTACAAGCGAAAAGGTCTCTAATAGAGACCGAAAGCGAATAATTATCCCATTTGGGCGTAACTCAATATTGCAAAAATTACGGTTATTATCATAGGATAGAAGCGTAGCAATCTCTTCACTGGTTTTAATGATGTCTAATCTTGGAGAGCCAATACCATTTAATTTAATATTATCGATTAAACCAAAAGGATTTCCAACCAAATCATTAATGGCTTGATTTATTTTTTTTTCGTTGTAAGAAGTGTTTACCAGCATTTTAATTTTTCAATTGGTGAATTTATCAATTAGTCAACCTAGCATTTTGTGTAAAATTAATCAAATAAATTGTTTGATTCCAGTGAATTAATAAAGGTTTAAGAGTTGTTCTATTTATAAAATTGGATGAAGTTTGTAAAAAGCATTACCTTTGTGAAATAGAATAATACGATGAAAAAAACTTTAGTTATTGGAGCTTCCACAAACCCCGAACGTTATTCATTTATGGCAATTAATAGTTTATTGAAAAAAGAACATTCGGTAGTTGCTATCGGACAAAAAGTTGGAGAAGTAGCAGGGGTGAAAATTCAAACTAAACAGATTCCTTTTAAAAATATCCATACCGTAACTTTGTACTTAAACCCAAAACGACAACGCGATTACTATAATTATATCATTGGTTTACAACCCAAAAGAGTGATTTTTAATCCAGGAACAGAAAACCCGGAGTTTTATGCGTTGTTAGGGATTAATAACATTAAAGTGGAGGTGGCTTGCACGTTGGTTTTGCTTTCAACGAATCAGTATTAAGGGTTGTCGGTTGTCTGTTGTTTGTTTTCTGAAAACTGCGACTGAAAACTGCGACTGAAAACTTTTTTACCGTTTACGAATGAGCATTAATCCCAGAAAGGTTAACAATCCATTCACGATTAAGATTTCAAAACCAAAAGCAAAACCGAACCAAGATTCGCTATACAAATTCAGAATTATCGACGAAAAAACGGCTGTGATTGCTACAATTGGCACCCATTTGTCTTTTACATTCCATTTGGTGAATAGTCCAAAACTATAAAGTCCGAGTAAAGGACCATACGTAAATCCGGCAAATTTCAATACTTTATCAATAATACTGGCATCTTCGACAAAGTATTTAAAACAAAGAATAACAATAATTGAGATAAAGACAAATAGTTTATGGATTTGTTTTCGAATAACAACTTGTTTAATGGAGTCATATTTCTTTTCGATTTCTAAAATATCAATACTAAACGAAGTTGTCAAAGAGGTCAAGGCACTATCTGCACTCGAATAAGCCGCAGCAATTAATCCCAAAATAAAGAAAAAGGCAACGCTAACACCCAAATATTCATTTGCTAAAATGGGGAAAAGTTGATCTTTGTGTGTATCTATATTGTATTTGAGTGCATATTCCGTAAACAATAATCCTAAAACTAAAAACAAAAAATTCACGAAAGTTAGTACAATGGTAAACCAAAACATATTCTTTTGAGCATCTTTCAAACTTCTACAGGTAAGGTTTTTTTGCATCATGTCTTGATCTAGTCCGGTCATTACTATTGCTATAAAAGCTCCGGATAAAAACTGTTTCCAGAAATAGTTAGGAGAACTGATGTCATCAAAAAAGAAAGTTTTGGAAAAATCACTTTCTGCTATGAAACCTGAAATGGTTGAGATATTTAAACCTAAATCCTGCGAAACAATAACGATGCAAAATACCACAGAAGCCAACATGAAAAAAGTTTGCAACGTATCGGTCCAAATAATGGTTTTGATACCCGATTTATTGGTATAAACCCAAATTAGTAAAATTGTAATAGAAACGGTAGCCCAATAAGGGAAATTTAATTTGTCAAAAACCAATGTTTGTAATACATCTGCCACTAACATCAAGCGAAGATTTGAACCAACAGTTCGTGAAATAATAAAAAACCAAGCTCCTGTTTTATAAGAATTACGGCCAAATCGGTCACCTAAATAAGAATAAATGGAGGTTAAGTTTAACTTATAGTATAAAGGCAATAATACGGTTCCAATAATGAAATAACCAACAATATAGCCCAATACCAATTGAAAATAGACAAATTGAGATGCTTCTACTTTTCCGGGTACGGAGATAAAAGTTACACCCGAGAGCGAAGCACCAATCATTCCAAAAGCAACCAAATACCAAGGGGAGTTTTTATTGGCTTTGAAGAAAGCATCATTCCCTTCATCCTTTTTACTGATGAAATAGGAAATCAGAATTAAAAGTCCAAAATAACCTAGAATGAGAATTAAAATTGATATTGGCTGCATAGGAGATTAAAATTTTTGTGAAAATACAAAAAGGAAATTAATTTATAATTTTATAATGGACTAAAAATTAAGAGTGAAATGCTATAAAAATGCTTTTGAAAAATGTATTTTTGCACCGATGGAATTTTCTTCAAAATTATTAGAAAAAGCTGTAAATGAAATGGCTCAATTACCTGGAATAGGTAAAAGAACAGCTTTGCGATTAGTTTTACATTTATTAAAGCAACCTAAAGAGCAAACTCAGTTTTTGTCGGAAGCCTTAACAAAAATGAGAGAAGAAATAAAGTTTTGTAAAGGGTGCCATAACATTTCTGACAAAGAAATTTGTGAAATTTGTGCCAACGAAAAGAGAAATCACCAAATTATTTGTGTTGTAGAGGATGTGCGTGATGTGATGGCAATTGAAAACACCGGACAGTTTAAAGGAATTTATCACGTTTTAGGGGGTAAAATTTCTCCAATTGATGGAGTAGGACCAAGCCAATTAAACATTGTTTCATTAGTTGAAAAAGTCAAGGCTCAATTAGTGAAAGAAATTATTTTCGCCTTAAGTTCAACGATGGAAGGGGACACAACGAATTTTTACATTTACAGACAAATTAAAGATTTAGAAGTCAAAACATCAACGATAGCAAGAGGAATAGCAGTAGGAGATGAATTGGAATACGCCGATGAGATTACTCTAGGAAGAAGCATTCTAAATCGTATTCCGTTTGAAAACACGATGAAGAACAATTAATTATAACACTACATTTTTTTGTAATTACATTTGAAAAACTATCTTTGTTTGCTAAAATTTTTAAAATGAACAAAATCAACCTATTTATATTTTTTATACTACTGCTTTTTTTAAGTTCATGCGTTCCCACTAAGGATTTGACTTATCTTCAAGATAATGGGCAAATTAAAGATTCAATTGTTGTTAATCAATCAGTTAGAAAGCCATATCGAGTTCAAACAAATGATATCTTAATGATTAATATTAAAACTATTGATCCTAAGGTATCAACAATGTTTAAACCATCAGATAGAACGCAAAGTATTAACAATGAACAAACTTTATTTTTTGAAGGTTATACAGTAGATGATCACGGGAATGTAAGGATTCCGGTTTTAGGAGAGATTAATGTAATTGGAAAAACAACAGAAGAGATTCGAATTTTAATTGAAAAAAGATTGTTAGAAGAATATTTCAATATTGAAGCGAATTTATTTGTCTCCGTAAAAATTGCCGGAATGAGATATACCATCAATGGAGAGATTAAAGCACCGGGAACAAACACACTTTTTGTTGAAAATGCAACTATAATGGATGCAATTTCAAACTCTGGAGATATTACAATGACTGGCGATCGCAAAAATGTAATTGTAGTCAGACAATACCCGCATGGAGTGGAAATGCATAAAATTAATTTGTTGGATAAAAAAGCACTTGAATCCCCTTATTATTATTTACAACCAAATGATTTTATATTAGTAAATCCTTTAAAACAAAAATCATGGGGAACCGGAACAACCGGTATTCAATCCTTAACTACAATAATATCTGTCCTTTCTTTGGTCACTACTATTATAGTATTAATGCAGTTATAATTTATAGACAATATGCTTGAATCTAAAGATTTTTCAATTTTTGAAAACCAATTAAAATTTGATTTTAAAGGCTTTATAATAAAAACAGCAGGCTATTGGAAATGGTTTCTGATAAGTTGGATTGTAGCTTTTTTAATAGCTTATAACGTAAATATCAGAAAAGAGAAAATCTATAAATTAGAAACGACCATAGCGCTTAAGGAGGAAAACAATCCTTTTTTTACATCAAATACAAGTTTAGTCTTTAATTGGGGAGGAACATCGGATCAAGTACAAGGATTAGCTTCTACATTTCGTTCAAGATCTCATAATGAAATTGTTGTAAATAACTTGGATTTTTATATTGACTATTTGTCAAAAGACAAGTATTATATGAAAGATGTCTACGGAGATGTGCCATTCCAAGTTGTATTAGATAAAGCCAAGCCACAATTGTTAAAAACATTAATAAAAATAAAATTTATTAATGATTCACAATTCGAGTTATCAATAAATTTTGAAAGTGAAAATTCCGAGTTAATAATTTACGAAACCAATTTTTCTTCAAAGAATAAAAATAAGGTAGGGGGTTTTAAAGGAAAGTTTACTATTAATCAAGATATTAATCTCCCTTTTTTGAATTTTAAATTGGTAAAATCCGATTTTATTGGGGATTATCGAGGGAAAGAATATTTTATTAAATTTAATAATTTTGATGAAACTGTATCAAAATATAAAGAAATTAAAGCTGTTTTAGATAAAAATGCACCTTCTATCATAGAATTAAGTCTTGAGGGCACTAATAAAAATAGGGTGGTAAAATATTTAAATGAGACTGTCCAAACTATGATTAAAATGCAATTGGACAGAAAAAATCAATTTGCTACAAATACCATAGCTTTTATTGATAGTACTTTAATTGCTATGGAAAAGCAACTTAAAGATAATGAAAATGAAGTAAAAAATTTCAGTAAGAATAAAGATTATTTTCAAATTAATAATGGTGGACAACAAGCCTCAGGAAAACTTCTTGAATATGAAGTGGAAAGAGATGGAGTTAATAGAAAAATCGCCTACTATAATTCATTAAAAAATTATTTGTTAAAAAGTGTTGATTTTTCAAAACTTCCAGCACCCACTGTCGCAGGAATAGATGATCCGAATGTTATACAAAATGTTTCAAAATTGATAACATTATCAACCCAACGTTCTGAAATGGGTTATACTATCAAAAACCCAAAAATGTTTAAAGATTTAGATAATGAAATTGAAGCTCTTAAAAAGGTGCTTTTAGAAAATATTTCTTCTGTTAGGATTTCTTTAGAGTACGATTTAAAGTTAGTAAATGACAAAATCAGTAAATCAGAAGCAACTATTAGTAAACTCCCTGCAGAACAACAAGAGTTGCTTAAAATCAATAGAAAATATGATTTAAACAATGAAATATTTACTAGTTTTTTAGAAAAAAGAAACGAAGCGAATATTGTAAAAGCTGCTAATTTAGCCGATATCCATTTTATTGATCCAGCCAAAGATATTGGTGGAGGACAAATTGGACCTAATACTAAAGTAAACTATGTATTGGCTTTTTTTCTTGGATTATTTATTCCACTTATAGCTATATTGACTATTTTCTTTTTAGAAAATACAATTCTGAGTATTGAGGATATTAGTAAATTAACTACTATTCCAATAATAGGAATTGTAGGGGTTAAACAAACTAAATCAAATTTAACAGTTTTTGAGAAACAAAAGTCATCTCTATCAGAATCATTTAGGGCAATTCGTTCTTCCTTACAATTTATGTACAAGAAAAACAAAATTGATGGCTCTAAAACATTAATGCTAACTTCATCGATAAGTGGAGAAGGAAAAACATTTTGTTCCATTAACGTAGCAACTGTATTTGCTTTGAGTGAAAAGAAAACTGTAATCGTAGGATTGGATTTACGGAAACCCAAAATTTTTGATGATTTTAAAATTAAAAATGAAATTGGAGTAGTAAATTATTTAATTGGTCAATATTCATTAGATGAAATAATTCAGCAAACTCACATTCCTTATTTAGATGTGATTACTTCAGGACCTGTTCCACCAAATCCATCTGAATTGTTGATTGGGGAAACCATGGATGAGTTGATGAAGTCCTTGAAAGAAAAATATGACTATATTATTTTAGATACGCCTCCGGTTGGTTTAGTTGCAGATGCGATTGAATTAATACCTTATGTAGACGCAACATTATATATCATAAGACAAAACCATACTAAAAAGGAAATGGTTAATTTGTTGAATAATAGAGTACAAAGAGAAGAATTGAAAAATGTTAGTATCGTTTTCAATAGTTTTGAAAACAGAGCAAAATACGGAACAGGCTTCGGCTACGGCTACGGCTACGGCTACGGTTATGGATACATTTATGGTAACTATTCGAATGGTTATAACGATGACGACAAACCAAAAACATTACTTGATAAAATCAAACATAAATTTAGAATAAAAAAATGGAAATAATTAATAAGTATTCCGTTTTAATTACAGGAGGAGCCGGTTTTATTGGTTCTAATTTGTGTGAATATTTTTTAAATAAAGGATATGATGTAATTTGTCTGGACAATTTTGCAACCGGACATAGGTATAATATTGAACCATTTTTTAAGAACCCTAAATTTGAATTGATTGAAGGTGATATAAGGAATTTAGAGACTTGTAAACTAGCAGTTACGGGGGTAGATTATGTTCTACATCAAGCGGCATTAGGTTCAGTGCCGAGGTCAATTAATGATCCGATTACATCAAATGAAGTGAATGTTTCCGGATTTTTAAATATGTTGGTTGCAGCTAGAGATGCCGGAGTGAAACGGTTTATTTATGCAGCGAGTTCTTCTACTTACGGTGATTCTGAAGCATTGCCTAAGGTGGAGGATGTGATTGGAAAACCACTATCTCCCTATGCGATTACTAAATATGTGAACGAATTATATGCTGAAATTTTTAGTAGAACCTATGGTTTAGAAACGATTGGATTACGATATTTTAATGTTTTTGGAAGACGACAAGATCCCAATGGAGCTTATGCGGCCGTTATTCCAAAGTTTGTGATGAAATTGATGAAACATGAAAGTCCGGTGATAAATGGAGATGGTCTATTTTCAAGGGATTTCACGTATATTGACAATGTGGTGCAGATGAATGAATTGGCCATGCTGTCTGATAATCCGGCAGTGAGCAATACGGTTTATAACACGGCCTATGGCGAAAGAACCACTCTTAATCAGATGGTAACGCTTTTAAAAGACTATTTATCCAAGTTTGATTCAAAAATTGCTGAGGTAGAGATTGTTTATGGTCCGAATAGGACCGGTGATATTCCTCATTCTTTAGCAAG
>Ga0208085_1000668_pt1 | contig 10915 bp, 3 predicted proteins | sample LakMenEpi21Jun10_FD_150721 | JGI IMG/M metagenome (GOLD analysis project Ga0208085, IMG submission 150721) | Freshwater microbial communities from Lake Mendota, WI - 21JUN2010 deep hole epilimnion (SPAdes) | ecosystem: Environmental > Aquatic > Freshwater > Lentic | place: Lake Mendota, Madison...
CAAGCTGCCCAAAAATCTACTACCACCGGTTTGTCTGATTTTAAAACTACTTCATCAAAAGTAGCGTCTGTAATTGCTAATGCCATTTTATATTTTTTTATTGATTAATATTCTTGTAATTAACTATGCAAATTTAAAAATTAAAACTTAATATGCTGTTAATTGAAAATTAGTTTTGACTATGAATGTATTTGGGTAATTGATGGTTAGTTGTGATTTCTAGCACACTTATAACCAAAGTTTATCATTTTGCCAATTTGCAGGAAAACCCATTTCCTTTTCTTGTTTCATCGGGTATTTTTTAATCAACTCTTTTAATCTAATTTTAAAAGTATTATTTGGACTGATAATTTGTAAAACATATTCAATACAACAAAGTGTGGCATATAATTTATTTGTATATAATTTGTCATTATCTAAAAAGGGATAAAGAGTATTATAGGGCAATTTTATTGGTACCAACCTTCTATTCCATATTCTGCCGTGATGTGCACAAATATTCCTAAGATTACAAAAACAGTGCATCCAATTTTCTAAAATTTCAGGATTTGTTAGTCCAAAATGTTTTGTTACTTTCTTCTTTTCTTCCGATTTTCTGAGGTTTTGAAAAATTTTAGACAGTAAGCCCATACTACTAACTTCTAAACTCATCCAACATGGCGGTTCACTTGGTTGCGTATATTTTGATTTATAATGATCAATAAATGTTTCATTACTCCTGTCAACTTCTTTTTGAAGCGAATCTAACTGATTAGCAAATCGCATGGCATCTTTGTATAATTCAGGTTTTAAATGCCAAAAACCTCCATACGTTAATGCAAAATTATAGATAATTTGAGTTCTTAAGACTATTTCTATTTTTTCAAGACCATCAAAAATTAACAACCGTAAGTGCCTGTCAAAAACGTATAAATCGATTATTTTTTCAAAAGATACTTCTTCTATAAAAGGATGATTTTTATCTTTGTTGTCTTGAAAAGGATACGTATAAGCTCTTAATCTATAATAGCTGATGTTTGATAAATAATGAGCAGTCTTAGTTTCATTATTAAAAATTAATCCTCTTTTTTTGAGCATTTCTATTTGCTCAAGTATTGGTACAGGCGGCTTTAAATATTTCATAGGCTTTATATAAAAATCGAAAACCAGCCTAGGTGCGCTGTTCGAGTGGGAAGCGTGGCTGGTATTATTAGTGCAAATGTACAAACATTTGTTTAGTATTCATTGATTATACGATAAATTTTAACAAAAGTTACAGTACTATCATTCTTAAATGTTACTCTTGTATTTTTTTATCATGTTGCTAACTTGCTTTCACCACAGCAATCTCTTCGGGTGTTAACTCATACAACTGATACACCAACTCGTCTATTTCCTCTTCCAACTGGCTCGTATCGGCTTGTGGATTGGTTTTTTTGAGGGTTAGGATTTGGTCGACTAGGGTTTCTATATTAGCTTCTTCTTTAATTGATGGTTTAGGAATAGGTACATTTTCAAGAAATGCCTTTTTATATCTTATTTTTCCAACTAATTCTCCACCCATATAGAAATTTTTAAAGAAAAAAGTAACTGCTTTTGAATTGAGCAAGGCTGTTAAATATTTCAAATGATTTCCAGAAATAAAAAACACTGTTGCCTCGGGATAAAATCCTTTTTCATCAAAATAAAATTGAGGTTCAGATACGATTTCTGAAAAAATTATTTTTGGTTTCTCAAATTCTTGCAAGTAAGCACATGCCCTTAATTCCCACCAATAATCACCTTTATCCTCACGCTTTATAGCTTTTGATTTATAACTGTGTAGGTGATTTGCAATTGCAAAATTATTTTTACTAAACCATTCCCAGGCATCATCATAGAAAAGATTTCCATATTTTGGTGGCGGTTCCATAATTACATTTCCAGTTTTCAATTTGGTTTTTATTGTATAACCTTTTGGAATATTTATTAACCAAAAATTCTTGAATTCTGCATAATATTTTCTGGTATCTCTGCCTCTTAAAATTGGTTTTAAAAATTTTTTGCTTTCAAGATCTTCTTCAATTAATCGTTGTTTTGTTTCATCATCAATAATAAATGCCTCATTTAAACCAGTTTTTATTCCGAAATTAATTTTTGCATCCCATTCTTTTAATGGTTTATGATGTTTTTCAATTTTAAGTTTTATTTTAAAAATATCATTACTAATAATATTCCAAACATTATGATCGAAATTTAAATTTTTAATAAGATTACTATCAATATACTTTTTTAAAGCTTCTTTTTGTGCAGAAAAATCGTTGTCTTCAAATCTTATTCCCGAGAAGTTATCACTAAAATTGCTTTTTTGTGATAAAATAATATTGGTATGAACTGTTGCATTGTCAAATATTAAATTTTGTCCGAAATCAACCAATAATAACGGATTTGTATTTTCAATTATAAACTTTCTAAACAACAATCCATAATTGGCTCGCATCCATTTATTAGAAGTTATTAAACTTTGTAAACCAACATTTTTTAAGATTGAGTCTGACAATTCATAAAATAGTGTGTAAACATCCCCTGTTTGTGTGTAGGTTTTATACTTTTCTGATACTGTTTTGATTGTTTCGTCAGTACTCAATGAAAAATAAGGCGGATTTCCAATCACCACATCAAATCCCACAAAGTTTCCTTTATCGTCTAACACTTCTGGAAATTCAAAACGCCATTCAAACGCATTGGTGTAGATTGGGTTGTCTTTGAGTTGTTGTATTTCTACTTGTTTGTCGTTGATTTCTTTTTCTAGTTTTTCTTTGGCTTTGAGTTGTTTATCTGTTAATTCGCTAGCAAAAACTTGGTAGGTTTGGTATTTGTCATAGTATTCGGCGTTTAGTTTTCGCAAGTCGTTTTGCAATTTGGTTATGCGTAAATCGGCTAGTTTGAACTCATCTTTAAAGAGTTGTAAGTTCTTTTTTAAAACGTCTTTTGCTTTCTTATCGTTGGTTTTTTTATAAATATGCACCCAATTTTTATATTCTTGCAGTTTCTTTTGAAATCCTGTTATACGTTCAAACACGTTGTCTTTGATGGCAAATTTAGAAATTAGCGAGTTTCCGGTTTTGATGTTGATGTCAATATTGGGTAAGGTATGCAATTCTTTGTACTCGCTTTCTTTGGTGTAATAGGCGTTTTTTAATAATTCAATCCACAAACGCAATTGACAAATCATGACACTTTTTGGGTTGATGTCCACACCAAAAAGGCAATTTTCGATAAGGATTTGTTTTTCAGTAAACAAGCAACTTTGTAGCTCTTGTAACTCGGGAATAATGTTGTTATTTTGGTTTAATGTGTATTCAAAAAGCTTGTCGGTTTCTTGGTTTTGAATGATGAGTTCGTCGTTATCTAAAGTAATGCTATATCCTAAAACTCGATTTCCATTAGTGTAACTCAAAATATTTAAATCACTTTTAACGGCAATCATTTCGTTAAGAGCCGAAACCAAAAAGTGTCCCGAACCAACGGCTGGGTCTACAATTTTTATGTCGTTAATGAGCTTGTTGGCTTCTGCTCTTTGGATTTTATCAGTATAATCTACTTTGTCTTTAAGTTCGTCAAACTCTTGAATGTTTTCGCATTTTGGGAATTGAATTTTAAATTTTTCAACTACCGCTTTTCTGATGGTTTCACGACACATATACATCGTGATAAAACCCGGCGTAAAAAACGAACCGTCTTTGTAGCCATTGATTTTTTCAAATATCAACCCAAGTACCGAAGCGTTGATGATGGATTTGTTTTCTTCTTGAATTTTGGCGTTGCTTTCACTTGCAAAATTATAGGCATCGAGAAATTCTAAAAGGTATTTTAAACTGGTTTTGGGTTTGATTTCTTCTTTGGTTCCTTTCTTTAAAACTGATTTTTTATAAACAGGAATTTCCAATCGGTCTTTCAATCCACTAATTCGTGTTGCTTTTGCTTCGAGCTCGGTTTGTTCAAATAAGGAGCTGTTTAGATAAGGAATAGCTGCGTACTTTTGAACTACTTCTGGTTTTCGGTCTTTTATTTTTTCGGCTAAAACATCAAAAAACAATTCTTGTAATTCATCAAATTCAGAAATTTTTGAGGGAGACAAAAAGCTATAATCAGCGTCAGCATTTTTATGATAATTGATTAACTGCGATTCTAATAACTTTAAAAATAAAATTCGGTTTAGCCAAGTAATACATAATTCTAGAGCCGTTTCGTAATATTGAATTTCTATTTCATCACTTTTGTCATACCCTAAATATTTATTGGTTTTTAGTATTGCAATCGTGTTTTCGATAAATGACCCTGCATTTCTTTCGGCTTCGTTAATTCTTCGAATGGTTTTTTTGGCAGTTGCTGTACTTTCTTCAAGACCAATAATGTAAAGTAATTCGTTATAGAAATCGGTATTTAAAGAATTACTATCGTTGGCAAATTTTTTATTGAGTAAATGTTCGGGCGACAGAATTTTGTATAAATCAATTAAGTCGTCATCATTTTTTGGATTACTGTCTTCAATGTTCTTTCTATAATCTAATAAATTAAAATAGGTACACGGAATTTCCTCTGCAAATTCAGCTAGGTATTTTGCGGCAATGTTTTCGTAAAAATATTTTGTATCGTGACCGGAAGTTTTATAGGCGAGATAGTCTTTTTTAAGTTTGGTATTTCTGAAAATGTTCTTTTCAAACCAAACCCCGTCAAAAATAAACCATTCATAAATATTGGTCACCACAAGATTTGTTATTTTATGATTGTTGTGATCAACGGTTTGACGTAAATAATATAAAACGAGTTCTTGCAATGCTTTTACATTGGCATTTTCTGCCGAAACCATATCGCGTTTTTCGGTTGGTTTTTTAAATTCTAATAAAACACCAACATCATCGGAAGTATTGTTACCTAAACGGATTACTAAATCTTCTTTTTTATTAACGTTTACAAGATATTTATCTTTGCAATACACGTTTTTAAACAAGTCGGCAATAACATTTTTATGGTATTCTTCGTCTTGCTTTTCATCAATATGATTAAAAGTATTTTGCAATTCCTTTTTAAAAAGCTCCATTTGTTCACGTGAAAGTGATTGCTTAAAGTAAGCTTTATTTAAACTTTTAGAAGGTTTTATTTTTAGTAATTTCATTCGTGGGAAATGAGTTTCTTCAAATGTAAGTATTTTAATTCAATTTGAAATCTACATCTAACTTTGATAATTCAAACAAAAGTTCTTTCGATATCTGCACTTTCAATTTTCGACTTGGCATCGTTAATTTAGTAACTAGTTTAATCTCTTCCGTTGGAGGTTGCAGTTCCATTTCAATTTCCTCTAAATTTTCAACATCCAAATCTTCTTCAACCGATAAAACGACAGGCTTAATTTCAATTTCTCTGGTCACTTTTTCCAATTCCATCACCTCAAAAGTAACGGTATTATCACCTTTGTAATTTTTAAAAACAGTTCCGAGTTCTTCAATTACATTTTGCTTCAATTCCATGATATTCATTTGAATCGTTAGTTTTTTTGCAAACTGCGTCAATACATCTTGTAAATATTGTATCATTTGAAACTGAATTCGCGGATCCCCTTTTTTTCCTGTTTCTGCATTTGCCCAACCTTCGCGAACCATCACCTTCATAAATGTAAAATTATTCTGGATGAGGAAATGTCTGAATTTTAAATACTCTTCGCCATAAATACGGAACTCATGACTCTCATCATAACCTTCTAATGTAAAGGAAGCCCAACCTTTTCCGTTTTGTGCTGCACGATGTTGCACGTTGGTTATAATACCTCCAAAAGTGAGATTTTTATTGACATGTTGCTCCAAGTGTTTCAACGATTCCAATTTAGAATTACAGAAATACTTCATTTCATACCGGTAATCATCCAGAGGATGCCCGGAAATATAAATCCCGACCACTTCTTTTTCTTTGGCTAGTTTTTCCATCGTGCTCCACTCTTCACAAGGCGGCACGACAGGTTCGGCAATTTGAATTTCACTGGCATCACCAAATAAACTTACTTGAGCGGAATTTTCATTTTCTTGGTATTTAGCTCCGTATCGAATGGCCTTTTCTAAAAATGTAACATTATCTCCATCGTTATGGAAATATTGTGCCCGATGTGTTTCAGAAAATCCATCAAATCCTCCGGCTAAGGCTAAGTTTTCAAATGCTTTTTTATTAGCAGCACGCAAATCAATTCGCTTTCCTAAATCGAAAATGGATTTGTATTTTCCGTCTTTTAGTCGGTTTTGAACGATTGTTTCAACAGCTGCGGCACCCACACCTTTAATTGCTCCCATTCCAAAACGAATGGCTCCATTGTCGTTTACCGTAAACTTGTAGAACGATTCATTTACATCCGGACTTAATACTTTTAACCCCATCCGTTTACATTCTTCCATAAAAAACGAAACCTGTTTGATATCGTTCATGTTGTTGGATAGAACTGCAGCCATGTATTCTGCTGGGAAATGAGCTTTTAAATAAGCCGTTTGATAACCAATCCAAGCGTAACAAGTGGAATGCGATTTATTAAAGGCATAACTCGCAAAAGCTTCCCAATCTTTCCAAATTTTTTCTAAAATAGTCGCATCATGACCTTTAGATACTGCTTGTTCAATGAATTTTGGTTTCATTTTATCCAACGTTGAACGATCTTTTTTACCCATGGCTTTACGCAAAACGTCGGCATCACCTTTTGAAAAATCGGCTAGAGATTGAGACAAAAGCATTACTTGCTCTTGATAAACTGTAATACCGTAGGTTTCATCTAAATATTCTGCACAAGCATCCAAATCATATTTTATTTCTTCTTCGCCGTTTTTTCTGCGAACAAAAGAGGGGATATATTCCAATGGCCCGGGACGGTATAATGCGTTCATTGCAATTAAATCGCCAAAAACCGTAGGCTTTAAATCACGAAGGTATTTTTGCATTCCAACCGATTCGTATTGAAAAATACCCACTGTTTCTCCACGTTGAAATAACTCATACGTTTTGACATCATCGATTGGAAAAGCATCCGGATCAAGTTCAATTCCGGTTCTGTATTTAACTAATTTAACCGTGTCTTTGATTAAGGTAAGGGTTTTCAAACCCAAGAAGTCCATTTTCAACAGACCGGCACTTTCCACTACAGAATTGTCAAATTGAGTAACATACAATTCAGAATCTTTGGCAGTTGCAACAGGAACGAAATTGGTAATATCGCTTGGTGTTATAATCACACCACAAGCATGAATTCCGGTATTTCTAAGCGAACCTTCTAAAACTTTTGCTTGTTGAATGGTTTCTCCGGCTAATTCTCCTTCTTTAGCAATCGCAATTAATTCTTTAATATTATCAAACTCATCGGAACGAACCGCTTTTTTAACTTCTTCAATCGAATCGGATAAAAATCGGGCTAAACTCCATTTTCCAGGCATCATTCCCGGAATCAATTTAGCTAATTTATCGGCTTCAAAAAGAGGTAAATCTAGTACACGAGCAGTATCTCTCAACGATGATTTAGTGGCCATTTTACCATAAGTAATAATTTGAGCCACCTGATTTGAACCGTATCTATCAATCACATATTGTATCACACGACCACGACCTTCATCATCAAAATCAATATCAATATCGGGCATGGAAACGCGATCTGGATTTAGGAAACGCTCAAAAAGCAAATCATATACCAAAGGATCAATATTAGTAATCCATAAACAATAGGCTACCACTGAACCGGCTGCTGAACCACGTCCGGGTCCTACTGAAACATCCATTTCACGAGCTGCTCTAATAAAATCCTGAACAATCAAAAAGTAGCCGGGATAACCCGTATTTTCGATGGTTTTTAATTCAAAATCCAATCTCTCCTCTATTTCAGACGTAATAGTTCCGTAGCGTTTTTTTGCTCCTTCATAGGTAAGATGTCTCAAATATAAATTTTCACCTCTTTTACCAGCATCCTCTTCGTCTTCTGCAACTAAAAAATCTTGTGGAATATCAAATTTTGGAAGTAAAACACCACGAGCCAAATCGAAAATTTCTATTTTATCGACGACTTCATTAATATTTAAAATGGCTTCCGGTAAATCGGCAAAGAGTTTTTTCATCAACTCGCCCGACTTGAAATAATATTCCTGGTTCGGCAAACCGTAGCGATAACCGCGACCTCTTCCTATTGGCGTGGCTTGTTTTTCACCGTCGCGAACACAAAGCAAAATATCGTGAGCATTCGCATTTTCTTTATCCACATAAAAAACATTGTTGGTAGCCACCGTTTTTACGTCATGCTTTTTGGCTAATGAAATCAACGAAGCATTCACTCGATTTTCATCTTCTTGGTTATGCCTCATGAGTTCGATGTAAAAATCATCACCAAATTCAGTTTTCCACCAAAGCAGGGCTTCTTCGGCTTGATTTTCACCGATATTTAATAATTTATTGGAAACTTCTCCGGTTAAACTTCCGGACAATACAATGATATCTTCTTTATATTTTTGAATGACTTCTTTGTCAATTCGTGGCACATAATAAAAACCCTCTGTGAATCCGATGGAAGACATTTTAGCTAAATTATGATACCCTTTTTTATTCTTAGCCAACAAAACCACTTGGTAACCATTGTCTTTTCTGGTTTTATCTTTGTGATTTTCGCAGACAAAAAATTCGCAACCTACAATCGGTTTGATAATGGTTTCGGTTGGATTTTCTCCGGCTTCAACGGCGGCTTTATTTTTAGCTTCAGCCGATTTATTATGATATAAAACATCACGAACAAAATGAAAAGCACCCATCATATTGCCGATATCTGTCATGGCAACGGCAGGCATTTTATTATTTACAGCAGCTTTAACCAAATCTGCAACCGAAATAGTTGATTGCAAAACCGAAAACTGTGTGTGATTATGCAGATGTACAAAATCAACCTCTGCCAAAACCGCTTGATTTTTGGAATCGTCTTTTTTGATTGTTTCCTTGGGTTGCTCTTTTTGAAATTGTTTTCGAATGGCTTCCGAAGCTTCTTTCAAGTTGATATGTTTCAACCCGACAAGCGGAATTTCCTTCGGATTGTGTTGATTAAATTCTCTGAAATAACTCGCTGGAACGTCGAGCTCTTCCTTCGTGAAAATCTCTCTTTTGATTAATTCAAGAAAACATCGGGTGGTTGCTTCTACATCGGCAGTAGCATTATGGGCTTCTGCAAAGGGAACTCCAAAAAGATATTGATGTAACTCAGTTAAGGTGGGTAATTTGAACCTACCGCCTTTTCCTCCGGGAAGCTTGAGTAATTTTGCAGTGACTTCAGTACAAGTATCTAAAACCGGCATTGAACTCATAGGAGATTCAACCCCCATGCGATGGAATTCACAACCCATAATATTGACATCAAAACCAACATTCTGACCAACAACAAATTTAGATTTGGCTAAAGCGGTATTGAATTTTAGCAGTACTTCTTTTAACGGGACACCTTTTTGCTGAGCCAATTCCGTTGAAATTCCGTGAATTCGCTCCGCGTCATAGGGAATATTGAAACCGTCCGGTTGTATCAAATAATCTTGATGTTCCAGCAAATTCCCCATTTCATCGTGCAATTGCCATGCAATTTGTATGCAGCGAGGCCAATTATCGGTATCGGTAATAGGTGCATCCCAACGTTTAGGCAATCCGGTGGTTTCGGTGTCGAAGATTAAATACATTTGAAAGTAATTAGTGAAAAGTGATTAGTAATTAGCTGAAAAAATAAGTAATAATTACATTTTCAAAAATACATTTTCAAGAGATGAAAATCAATTTTAGTTATTAACAAAAACGAAAATTAGCTCTGGAAAATACTACTTATAAAGATCTTAATATATCTTCTATCATTAAGGAACAATTTTTTTACTTTTGTCACAAGTCAAAAAAAGTAATTTACTTAAAAAATTTTACTATGATTAATTTTCAAAAAACAATAAATGTTAAGCATTATATTAATAAATTAAATTTTTATTAGAAAATGAAAGATCTATTTAATCTTATCACCTGCTTGGCTATAATGCAAGCCATTATATACAGTTTTATTTTTATATTGAATAAGAAGAGAAATACGTCTTTAATACTTTTAGGTATTTATCTTTTTACCCTTGTTGGTCCCGGATTTCATTTTTTTCTTGATAATTTTAACATTAAAGCAGTTTTTGAGTTTCCTACAAATTTCTTTTTTTTATCACCTACTATATTTTATCTCTATACAAGAAGCGTGTTGGGTGTTTTGAAAAAAAAAGATTATTGGCATCTTTTACCAGGCATTATAGAATTTGTTTTTTTTATGCTATTGTTTTTTTACCCTGAAGAATTAGCAAGACCTTTTTATCAAAACATTTTCTTTCCAAATAGGGTTTTCGCTTATTTAGTTCTTATTCCAATATATAGCATATCATATCTTTTGGCTTCAATTATTTTACTGAAAAAATATAAACCGGTGGTTAAAAACTTTTACTCTAGCGATGAGGAAAGTAGATTAAATTCGATTTATGTTATAAATTGGATATCTATATTTTTGTATTTGTTGGACACTATAAGTTCTATTATTAGGATTAAAAAAATTTATAATATAGATACTTTGATGGTAATGACAATCGCTATTGCTTTTATTGTTTATTGGATTAGCATTTATGGGATTAACCAAAAGAATTTACTATTAGAAATTGAAATAGAAAATGACCAAAAAGTTGTTAACGAAAATCCTTCAGTTGAAGAAATAGATATTCCATTTCAAAACGATATAAACATTGTAGAGTATGAGGAAAAATATAATAAAATTATTTCCTTTGTTAGCGAATCCAAAATTTATAAAGACAAAGATTTAAACTTGTTTACCTTTGCCAATCGATTACAAATGCCTTACAGAGAAGTATCTAATGTTATTAACAAGTTTGCCAATAAA
>Ga0208085_1000679_pt1 | contig 10785 bp, 21 predicted proteins | sample LakMenEpi21Jun10_FD_150721 | JGI IMG/M metagenome (GOLD analysis project Ga0208085, IMG submission 150721) | Freshwater microbial communities from Lake Mendota, WI - 21JUN2010 deep hole epilimnion (SPAdes) | ecosystem: Environmental > Aquatic > Freshwater > Lentic | place: Lake Mendota, Madison...
GGTGATCAGGTTCACACAGTTCGTGCGACTGGTTGAATACTCCACAACCGCAATCGCCTCTTCGGTAGAGAACCGTTCCAACTCTTTGAGTTGCCCCTGCTGCGTCCACTGATCGATCCTGCCGCTCTTAACAGACTGCTTGGCGATCCAGCTTCGCCACGCTTTTTGGAAATCAGAATCTTTTCCATGTGACGAAAAAGAGAGAGGGTTTTCGCTTCCCTCTCCCTTCCTTTCCTTTCCCTGTTCCTTTCCTTTCCTTTCCAGGCGTAGAACGTTCTTGGAATCTTCTTGGAACGTTCCTGGAATGGTAGTCGAATCCCTATTCTCGCTGGAGTTTCCATGCGATTCTGCTGCATAACACAGTAGAAACAATGCAGACAGCTTCGATTTCTGTGCCTTGTCAATCCGTTGGTGCGAAAGGAACTTAACCACCCTCCCGATAGCCTTTCCAGAACACTCCAAGATCTCTATGTAACCAATCTCGGAAAGCTCTTGGAGGCTTCCAGGAATGTTCTTGGAATCTTCCTGGAATGGAAAACAGTTAGCTCGAACCAGTGCTGGGTTGGCTAGAAAGTAACCCTCATCATCGCAGAAGTTAAGCAACGCTATTGCTAATAACCTTGCGTGTTCGGACAGCAACGCAAGCTCCTCGTTCTGCCAAAACTCTGGTTTGATCGTCCTAATTCGCGGCATCGTGCTATCCTAAAAAGATTCCTGTTGCGTTAAAAAATTGCAGGGACGGCTCTTCCTCTAAGACCAGCCTCCCTGCTGCACCGATTGCGATTATGAAGACTCGCGGCTCTAGTGCTCACCAGCGTTTTGCGTCCCGTTTCAAGACGCACCGACGCCCTCGGATGTTTTTATAACCTGCGCCGCGCAGGTTAATAAATTGTTATGCGGACCTACGCCACGTTCTCTAACGCCGCTACGATGCAGCGTCCGATGTATTCTGCGACTTGTGGCACGACTGCGTTGCCGAGTCCTCTAATTCTGTCCACCCGCTTGGGAACCCCATTAGCCACTCGACCCACTGAGGGTTCAGTAATCCACCACTCGCTTCTGCTAGGCTTGGGCCAGCAGACCTGCCTCGCTCCGCCTGCGTCTTTCCCTTGCCGCTCTTGTAATCCCTTGATGTGGGTGTTGGCCACATCGTTGGATTCGGGAACATTTCCTTTCCCCTTACGACCTGATCCCGCAAGTTGGCAAAATTGGTTCGCCCTTTCCTGGTTACAGTTCTTTCTTTCTCGATTGCCTTGTCTGTCTTTGGAGCCATACTGTCCATCGTCGTTGGAGTAGCCCAAAATGAAAACCCTGTCCCTGACATGCGGGGCACCAAAAGACGCAGCCGGTATGCAATGCCATTCCGCATCGTACCCGATCGAGGCCAGCGACCCGAGAACTTCATCCATCCCCCGAGTAAGCAGAGCTGCGACGTTCTCCAGAACAACGATTCTTGGTCCCATGTCGCCAACAATGCGGCAGACTTCAAAAAAGAGTCCGCTTCGCTCCCCTTGTAGTCCCGCTCCTTTTCCAGCGTAGGAAATATCTTGGCATGGGAAACCACCGGCGATGATGTCAACGTATTCGGTGTCTGGTTGTGGCCATGTTCTAACATCGTCATGTCTCCTTACTTCCGGCCAATGCTTGGCCAAAACCTTTTGCGAGTATGGTTCTATTTCTACTTGCCATTTGCATCGTAAACCCGCTCTCTCGAATCCAAGATCGATACCACCGATACCAGCGAATAGCGATCCAAACGTAAGAGGTGCGGCCACAGAACAAAGCGTTGTTCCGAAGTCCTCGACGGCGGTTTTTTGAATATTCATAATTTCCTTTCTCGGACTCGGAAAACTTATACGTTTTGCATAACCTGCGCCGCGCAGGTTAATAACTTGTTAGGTGGACGAAACACATCCACGCTCAAACTCTCTTGCGGCCCATGAGTGATCGCCACCGACACGCCCATGCTCCAGTTTTTTCACAAAATCCGCTCGACTCATAATCTCTGGCTGCGTTAACTCCCACGTCCACTTGTTGCCGCCCACGTCTTTTGTTTTGCGACATACCGTGACAAAATCCTTTGCTACTGCCAATACGACCAGTACGGGGCAAAAATGATCCTCCCACCAGTAGTCGCCCTTTGTCGGATTGTTTCGTTTATGCTCGGACTCCGCTTCTCGGTATTCGCTTGCCTTAAACAATCGCTCTGACATATCGCCTCCTAACAATTGATTGGACCGAAGCCGCGTTCGACCCGTTTTCTGATGGTTAATCGACCGACGCGGCTCGGTCAATCAAAGCGTTCATGCTAACGTCTCATCATTTTGAACATCCCACGCTTCACTAAAGTCTCGGTCCTTGAACATCTCAGCGAGTCCGCTAATCTGAGCCAAACGAAGAACTTCATCGGCGTCCATACCTAGCTCTTTTCCGATCTTTTCATCAGACCAATTGCGTCGTTTTAGCTCTACAACGATCTCAGACATTGAATCGACCTTGTGTGCACCTCTAGCCCTGTTGTGTCTAATAGTTGCCGCCATTCGATCAGGCTTGTCTACTCGATCGCTTTTTATTCTGACTACCGGGAGGTAGCCTTGCACTCGATCCCGTACTAACTTGCTTTCTTTTCCAACTCGATTGCGATGGAACCCATCTACAACCTCGCTGCCAGAGCCAGTTGGCATCGTAACGATTGGTTGCGTGTAACCGTCTTGAAGTATGCTTAGTTCGAGCAACTTCATTTCTGTTGGTGCGACACTGTTTGGGTTGTAGTCGTTCGCGAAAACCGTAGTGTTCTTAACCCACAAAACACAATCAACAGGTTCACCAGAAAACGGGCTGACTTCATGCAACGCCGCCCTGATGATGTTCAGTGCAGAAACTCTATCGACTAACTGCATACAGGAAAGCTTTGCCACTAATGGAGCGATATCCGATTCTATTTTCTTCTCGAACTCATCGCCACCACCTTCGAATAGGTTAAGTTGATTCATTACCATCCTCTTTGAATAGATTCCACTCAGCTCGTTTCTTACGCATGAGCTGTAGATATTTGTCGTATGCGTTGCTTTTGGTTGGGCTGAAACCTAGCGTCTTCAACCAGTAGTCATTCCTTAGCAGCGCTTTCGCAATGCGACGCCACGAGGGAACTAGATCTCTAGCCTCCAGGTCTTTATCCGCCGCGTCTGGTATCCCATCTGGGTAGCCACGTTCCTTGTACCAAAAAATGTATTTGGCTAGCTTGTTCTTGTAGTGTTCTGCAGTCTTTGGCGGTATTGAACCGAGCAGGAATCGGCAAAACGATTCCCAGTTGTGACCGCTAGGAAGAGACACACTCCTGTTCCCAAGTATGTTTCCCGAATCCTCTCCATACATCCTGCCTGTGTTCGCTCCAGCGACTCGGCAGGACATCTTCGCCCATAACTTTGGCTCGATGATTTGGTACATCCAAAGCCCTTTGCGTTGCGTGTCTCCGAAAGGTTCATCGATTCGCATTTGGTGCAAAGTCATCCCGGCTTTATGCATCAAGTCATATAGTTTGTTGTAGGACTTTCCGTACTTGCCGAGATACGTCCAATCGTCCTCAACAGTCCAATCGTAAATCGGATAAACGTTCCAGCATTCATCAACAACGTTAGTCGTGTACTGCCTGCCTTCTAAACCAATCTTGTCAGTCCTTGCTAGACTTCTAAATCTGTTTAGACTTTCCGCAGTTCTTATGCCTACAAAGCACGCGCAATCCTTTCCTGGCGAGTACCACTTAGCGAACAGTGGAGTAAATTCCTCAAACATCATCCCTTCCCAATAGAAAGGGAAAAACGAATTGTCTTTGATCGACATCGGGTGCTTGTCTCTAACCCAAATATCTTTCTTCGATTCATCCCACGCTGTCCATTCTGGCTCGTGCATAGAACATCCGTTCCATGTCTTCACAGGCAATGCCACCCAATACGGTTCGATGTTGTCTTTATACTCTTCGTACATTGCCGCAACGTGATCTACAGTTAGGGAGAACTGGCACTCCCAATCAATAAACAAGCAACCTATTTTCCGACCACGCAACTTAGCTTCATCCATAACCAAGTGCATCATCACGGTAGAGTCTTTACCACCGGAAAACGAAATGTAAATCCGTTCGAACCTATCAAACGTCCATGCAATTCTCTCCTTTGCAGCATCAAGAACAGACTTACCCAAAAACCTTTTATGCATCAAGCATCTCCCATTCTGTAATCACTGCGTCAGCAATATCATTTGCTAATTCTCTTTGACTTTCGGACAACTGCCACCAGGCTAACCTAACGGCATCTTCTCTTGCTCCTGTAGCGACACAACAGCACGCACGACCCATCCAAGGCCTACGGTTTTTCGTGTTGTCTCGTAGGTTTTCTGCCGCCGCTATAGGCCAATCTTCAACGCATTTACGCATGGAGTCCAGGCACTTGTCGGGACAAGATAAGATTCCAACAGCCAAAGCTACCATTTGTGACAAAGATTCCTTTGGTGTCGGTTTATACATGCCAGCTAAAAAATCTTCCCATAACCAATACGGATAAAACTCTTGCCTCTTATCCTCCCAGAGTAGTTGCTGTTTTAGCATTACGCATCCTGTGGACTAGAGGCACGCGAATCACCAAGCGAGGGATTCTTTCTAAACGTTGCGACCTTCGGAGCGTCTTCAATGTCCGCCGACTCCTCGACCGTATGCAATCCCATCGCAAGCTCTGGAGCGTAAGCCCGAACAAACCAAGCAGCAGATCGATACATTAACATCTGTTGAGGCATCGTCTTCCATTTGCTGCCAGACTTGTCTACCCAACCCTCTTTCTTCGCCAGCTCCATCGTCACCACAGCACCTTGCAGCACTTCACCCGATGACAACTCGACCGCCGAAGCGTAGCAACCCCAATCGTCCTTGCCTTGCGTACCGACCCACTGGTAGCGAATCGAACTAAACCGACCGCAACTATTGAACGTAGCGATTAAAAACTGACTCGACCAAGACGGGTTGCCATGAACCACGTAAAGGTTCTGCATCACCATTAGCGGATCTGCCCCGATCCTGTTTGCCATGTTCAAAGCTACAATACAGTTGGGAATGTTGCCCTGGTACTGCTTCGGAACAAGCGTTGACATCGACAACGCCTTGGCCACTCGCTGCATCATTTGAAACCCTTGCGAGGTTCCGAAACCAATAATACCATCCGGTACTTCGACTTCAGTTGATACCGCTTGTTCCATCTTTTGTTCTGTTATTGCGTTCATGCCGCCACCTCATCCACTTCGTACATTCCCGATTTATAAAACTTTGGCAAGCTGACCGGAACAATACCAGTCGACCATACTTGCTCCCAGTTGTTCGATATCTTTCGCTTCCTGTGCTCGTCCAGTAACGACAAGATTTCGAAATAGCCTTTACATAGATCATCCTGACCGAGTTCGTAAACTCCGCACTCCCACGGTTCTGTTTTCTGAATCGCAATGAACAAAAAACGAAACGCCGATCCAAATTCTTGCTGACAAGCTTCAATGTAAAACGCCGCTTGCCTGTGGTATCCGTAGTCAGCAATCGACCTAGCGAACGCACCTGGCGAAGCATCCTGCGTTGTCTTTATATCCCAAATAACTCGTTGTTCAGGACACACCATGTCGAGCTTTGACCGACACGCGTATCCGTTGATGTAGAAGTCGATACGCTTCTCAATGAGTTGCGGAGTTTTAGTGAATGGCTCGAACTCTGGATGAATACGAACGTAACCCGCAGCAGTAGCGGCCTGTTGAAATATCTCTTCAGATACCGATTCCTTACCGATACTTGTGTCCATCAGTTGAGAAAACTTCTTCTTATTCTCCTTAAATCGCATGTCCATCTTCGGAACTACAACATAGCGATCAAACACTTTCTCCGGTTCCAGCACCATGCAATGGAGCAGCGAACCAAACTTCATCGCTTGTGTTGCCTCGGCATACTGACCTAGTTCGTAGCGGTTGTAAAACAGCCTTGGCGATTGCTTCAGCAATGACAGCATCGAGTTTGAAACACGCGAAACATCAGAGTGATAAGCGTCGTTTTCGTTACTCATGCATCACCTTTCTTGATTTCTTCCAAAACAATATTTCTTGCATCCAATAAACCCATGACTCTTGCCATGTAATGCGCAGACCATTGGTGGTCCCTCTCCTTACTGCACTTTCTAGACTGTCGGTCTAGAAATCGCATTTTTTTCTCGATCGCTTCGACGATCTGTTTCAACTGACTCATACGTCACCCTTTCGTGGATTAAAAATTTCAGCGTGAATCGACGTTTGAACTTCAAACGTATCGATTGTTTCTGGTTCGGATTCGCAACGTACTTCAACAACCCATTTTGCTGGGCATAAGCTATTGCGTTGCGATGTCAAAATAGCGTGCGTTTTAATTGCTTCAAAAAAAGTAACGTTGCCGTAGTCCGTCCATTGTTCTGAACCTTCTAGTCTTGCTTGTCTGTTCATTGATCCTTGCTCCTGATAATGTCTGGATGATCGAATTCCAACGGTTTAGTAATCGGTGGCCGTCCTTTCTTGACTACCTCGTAAGTTTCTGGCAGTTGCCTGCCTTCTTTCTTAATCTTTGCTCTAAGCTTGCAGGCTGCACAAACGTCGAGATGTTTCAAGTGGTAATACTTGTAATTGCAAACGCTGCATTTGCCCTTCGGCTGTGTCGAACCGCGCTTACCACCAGTTGACAGAATCGAACGCTGAATTGTGTTGCGATCGAAACCGCGTGCTAGCAGTTCTTCGTCGGATAAGCCTGCCGCTTTCAGTAATCTGCATTCGCGCTGCAAAGAGTATTTGTCTGCTTTCTTACTCATGCCCTGCACTCCTCTCCCTTCAGTCTCTCGATCCCCTCCAGGTACTCATACTTGCGAATCGGCTTGACTTCCCACACCGCTGGTTGATGCCGAAACTTTTCCGACAGATCAGCCTTCAATTGTGCCAACGTCAACGCTTCATTGCCGACGATCTCCACCACCGCATAATGCGTTCGCGAATCGCTGAACCTGCCATCCGTAAAAGCATCGCTGTTCGGGTCAGCGTAAAACAAATAGTTGGCTGGCGAAGTCTGAAAAAACCAAGTGATCTTTACTTGAACGTACAAGTTAGCCATTTAGAAACTCTCCTGTACTGAACTGCATTCGATACGCAACGGACTCTTCTTCGACTGCATACCAACCGTGAAGAATCGACGTACACTTAAAACCAGCTTGGCGAAAAAATAGCTGTCCATCTAAGTTCCTTTCTCGCAGCTCCAGCGATATCTTGTTCCGTCGTTCGTAAGCTAGTTTCGACTTCAACTTTTCGATCATCGCAGAACCAACGCCAAGCCGTTGCGACCTAGCACGGACTGCAAAGTTAAGCAACTCGATGCGTGTCTTGTGTAGTTCGTAGACCATATAGCCTACGACTTCGTCGTTGCGTTCTGCTACCATGCCGATGCAGTTTCGTTGACGCAGTGCGATCAAGAACTCTTGTTGACTCCACGGGTAGTCGTATACGTCTTTCTCGATTGCGACGACTGAATCTAAGTCGCTTCGCACCATCCATCGGATGTAAGTCTGAGTCATTGAGATAATGTCGATCACGGTATCACTTCCTTCGACGACGCTCGCTCGTTGGATTGCTTGTGAATCCAGGTTCCAAAACTTTCCTGTAGTCCGCCGAGTAAAGCACTTTGTTAAGCAATACGGCCAACTGACCTGGGACCGTCTTTGCGGCTTTCTTGACGGTTTCGGGACCGACTGGGAATTTGCTCATGCTGCTTCCTTTCTCTTAACTAACTCCCCCCGCATGATCTTCAGATCCTTAGCCGCAGAAACTGCGATAGTCACGCGATTGCCAGAGATACGCTTTACCGTCAAGACAATCTCACCATCGGCAATAACAATCTGCTGATTGACTTGCCGTGTCAAAATCAAATTCCCATTCTTGTCCATGCTTTACTCCTTGCAGTTAGAATCCGTTACACTTAAATTTGCTTTACTTACGCACTGCGCGAGTAAAGTCTTCTTTACTAATAACCTTGCCAATCCTCGCCCCGCCATGCCGCGCCTTGCCGAGCCATGCCCCGCCTTGCCGCGAACAATACTTACTACGACTTATTCACCCGCAGTAAGCAAAACCCTGCCTTGCCATACCAAGCCATGCCGAGCCCTGCCAGGCCACGCCAAGCGTGTACCTATTTCGTTGCCGCAACCTTCTCACACAACTCAATCACTTCCAAAACTGTCTCATCCTTCACTATGTAGCCGGATCGTCGCATCAGGCAGACGACCTCGACCGAGAGACGTATTGCCTCCATGTTTTGATTTGTGGTGGTGTTTTGTTCTGTTGTCGTGCTCACTCAATTACCTCGTAAATCTGTGCCGTCCTACCTGTTACTTTGCATGCACGAGTCCCGATGACTCGCACTAAACCTAAAGCCTCGCACTCGCTAGCACGCTTGCGAACCGACTGTGCGTAATGATTGTTTTCAAATGACTCGACCGCTTCGTTCGCCGTGCATGGTCCGTGCTCTCTGACTTGATGCACGAAGACTAATCGCAAGCCGGTAGCTACTAGCTTTGTATCGATCGCTGATTCGCGGCTCGTTGCTGGATCGCAGGAGCGTGCGTAAGCGAAGAGGGGGAGGTCGTCGATCATGGCAGTCCAATTATGAAAGGAGTGGGCATAGCTATTGCCGTGCCCACTCCGAATAGAAAACACTACGACGCAGTTAAAAGAAGTTGACGATCTGCAACTGACAATGTGTCCATTGCTTCCATCTTTTCCTTCAACTTGTAGTTGCGAACTTGCAATTCAAGATTTGCAATCCGAGCCTGATACTCTATGCACTTTTCTTGAGCTGCCATAGCTTTCTGACTTGCTTCGTTCAAAGCGTCTTGAAAGCTAGCCTCCGCTGCTCGAACAGCATGAATCAGACGACTTACGTCCTTCTGAGTCCTACTACCTGCTGGTAGTGTGTTGTTGCTATCCAAAACAACGCCTGCTTTTTCCAAATGCTTGTCAATTGACATAGCGACTTCCTTTTCTCGGTCTATGACCGCAACAATTCTGCTAGTTGATCGCACGCCGTGGCTAAACGCTCAGCCAAATGCGGGTCCGACTTCTCTAGCTGCTTCCACCCATCCGCTGGTACGTCTACCAACAGTTCGATGATTCCTTCCATCTGTCCAATCTTCTGTTTCAGATAGACAGGTAACTCGATACCAACCTGTTCTTGTGCAGGTTCGCGAGTCTTTGGTTTAATGCCTAGTTCTGCGTCTACAGCTCTGCGAACAATCGACGCAGTTAATGGCTTGCCTTCAGTTTTGGCTATCTCGACTGCTGCTTTCGCAACACGATGAACGTCTTGCTTCCTAAGAGAAGAAAGGTCTCTAGGAGAACCGTGTTTCGTCGAGTCTTGCGGCGCAAGCCTTGCAAATTCCTTAACAACAGTTGGCTTCCATTCAGTTACTGACTCGCCCACTTTATTGGGCAAGATTTTCGGATCTGGTAGCTTTGGTCTAATGGTGGCAGCAGTTATTAAATTCAGAACCTGCTGCTTCTCGATGCAGAAATCTTCACCAACTCTATTTTTCAAATACGCATCCCACGAATCAAATCCATCTTCGCGATACAGTTCATCATCGCGAATCTCTTTCAGAGCATTCCCTGTGTCGACAAATTGCTCCATCGTTCCGCGAATTGATTTTTCCAGCGTTCGCAATCGCTGCTTCCTGTCTACTGATAGCTCTGCCATCACTTATGCCTCTGTCTTAGATACCGATGAAGAAACACGCATCGGCTTCGTGCTTTTTTTAATCTCGTACTTGTGCCGTTGAAGCTTATCTTTGGCCGAAAGAAGCAACTCTAGACTTGTTTGCTTGTGACTTGCTTCTTGATGCGGATAATCTTTGATCCGCCTAATGGAGTACTGAAGCGACTCCAGTAAAGCGTCAATCTCGCGTGCTGTCAAAAGCATGTTGGTTCCGTTTTCCGTGCATCCGTTGGCGATACTCGCCATGCGCTTTTAAGTCGTTGAATACGACTTGGTGGATCAGCAGATCCAAGAAGTCGCTAGTTTGTTCATCGATTGATCACTTACTACAGTTTTCAATCGACGTGCTAGTTATTGCGACCTTGCAACCATTTGTCAAGAGGATTTCTGATTTTTTCTCGGTCGTCCTGTTTTCGCTGGTGTTTTAGCCATCATCTCGGCTTGTTTTCGATCAACAAGCCAAACAGATCCGACCTTTTCGGAACGTATCTTGTTGTTCTTTGCCAAAAAACGCAGACGTTGACCTGAGCAACCGATTATCTCGGCTGCTTGCGAAACTGTTATCCATTTCTCTAGCATTGCAATCATGCTCCAATTATGCTACTTAGCAAGAACTAAAGCAAGTGAAAACGCAATGGGTAGGTTTACTTCCTCTTCCTCACCCGCAAATCCAACCCGAGCACATCGCAGATCTTAGAAACATGCTGCGTGCCAAGATGGCACCTCTTGGCAATATACCGCTTAACTGTTTCTTCGGTTGGACTGCCGTTGAGTAGCTTGGCGATTGCGTAAGCGGTCAGCCCTTGGGACTCGGCTGCGTTGGCAACCGAGTCACGTATCCAGTCGTTTAGTTCGGTCATTAGTTTACGTCCACTTCTGACACAATCCCACCAGCAGATTCAAAAAACTCGAGAGCGTCATCTTCACCCCACAGGTGAACCAACAAATTGCGATCCATTGCATCGACTAGAAAACCATCGCGATCACGA
>Ga0208085_1000687_pt1 | contig 10719 bp, 8 predicted proteins | sample LakMenEpi21Jun10_FD_150721 | JGI IMG/M metagenome (GOLD analysis project Ga0208085, IMG submission 150721) | Freshwater microbial communities from Lake Mendota, WI - 21JUN2010 deep hole epilimnion (SPAdes) | ecosystem: Environmental > Aquatic > Freshwater > Lentic | place: Lake Mendota, Madison...
TTATTTTGTAGTCTAAGTCTTCACGAGCTTCCTTGTTAGACAATTCCACCGACATCACTTGCCCCACAAACTCACACATCGTCCGCACACGATAAGGCACATAGCGAGAAGTTGAATGATGACAGACAATCAACCCCCAGATCGTTTGCTCTTGGATCAAAGAAATTGACATGGAAGCTCTAACTCCCATATTGTTGAGGTATTCCAGGTGACCAGAAGACACACTCCGCAGCACCGATAAACTTAAATCTGTGGGACAATTGTCCACTGGATTGTGCGCCGGGACTAACGCGCTCGGCTGATAGATAGTATCAGGAATCAACCGCAGCAAGTTGAGGGTGTAAAGCTGTTTTGCTTGCTTAGGAATGTCACTCTGAGGGTAGTATAAGCCTAGATAAGAAGTCAGCAAGTCTGCCCGAGATTCTGCGATTACTTGCCCGGCTCCTTCTGCATCAAACCGATAGACCATGACGCGATCAAACCCCGTAACCAACCGCACTTCTTTCACTACCTCCTCGGACATTTTTAGCAAGGTGGGGGCCTTTTGAATTTTGGTAATCATGCCTTTAAAATGCCGGTAAAGCTCAAAAAAATCTGCCTTCTCGCTTTCCTGTTTGGGTTCTAATTCCAAAAAAATTAGCTCATTCTGGCGATGTACAATTCCATCAAACAGTAACACTTTGGTTGTACGTTCGATAGAGATCTCCAACGGATTCACATGATCAAAATCTTCGCTTAAGCATTGCCGAATTGCAGCAATCTGCTGAGGATTAAGTAAGGTTAATAACGTTTTACCTAATAATTCATCAGGAGAAATATTGATTAAATCAAGCGTGTTGCTACTAATCTGGATGATAGTAAAGTCAGGTTCTTGCAACACCAATAGCACGCCGTGGGGCTGAATTAGTCCCGGAATATGAATCGTTTCGTGCTTGCAATCGGCTAAGTCAACATTTTGATCGGTCATAAAGAATTATAAGTACGAGACAGAAGTTCAAAAGCGGAGAACGAAGAGGGGCATACAAATGCTTCATTTTTCCTAAAGCCCTATGTCCCAGGATACTACGGATAAAGACAAGATACGCGCAAAATTTATGACGATGTAAATTTTTTGTAACAAACTGAAGGCAACCGCCTTTTTCTTTCTATATACTAAAAAAGTATACTGAGTAAGGCTTTCAGTCTTACAAGTAATCAGACAAAATTAATTACATAGTTTTCTTCAAATTCTCTGAGAATTTTTTCAACAGATCTAACGAAAGTCTTCCAATCTTTGTAGGTATCTATAGAAATCCATTCATACTTAATAAACCGCCACAAAATTTCAATTAAGTTTAAGTGCGGAGAATAAGTCGGCAGTTCAAAAATTGTAATATTACGCTCTCGCCATTCCTCAAGTTTTTCAAAAATGGCATCGCTAGTATGAATAGAAGCTTGATCTGTAAATACAAAATGGGCGGGCTAGAAGTCCACCCCACAAGAGTAATATATATTATTGTGTATTGTTCCTAATTTTTAAAATACGGAATTCTACATATTTCCAATATTCACAAATAAAAAATGAAAAAAATTTTCCGGTGGTTGATTCTAGGGGGAACACTGTTTTTTTTATTAAAAGCCCTCAAAGATAATTGGTTAGGAGTTAGTTCTATTCGGATTAATATAACTGGTTGGTTAATATTAGGAAGTGCTACAGCTGTAACTTTATTGGCACATATTTGGGCGGGTTGGGTTTGGACTTGGGTACTAAAGGAGTTAAATCAATCTGTATCGTCCATTGAGTTTATTCAAGTTTATTTAAAAACGAATATTGCTAAATATTTACCTGGAAATGTCTGGCATTATTATGGACGAATTATGGCAGCGAAAAATGCTAATATTTCTACTAATATTGCCACTTTAAGTGTTTTAGTAGAACCACTCTTAATGTTAGCAGCAGCTTTAATTATCATTGTTTTATTTAGTAGTCAAATTGTTCTTGATCATCTGAAATTTAATTTAATTATTCTGCAATTATTGGGTTTAATAATTGTTTTGTGTATACTTCACCCTCGATTTTTAAATCCAGCTATTCAACTTTTAGACAGGTGGAAAAATAAAAAATCTCATCCAAAAAATCAGTTAATAGATAGTTCTATAATTAAAAATTATCCCCTAAAAGCCTTATTAGGGGAAATAGTTTTTTTAGGGTTGCGTGCTTCTGGATTTATTTTAACTATCATGGCGTTAACTTCTGTAAATTGGGAGCAAATACCCTTATTAGTGGGGGCTTTTAGTTGTGCGTGGGTATTGGGGTTAGTTGTTCCGGGTGCACCAGGTGGTTTAGGAGTATTTGAAACCATAGCCATATTACTATTACAATATCATTTTCCCGCAGCTTTAGTAATTAGTGCGATCGCTATTTATCGTCTCATTAGTATCTTAGCAGAAACCACCGGAGCAGCCATAGCTTGGTTATATCAAATAATTAACCATAAAAAAAGTCCTTCTTAACCTCCTTCCTCCGTGTCCTCCGTGCCTCTGTGGTTCGATAAAATATCTTTAAACCGCAGACGCACAGAGTGAAAAAAGATATTAATCTCCAGTAATAGAAAGTTCACTTACCCAAACTCTGGGAGCAACTCCTCCTGGTGTTAATTCCACCTCTTTCTCCACATAAACAATAGATTTCAGAAGTTCCAAAAAATCACCAGCTACCGTTGCAGACTCAATACTAATTTTCTCACCTTTATTAACTAACCAACCATCAAAAGGTAAAGAAAAAGAACCTTGTAAAGATTTAACACCCGCATGAAGAGCTTGTAAATCATCAATTAAAATCACATTTTCTGCAGTTTCTAAACTCAATTCTTGTTGAGGAGTTCCTGCTGCAAAAACATGATAAAAATTAGGACTGACACTCACTTTTGCACCAATACTAGCATTACCTGTAGGTTGAGAATTTAACCGTTTAGCAGTTCCCGCACTATGTAAAAAGCTTGTTAAAATTCCCTTTTCTATCAACTTAATTTGTCGAGTAGGAGTACCTTCACCATCAAAACTTTCTGCACCAATATTAGCAGGGTGTAGAGCATCATCATAAACTGAAAGTAAAGGTGAAGCTAGTTCTTTACCAATATCATCAGTTTTCGATAAACTTTGATTATCCAGAATACTTTGGGCGTTAAATAAATTAGAAAAAGCACCTAACAAACTTAAAAAAGCTTCAGCAGAGAAAACTACTTGATATTTACCAGTTTTGATTTTTTCATAATGCAAATGACTGATAGTTTTCTGGGCAGTTTCCTGAATACAACCAGTAATATCTAAATCAGCTACACTTTCCTTAACTCGATAAGCTCCAGCGCTGCGAGGTTTCTTATTTTCCTCTTCAGTTTTGCTGTACAAATAAATAGAAGCTAGAGAATGAGATTCAGTTCTTAACGCACCTTCACTATTGAGATAAAATCTGTCAATATCTCTTTGTGCTAACCCATTATAAGGCACACTGGTAATAGCTGGATGAATTGCCATTAATTCTTTTTCTGCTACTAATAGCTTTTCTATTAATTCAGAAACAGGTGCTTGCAGGGCTTTTTCTTGATGTTTATTAGGAATGGGAATTGTGGCTTCTGGACTAAAATCGGGAATATTTTCTTTCACACCAAAAAAGCTGGCTTCATAAGCTGTTTTTAAAGCTAATTCTAAGCCTTTATAATCTACATCTGTGGTGCTGGTAACACCCATTGTATTTTCTTCATTCCAAACCCGAACTGTTACCCCAGAACGATTAGAAGCTTTGACCTGTTTGGGTTCACCTTGGTCAACTTGAACGCTGGTATCATCTACGGTTGAGCCGTAAATATCGAATTTTTTAATACCGAGTTTGGCGGCATTTTCTTGAGCGTAGGTTGCGATTTCTTGGATTTTTGTCATAATCAATTAAAACTGGAAATTGCAGAATTTTTCGAGAACATAGTAGGTCGGGTTAAGCGACAGCGCAACCCAACGAAGTTGAATCTTTTGTTGGGTTTCCTTGCGTCAACCCAACCTACATAAATTGTTGTTTATTCACAATCTAAAATTACCTAGCGTCCGCCGACGGTGATGGAATCAACTTTAATATGGGGTTGTCCAACTGTGGTGTAAATGCTGCCGCTAACTGAACCACAAAAGCCGGGAGCTAGTTCTAAATCTTGGGAACATAGGGAGATTTTATTCATGATTTCTTTAGCTTCACCGATGAGGGTAGCACCTTTTAATGGTTTGGTAATTTTGCCATTTTCTATTAGGTAAGCTTCATCAACGCTAAAGTTAAATTGACCTGTTGCGCCCACACTTCCGCCACCCATTTTCTTGCAGTAAATACCTTTATCAACGGAGGCAAATAGGTCTTCTGTGGTGTGTTCTCCACAATCAATATAAGTATTTCGCATCCGACTAGCGGCTGCAAAAGTGTAATTTTGACGGCGGCCACTGCCTGTTCTGGGGTGTCCAGTTCGCACTGAACCGGTTCTATCAGCGAGGAAGTTTTTGAGGATGCCTTTTTCAATTAATAATGTTCTTTGGGCGGGCATTCCTTCGTCGTCCATATCAATTGTCCCGAAGGCATTATCAGCGCGGCCTTCGTCCCAAGCTGTTAAGCTTTCATGGGCGATTTTTTCCCCTTTTTTGTCGGCAAATGGTGTGGTTTTGCGTTCAATTTGGGTGGTTTCTAAAAGGTGTCCACAAGCTTCATGGAAAATTACACCGCCAAAATGATTGGCCATGATAATCGGGTAAGTTCCTGATTCTACGTAATCTGCGTAAAGCATTTTACCAGCAGATTCGGCGATTTGTTCGGAGGCTTGTTGATAATCCCAGGTTCTCAGGAAGTTAGCGTCACTGGTGTTACCTGCCCGTTCACCAATGGAAGAACGGTTAGCACCGTCAGCACAAAGGAGATTAAAGCCCACGGACTGGGTGAGGCGGATATCACGGGCAAATGTACCATCACTGGCAGCAACTAATACTTCTTGCCAGTCACGGAAGTAGGAAGCGCGGCGAGATTGGACGTGGGTAGCTTTTTTGTTCAGTTGGGCTGTACCATCAAGGAGGACTTCTCCCATTTCCCGGATAGAACTACATAAGGGTAGCCAAGCGTCTTTACCGCGTTTGCTGGCGTAGTCTCTGAGTAATTCCAGGTTGATTTCGGGAATGAAACCACTAGGACCGGGTAATTGTAGTCCCAAAATAGAAAGCGCTTTTTCTAGGGCTGCTTTTAAACCCGCAAATGTGAGGTTATTGGTGCTAACGTAGCAATCAGCTTTACCGCGAAATACACGCACTCCTGCACCGGTGGCTAAACTGGGGGAAATGCTGGTAATGGTATCTTCTTCGGCTAAACAACTGATGTAGTTGCGACGTTCTAAGAAGTATTCCACAAAATCAGCACCGGCAGCGCGTCCTAGTCCCAAAAGGGTTGCCAGGGGGGCTTCCCAAGTGTCATCGAAGCGTTCTGTGGTGGATGAATATTGTAAACTGGGAAGTTGATTTGAGAGAAGTAGGGTGTTTGTAAGCATGAAGTGCCTCGTATGCTGGCGTTATCTATAGATGTAACTGAAATAATCCTGGTGTGTTCAGTCTAACAAATCTATGAAAGTCGTTGTTGGCAGTTAGGCTGTAGGGTTTTCCGCCATATTGTCTAATTGTTGTTTTGTTACCTCACTTAAGATCCCAATCCCATCATCAAAGTGATATTGTTCAGCCTGGAATAGGTTTAAAATTTCTGGATCTGGGTATTTTTGTAAAACTTTGTAACACCAATAAAATAAAGTTCTCAGATATGCACAGGTATCAGGACGAGATAAAATGTGTTCGACTCTGAGAAGTTTTAGTATTTTTCCACCATCTTCTTTTTCATCAAATCCAGGATATATCTCTTTTAATTCATTTTTAGGATGGGGTATTTTTTCAACATCTCCAGAATGATCTTGTAAGGGAGTCACTAAACCTAAAGCTGTATTAATTGCGTGAGAATCAGCAAAGTAGTAGGCTTCAATCATGTTTGCCAAAAAATGAACTGAAGCCCGATTTTTTTGTTCTTGTGAGAGTGTATCTAGAGCTTCTCGATATCGTTCAAAAACCTGTGGTGCTATGCTGATCCTATCTCTTTCTAAGTCATCTACTAGTAATATATATCTACATGGATTTTTGGATAAATATGCTCTAGCCATAAGAAAAATATCCTCATCTTGACGAGGCATATTCTTAACAGTATTTACTATTTTTTTGTGTTTTTTGGTAGAAGTTCTAGGCGAAAGCTGTCCAATACGCCTAATAATTTTAAATTTACATATACCAAGATCCATGAGATTTTTTAATAAGCTTGGTAGATGATATTCTTCAGTTTCACCTGTAACAATTAATCCAAATTCAAAAAAATAGCATGGCTGGTTACTAGTGGTATTTTCTCCATTCATTAATTTGACTCCTCAGTAAAAGATTGACTCTGAGGTGCTATGGCTTCGGCCATATATAATGAACCTGTAGCATATTCTTCTAACAAGTCTTGAATATCTGTTATTTCGCTAACCCGTTTCATCACAGTTTGACCATTTTTATCAAGTTCCATTGCCCATATATTTTGTGGTTTAAATTGACTAATTAATACTGGTGAATGAGTAGATATAAATACTTGCTTATTCCATTTCTCTGTAGCTAGTTTCACTGCTTTACCAAAAACTGCCAATGCCCAAGGATGAAGAGATATATCAGGTTCATCTAATAAAATTAAGGAATAACCATTGGGTTTTTCAGAAAATAAAGCCGTGAGATTAATCAGCATTTGAATATGTCCGTCAGATACTCCTGAAGCTTGAATTGGTTTACGTCGTCTTTTATCTAAAAAATTTGCATAAACTGTATTTCTACCAGTTTGCTCAAAATATAAACCATCGAAAGCTGGGAAACTTTCGCGCATAAATTTCATAATTTTGTCATATCTATCATCAATTACTTGTCTATCATGTAAGTTTCTCAAAACAGACCATAAATTTTCACATCTATCTTGTAATCTATCACCAGGTTCTGATTCTGAACCGGCTCTTCTCAGATTAAATAGAGAAGCACCTCTTAAATGATAAGAACGTGCAGCACGAAGTAATTTGTCTAACTCTGATGCAGCACCATCACCTTTCCCAAAGGCTACATAGCTAGTTAGGGCAAGTTTTTCTGGTTCTCTGAGAGTGATAGTAGTTTCATCTTCTCCCATAAATTGATAAAATGTTGCTTTATCACTACCTATGGTTCTATTAATAAGTAATTGATCATTAACTTTATTAACTAATCTTTCACCCGCAAAAGCTTCAATTCTCCCAGAAGATAATCCAAATGAAACTTCATATTTAGTTGATTCATCTTCTATTTCAATTAATATATTGTCTGTTTCACTTGCTCCATCCCAAAGAATACCAATTCCATGATCTCTAAATGAGGAAGCTGAATCAACTCCTCTAATTGCACAATCTCTAATAAACCAGATTGTATCTAGAAATGTTGATTTTCCCGCCCCGTTTGGTCCAAAGAGAATGTTAAGAGAATCAGGTGAAATATGAACATCTGCCAGGGAGCGGAAGTTCTTGATGTGTAAATGATTGAGTTTATTCAGCATGATCACATTTTACTTCAATAAGGTGGATACCTAAATGTAGTTTACAGTAAATATTAAAATTGTTGATAATTTACCCAAGGACTTCTCCCATTTCCCGGATAGGACTAGATAAGGGTCTTCCTAAGTGTCATCAAAGCGTTATTTGGTGGATGAATATTGTAAACTAGGAAGATAAATTTATTTAATACTCTCATCATTTTCCCCGAGTACTGCGGCGTGTTGGTGGCTGAGGCTGTGGTGGTTCTTGAGATTTTAAACGATCATCATCAGTCAAAAATTCCACATGAAACCCTTTTTCGTGATAGTAATACCAACCCAAGACTACAATACTCGCATCTCCCATAGAAGTTTTTTCTACAGCTTGATTAGGAAATTTTTCTGCTAAATTTTTCAAGCCTTCCGCTTCCCATAATACAATTTGTTCACGAAAAGCAGCCCAAGGACTTTTTTCGTCAGCAGCAGCAATCATGATTTTGGCAAATTCTTCTGATGTTATTCTTTTACTATCTGAATTTGTATTTTTAGCTTGAGAAATATGATTTCCTGTTTCTATCACTGTGGCTAATGGAAGTACCAAGGTTGTTCCTTTTTCAATTTCTGTGAGAATTTTCTCGTTAACAAGTTCAAAGTCCCATTTATTATTACCAGCAGTTTCTTTACCTGGAACTTTTAGCCAAACGCACAATAAAGATGTATCTATTAATAAAACTTTTCTCATATTTTTAATTATTCCCCATGAGAAAGGCTGCGTTCAATTGCGCCTTTAGTTGTCATTTGTCCCAAGGAATAGGATGCAAATAATTTGGGGAAGTTATCAATATCTTCTAAAAGGGTAAGTTTACTTTCTCCTGTTTCTGAATCTCGATGTGCGACAACTACAAAGGGAACTATTTCGGAACCAAAAGCATCTAGTAAAGCTGGGTTATGGGTAGTAAGTAAAATATCAATATTGCGTTTACTGCCAATTTCTTTTAATATTTTCACGAGTAATGCTGCACGGGAAGGATGTAAACCATTATCTATTTCTTCTATGACAATTTGACTACCTTCAGGACGAGTTAATAATGCTGTGAGAATAGCGAGAAAGCGTAATGTTCCATCTGACATACTTCTCGCATCAATTTCTATAATTTCTCCTGGTTTCCATTCTTCTTGACAGTACAGCATTGCATCATATCCAAATCTACCAACTTTTTCTGCCCATACTTTTTTAATATCACCTTCTGGTAAATCTTTGATGTAGTAAGATAAAAGATGTTCAATTTCTGTCTTTTTTTCATAAGGTAATGCTGCTAAAACTCCAGCGATATTTGAACCATCACTTTCTATATTTTCAGAAAGTCGGTAATAATTACGCATTTTTGAAGGAATTGGATTGAAACATAAAATACTTTTTAATAGATCAAACTTTTCCAGATAAAAACTCTTATTTGACTGTTCCACAAAAGTTAACTGTGGATAAAAATTTATCAATTCTAGTTCACTATCACTATATTCTCTACTAGAATTTATTTTATCTACACTTTTAGTTATAGAATAATTATGTGGCTTTGGTGGTTGTAAATCAACTTTACTAACTTGGCTTTTTTCTAAATTGTTAGTTAACAATTGATATTCAATATATTCTTCTATATTTTGGGCTTGAGGAATTGAATGATATGTTTGATCCCTAAATGATAGTGTTCTTCTGCATCTAACCCAACATACTCTTCAATTGTTTCGCTTGCAGTACCATTCGTAGTAGTTCTAATATTAGGTATGGGAATCTTCTTGGGATCAAATGCAATATCTTTTATGTTGTTCCCACTTAAACCATAATGACTGCGCAACACTTCTTCAATTTGCTCATGCATCGGCCCGGCAAACAGTCGGCTTGATTTCACTTGTTTTCCTTCCGGTGTGAGATAGCAGAGGCAATCGTCCCCAAAATCCTCGATGGTTAATGGCGTATCATTGAATGGATTCATGCTGATACACCAGGTACCCGTGGAAACCAGTACAAAAGGATCATGATGTTTCTGCAGATAAGGCACTAACGCAGCTGAACTATCATGATATCCAAGTCCAACAGGTATGCCTTCAAATGTTCCGGCAACTGGAGCCTTTGAATTAGGCGGGAACTTATTCACCAGGCCAGACTTCACTACCCATACATGATAATCATGCTTCCTGAAATCCCAAAGGTGGGTGTGGCATCCCAGGCTGGTAATTTCTGTGAGCGGTTGGCCTGAAAACACATAGCTCAGGTACTGCGGCAGGTGAAGCGCGTACTTTATACGCTCGTATAACTCAGGCTTCTCTACTTTTATCCTATACAATTGAAACCCTGAGTTCAGGCTTTTCAATGGTGGTGAAGCTGTCTCTACACAGAGCTCGTGCATCTTCCCATTGTTGTAGTAGAATTTCTTCCAAAACGCATCCGGGCATGGCTTCAGGTAATTGTATAACGGAGCAGTCACTTCGCCTTTTCCATCGATGTAAACAAAACTGGCACCGTAGCCAGAAAAATTCAGTGCACGAATATCAAATCGGTTATCAGCTCGCACATGAGCAAACCTTTCCTTCAACCATTTCGTCAGCAATGTCACATCCTCACAAGGATCGCCATCTTCATCAATGGTTTCGGGGAGCTGTTCACTGTGTTCATACAATACATTGTACTGGGCGTCAAACAGCAGCAGCTTCTTGTTGGTCTTACCCACATCAAAAACGGCTATGACAGGAGTGGCCGCCATCAGAGTCCGGTTGCAAGATTAAAGCCGCGTTCTTTGGCAAGTTCCGAGCGCACATTCAGAGATCTGTAAAGAGCCAATGGATCCAGTGCTCCACCTGCACGAAGCCTGGCTTCGGCCACGATGCTGCGTACATCCGTACGGAAACTGTGTTGCAACACTTCCTGTGCCATCACTACATCGTTGCTTTCCTGTGCTGCCTTTAATGCAGACCTGTTGATCAGCAAAGCCTGAGCGTAAGCGATCATGATCGCTTCCACCGATTGCAATAGATCTTCCAAAGGATCTTTCACATTGTGTGATGCATCTATCATCCATCCCAGATCATTCGCATGGTCCATGCCACGGGCATCCATA
>Ga0208085_1000689_pt1 | contig 10703 bp, 8 predicted proteins | sample LakMenEpi21Jun10_FD_150721 | JGI IMG/M metagenome (GOLD analysis project Ga0208085, IMG submission 150721) | Freshwater microbial communities from Lake Mendota, WI - 21JUN2010 deep hole epilimnion (SPAdes) | ecosystem: Environmental > Aquatic > Freshwater > Lentic | place: Lake Mendota, Madison...
GCCAGCGGCACGGGCTACCATGGTAGAGCCATTGTCCCCAATGGCTCTACCGCGACGCGCCAGCGGCGGCGTCTTCGATTTTACGGCTGTTTCTCCCACCGGCCTCGGTGCCTTCAAGCTTCCGATCGATTGGGGACAATCGATCTACACTGCCCAACGCGCCAGCGTTAAAGGCTCCCTTGGTAGAGCCATTGTCCCCAATGGCTCTACCGCGACGCGTCAGCGGCGGCGTCTTCGGTTTTACGGCTGTTTCTCCCACCGGCTACGGTGCCTTCAAGCTTCCGATCGATTGGGGACAATCGATCTACACTGCCCAACGCGATAGCGTCACGGGCTACCATGGTAGAGCCATTGTCCCCAATGGCTCTACCGCGACGCGCCAGCGGCGGCGTCTTCGGTTTTACGGCTGTTTCCTCCAAGCAACCAAACTCTCGGCTAACGCCTCAAGAAGATCGATTGGGGACAATCGATCTACACTACCCAACGTGCCAGCGGCACGGGCTCCCATGGTAGAGCCATTGTCCCCAATGGCTCTACCGCGACGCGTCAGCGGCGGCGTCTTCGGTTCTACGGCTGTTTCTCCCAAGCAGCCAAACGCTCGGCTCACGCCTCAAAAAGATCGATTGGGGACAATCGATCTACAATGCCCAACGTGCCAGCGGCACGGGCTCCCATGGTAGAGCCATTGTCCCCAATGGCTCTACCGCGACGCGCAAGCGGCGGCGTCTTCGGTTCTACGGCTGTTTCTCCCACCGGCCTCGGTGCCTTCAAGCTCCGATCGATTGGGGACAATCGATCTACACTAAAGCGATCATTTTTTACGTACCAAAATCGGGACACAAACCGCACTTGTTGCTACATTCAATCCGCCGACGAAAAGCCACCGTCGGCCGTATTTGATTTTTCAAGAATGCACACGGACATGATGGTTTCCCTCGTTTTTCGGTGATTCCACCCCAGGAGCCCGGTGCATGCTAGCAAAACTTAAAACGTACAGCCTCGTAGGAATCGATGCGGTTCCCGTCGATGTCGAGGTCGATCTCTCTGCCTCCGCATTGCCCAAAACCGTACTTGTCGGTCTACCCGAACAAGCCGTCCGCGAGAGCACCCATCGCGTCGAACGAGCGCTGGTCAACGCCGGTTTCCTGCGTCCCCACGACCGGATCGTCATCAACCTAGCACCGGCTGAACTCCCCAAACAAGCAGCCAGCTTCGATTTGCCGATATCCCTCGGAATGCTCGTCGGCAGCAACCAAGTCCAATCGGATCGACTCAACGACTACGCAGTCGTCGGCGAACTTTCCCTCGAAGGCCAGACGCGAGGCGTCAAAGGGGCCTTATCGATGGCCATCGCTGCGGCCAAACAAGACGGAATCAAAGGGCTTTTAGTCCCCTCCTCGAACGCGCAAGAAGCAGCCGTCGTCGAGGATATCGAAGTGATACCAGTGGCCAATCTCTGCGAAGCCGCAGCGTTCATGGCCGGCACCTTGGAAATCGATCCGGTACCAAGCCGACTCGAAGAGATCTACCACAGCTACTCCCAGTACGACTTGGATTTCGTCGACGTCCGAGGCCAAGAGATGGCCAAACGCGCCCTGACGATCGCCGCTGCAGGCAACCATAACCTCCTGATGATCGGTCCTCCAGGCTCGGGCAAGACGATGTTGGCCAAGCGTCTTTCGTCGATCTTGCCGACGCTCTCTCCGAGCGAATCGATCGAGACGACCAGAATCTATTCGGCCCTAGGTCGCTTGCAAAGCGGTCAACCGCTGATGGTCCAAAGGCCCTTTCGCTCGCCTCACCATACCATCAGCGACGCCGGACTCGTCGGGGGTGGCAGCCCCCCCTCGCCGGGCGAGGTCTCCATGGCCAATAACGGGGTACTTTTCCTAGACGAACTCCCCGAGTTCAACCGCAAAACGCTCGAGGTGATGCGCCAACCGCTCGAAGATCGAGTGGTGACGATCTCGCGCGCCATGCGCAGCACGACTTTTCCAGCCAACTTCATGCTCGTCGCGGCGCTAAACCCCTGCCCATGCGGCTACCGAACCGATCCTCGACGAAGTTGCAATTGCAACCCCACTCAGGTCGAACGCTACATGAGTCGTATCTCAGGACCACTTCTCGATCGGGTCGATATCCATATCGAGGTCCCGGCTGTACCCTTCGATGAACTGGCTCACGGGTCCGCAGGAACCACCAGCGCGATGATGCGCGATCAGGTCACGGCCGCTCGCGCGCTCCAAAACCAACGCTTTACAGCCTCGCGCACTCTGACCAACGCTCAAATGTCCAGCCGCGAACTCAGGCAGTATTGCCCACTCGGGAAAATCCAAACCCAACGCATGAGAACGGCTGTCTCTGAACTGGGACTCAGCGCCAGAGCTCACGACAAAGTCATCCGCGTGGCTCGCACCATCGCCGACATGGAGTCGGAACCCAAAATCGAACCGCAACACATCGAGGAAGCCATCCAATACCGAATGCTCGACCGCGATGTGTTCAATTAAACCTTACGCTTCACGCCTTACGCCTTAAGCCTTAAGCCTTGACGGTCCAAGTGTCGCCACTCGAAAGAAGCTTCTGCAAATCACCCCGACCTCGCTGCTCGACGGCTTGCTCAATCTGCCCACGGACGGCTTGCTCAAAAGTTCCATGCTCGACGTTCCTGAAGACTCCGATGGGTTCGGGGAACTGAGGGTGACGCATGCGAGACAACAAGTAGACGAGTGCCGGGTCGGCTTGCTCGTCATGGAACAACAAGTCCTCTTCTTTGACTTTGCCATCGGCCAAGTCGACAACTTCCAAGGAGAATCCTTTCAACCGTATTCCCTTGTCTTTGTCTTTGCCGAAGATCATCGGCTTGCCATGCTCGAGTTCGACCGTCGCGTCATCGCGAGTCGCTTTGTCTTGGGCATAACTAAACGCGCCATCGTTGAAGACATTGCAGTTTTGATAGACTTCAACAAAGCTCGTGCCTCGATGCTCCGCGGCCCGTTTGAGGACGGTCGCCAAGTGCTTGATGTTGCTATCGACCGATCGTGCGATGAATGTCGCTTCGGCTCCGATGGCAATGCTGATCGGATTCAGGGGGTGGTCGACGACACCCATCGGTGTACTCTTGGTGATTTGACCCTCGACGCTCGTCGGTGAGTATTGGCCTTTGGTCAATCCGTAGATCCGGTTGTTGAAAAGAACGATGTTCAAGTCGACGTTGCGACGAAGCAGGTGGATGAAATGATTGCCACCGATGCTCAAAGCGTCCCCGTCGCCAGTGATGACCCAGACGCTCAGTTCGGGTCGAGCCAACTTCAGTCCCGTTGCAACCGCAGGTGCGCGGCCATGGATCGAGTGGACTCCGTAGGTATTGACATAGTATGGGAAGCGGCTGCTGCAGCCGATCCCGGAGATAAAGACAGTCTGTTCGGGTGGGATCCCGATTTCAGGTAAGACTTTCTTCATTTGGGCCAGGATCGAATAATCGCCGCAACCTGGGCACCATCGGATGTCCTGATCGCTTGCAAAGTCGTCTGCCTTGAGAACCTTGAGTGCTGTATTCATTTCGTTCTTGCTATTTTTAAATCGATGGATGTTTTTTGGGTTCGCACGCTGGAGTTACTTGGCGTGCTCGGAGATCTTTTCGACCAGTTCCGTAACGGTAAACGGTTTGCCTTTGATTTTGTTAAAGCCGATTGCATCGACAAGGTATCGGCTGCGAACGAGCATCCGCAGTTGGCCCATGTTGAGCTCCGGTATAAGCACCTTCTTGTATCCCGCTAGGATTTCCCCAAGGTTGCTTGGGAACGGATTGAGGTACCTCAGGTGAGCATGGGCGACGCTCAGGCCGGCCGACTGGGCTTGCTGGACTGCGGTCAAACATGCTCCATAAGTACCACCCCAACTCAGAACGAGCAGGTCACCCGAAGCGGGACCTTCAACGCTCTGTGGCGGGAGCAGCTTGGCGGCATTGGCCACTTTCTGAGCCCGGATGTGGACCATCTTTTGATGGTTTTCCGGATCGTAGCTGATGTTGCCCGTCCCGTCTTCCTTCTCGATACCACCTACGCGATGCATCAGTTCGGGTGTGCCTGGTATCGCCCAAGGTCTTGCAAGCAATGCGTTCCGCAAATAGGGCTTGAACGGACCGTCGGGGTTGTTGTTCTCTTGTGGATGAGACACGGGGATGGGTGCGAGTTTCGAGACGTCTGGGATTTTCCAGGGCTCGGCTCCGTTGGCGATGTAGCCGTCGGACAAAACGATCACCGGAAGCATCAACTGCGTGGCGAGCATCCAGGCTTCCTGGACAATTTCAAAGCAATCCCCTGGGCTGCGGGCTGCAAGGACCGGGAGCGGTGACTCGCCGTTTCGCCCAAACATGACCTGCAAGAGGTCGGCTTGCTCGGTCTTCGTCGGAAGACCCGTGCTTGGGCCACCCCGCTGCACGTCGATGACCAACAAGGGCAACTCGAGCATCAGGGCCAGCCCCATCGCTTCGGCCTTGAGGGCAATACCCGGTCCGCTCGAGGTCGTCACTCCCATCTGCCCGCCGTACGAAGCACCGATCGCTGCGCACACGGCTGCGATTTCATCCTCGGCTTGGAAGGTACAGACGCCAAAGTTCTTGTAGCGGGCCAATTCGTGGAGGATGTCGCTCGCCGGGGTGATGGGATACGATCCATAGAACAGCTCTTTTCCCGAACGTTGTGCAGCGGCCAAAAGCCCCCATGCCAACGCTTGGTTGCCCATGATGTTTCGGTAAGTCCCAGCCGTCAACTTAGCGGGCTGGACACTATACGAATGACCGAGCGCTTCGATCGTCTCACCATACGCCCAGCCGGCGCGAAGGGCCTTTTCGTTGGCAGCAGCAATGGTCGATTTGCCCGCCGAAAATTTGCCGTGGATGAATCGCAGCGTCGCGTCCATGTTCCGCCCGTAGAGCCAATAAACAAGCCCCATCGCAAAAAAGTTCTTGCAGCGGTCGGCCTCCTTGGTGCTCAATCCGAATTCGCTCACCGCTTCTTTGGTCAGCCGGGTCATCGAGACCTTGATCAACCGATAGTTCTCCATCGAAGGATCTTCCAAAGGGCTCGTAGCAAGCTTCGCCAGCTTGAGGTCTTTGTCCTCAAAGCTATCGTCGTTGACGATCAAAAGCCCCCCCTTGTTCAGATCCGCAAGGTTGGTCACCAATGCGGCTGGGTTCATCGCCACTAGGGCATCGAGCGTGTCGCCCGGAGTGTGGACTTCGTGAGAGGCAAACTGAACTTGGAAACCCGAAACCCCAGCGCGGGTGCCACGCGGAGCGCGAATTTCAGCAGGGAAGTCCGGGAAAGTGGCCACGTCGTTACCCAATAGGGCCGAGGTGTTCGTCAGTTGCTGGCCCAGGAGTTGCATCCCGTCGCCGGAGTCTCCCACCAGACGGACGGTAATTCCGCTGACATGCTCGACAGGTTTTTCAATCGCAGAAGGTGCTTGGGTTGACATATTTCAATGGCTAATAGTGCGCGAGGCCACAAGATGGACAGTGCGGGTTGTATCGATTATTCAGGCGAAACGAGTGCAACTATTTTGGCAAAACAACCGAGGGTTGAGTATGGCAAATCGCCGCAAATCCGCCCTGGGTTTCCCAGGTTTCCTCTGTTTCCCAGGTTTCCTGGTCGGTGATGAAAGATTTCTCGGAAAAACCGAACCGGTTCCTAGCCAAAGGCTCGCAGATCCGGCTTTTGTCGCTGTCGGCCCAACGATTCGTTCGCTTGCTTCCTTCGCTTGCTTGCTCGTTTTCGGACCTGCTACTTTTCTGACTGGCTTGCTACTTTTCCGACTGGGAGGTGACGACTCTCAGCAAGCTGTCTTGCTGACTTTGAAGCAATTGGCCGATGAGTTCCATCAAACGACCATAGAGCCACCAAGCTAAACCGATCAACAGGGGCATGCTTAACAGTGCGATCGGAATCCGTCCAAAGTCAGGTCGCACCCTTTGCAGGCCCCATTCGATAGCCCAAGGGATCGAACAGAGGCACAAAATCAAGGGCATCAGGGAACTCAAGGCCATGTTCAAGACCAAGGACTTCCAAGAAAAATCCTTGGCGCTCTGGAAGCCTTGAACCGGGACAGGGAAGGGGGCCAGAATTGCGATGACGTTCGAGAGAGCAAGGTACAGCGGGAGATACGCCAGAAATGCAGCCACCGACTCGACGACTCGAAGCCACGAGTACTTCCATAGAACATTGGTGAATATCAACAGGACCAACGCGATGACCGTGAGCATCGCGCCGAACATCCAATTCCTACCTTTTAAAATGTCGGATCTAGGGATCGACGAAAGCATCCAGAAGCGAAATCCCGATCGATCGAATCCGAAAATATTGCTCGCAAACGACGAACCTAGATACGTGGAAAAAACGGTGATCGCAAACAGATAAAAGCCTTGGTATTGGGTTCCTTTCCAAACCGTCGGTTCGGGGCTGGCCTCAGACTCCACGACCGCCGATACCGGTGGTTCGGGTTGTGGGCTTAGAGTTGGCTTTTGCTGGAAAACAAGCAGCAGGAAAAATGGCTGCAGCATCGGTAACAGCATTGCAAGCTTCATCTGGGGGGAGCGCCAGAAAAGAGTCCAGGTCATCGCGGCGATCGCACTGGCCGGTTGGCTAAGCCCAGGAAATGAACGTTCCATCCATGGTGCCGACCCGCTGGAAAGTCCCTGCGATTCTTGAACCTTGGTAACGCTTGGCTCGGATTTGCCGGTCGACTTTGCAGTCGACACACCATCGAAGCCATGCTGATAGTAGCGTTTGGTCATGCGGTAGTTGGCTCGCAACGACCAAGCCGCGACGAGCCACATGCATGGTATCCAGACCCAAGATAGCGAACCGAGCATCGAGCGCCCCGAGAGTGTGTCGGCCAGCCAAAAAAAAGGGCAAAATGCATCGAGAATCTGAATCCAAAAAAGCGTATTGCCCCCAACGCTCAATCGCCGGATAACGAAAGAGGACATCGAGAAGCCCAATCCAAGAACCATGAAGAATATTGGAATGGCCGTCATGAGCATCGACCGGGTTTTTGGGTTTTGCAACAGAACCTGGAGCTTGCCTTGCAAATGCGATGTCAACGCCGTAAGCATCAGCGCATAGGACAGCACCGGAACCAATTTCCATAGGCCGACGAAACCCTCTATCAGACAACCTCCGAAGACCAATCCTAAGCCCGATGCCAGAAAAAAAACGATCGGAAAGTTGATCCAGGTCAGTAGATAATTCAGCGCAAAGACACAGGCGGGCGAGATCGGCAAATGCATCAATTTCTCGAGCGACAACGAGTCTCCACGCGTCGCATCGTTGGCTAAACCGGCAAGCCAAAGGAATAGAAAACCGCCGCACAAAGCGTTCCAGGCTCCCATGGCTGCATAGGTTTTTCCTTCGGCAATCGACTTAGCTAGTACGTATCCGCCACCGAAGAGCACTCCGAACCAAACCAAAACCGTAACGACCAACAGTCCAAGAAAGATCGACTGGATCGACCGGCTAATGACCGAATCGCTCACCCATCGGTTCATCTTGCTCCGCCAGTAGGCTTGGACCAAAGCAGACCATTGTTCAAAATGATTTGCCTTTGGCAGAGGGTTCTTATGCAATCCTGGGCGATCGTTCGTGCCCAAGCCATCGGAACCGAAGGTTTGACTCATGAGCCTTGCTCCGAAGTCAACCAATCGAGCTTGGCCGACACTTCCTCGAGCACCTCTGCACCCGTCGCTTTGATGAAGGCCGTTTCGAGACGTCCTCCGGCGACGAGGTCTTCCAGAGATGACTGAGCGACCAATTGCCCCGATACGATGATTCCCACGTGTGTACAAAGCCTTTCGACGACCTCGAGCACATGGGAGGTCAGAAAAACCGTGCCGCCACTGGCGGTAAACTGCAAGAGCAACTCGCGAATCGTCCGCGAGGCGACCGCATCGACCCCCTCGAAAGGTTCGTCGAGAAAAAGCAACGAGGGTCGATGGATCAACGCGGCGGCCAACGAAAGCTTCTTCCGCATTCCATGAGAAAAATCGTTCGATACCTTTTTCGAATCGTCCTCTAAATCCAACAAGTCAAGCATCTCGCGCGAACGCTGCCGGATCGTATCGCGATCCAAACCGTGAATCCTGCCCACAAAGGTCAAATACTCCATCGCCGTAAGGTAGTCAAAGAGAGCTAGGTTCTCAGGAATCACCCCAATCGATCGCTTGACCTCCAGACTTTGTGTCTCGTCGAGCATGTTGCGTCCGAGAACCTCAATGCTGCCCGAGGAAGGCTGCAAGAGCCCCGTGAGCATCTTGATCGTGGTCGACTTGCCAGCTCCGTTGGGACCCAGAAAGCCATAGAAAGTTCCTGGCATAACCTCTATATGGACCTGGTCCACAGCGGTCTTGCCACCGAATTGCCGACTGAGTCTCTCGGTCCGGATCGCCGGTACCATAAAATGCACCTTTATCTTAGTGTCCTAGCCTTCAAAGCCATCCAAGGGCCAAGCATCAGCAAACATGATCGCGATGTTCGCAACTCAGCGGATCCAATTCTCGGATTGCTCTCGAATGATCTTGATCCAGTCGACGGCCGTATGCGGTAACGCATGCAGGTGAGAATAACCGAAGTGCTCCATGATCGCTTCATCATGATAGGCAACAACCGATAAGCCGGCCAGAAGCACATACGTTGTTACATTGGCAAGCCGCGATTCACCAAGGAACTTCAATGCCGTCCCAAACGAATGCTTGAACACATACTTACCCCTGCGGTACTCGACCGACCAGAGCTCATCGAGCAAGATATGCGACATAAACCCCACAAAGACCGCCAAAGTCTTGAAAAGCCGCAAATGGACATTCTCCGATGCGGATACCAAAAACACAAATAGGGCAGCGATGATCGCCGCAGGCAAACTATGCCACATCCCTCGATGGACCGTGTAGCGACGGAACAACTCGGCAATTCCGAACCTCAAGAAAAAGTAAATCGCCCCCGTGACGACCAACATCATCTCATGCGAAAGCCCCACGCGCTCAAGCCGATCGAGCATGAGCATCGGTACAAACGCTGCCGCAAAACCCACCGCCTCTCGCAACGGTATCCCCGAATCACTGTCCAAATCCGGAAGCATGCCGCTGACGGAACATAACCCACCGGCAATCAAACAGCTCTCCCATGGCATCCCCGATTGATAGCCACCAAGCCCCAGCAGAAGACCCGATAGGGTACTGACCGAAATGTGGGTTTTAAAATCTGCCATAGCGAACAACAAACCAGGGTAGGGGAGCCAACGCGATTTGCGACCGATTCCTCAACGGGTATAAATACTACATCCGATACAAACGGATTAGCATTTCCAAAGCTTCCCTGCAAGAGAGCTCCAAGCCCGAGAGCCGATGGGATGCCCCAAGTTGAGGTGTCTAAGATGATTTGCTAGCAAAAATTGCCCTATTGTTGACCTGCGTTGAATTGCTAAGAGATTTACTGTTAAAGAATCCGATTTCAAATGCTCCCAAGCAACGGTCCTTCCGCGATGCAAACTTACGACATTCTCATGCTGATTATCCTGGCCTCGGCCGCGATCTTCGGCGCGATCAAAGGCTTCGCTTGGCAAATCGCTTCCCTGGCCTCGATCGTCGTAAGCTACTTCGTTGCCAATTACTTTCGCTACGATGTGGCTAAACACATCAATGCGCAACCACCATGGAACGTCTTTCTTGCCATGCTGCTGCTGTTCTTCGGGACAAGCCTTGCGATCTGGCTTGTCTTTCGAATGGTCAGCTCCTCGATCGACAAGATTCGGCTCAAGGAGTTCGATCGGCAACTCGGTGCGGGATTCGGTCTGATCAAAGGGGCTGCCATGTGCTGCGTAGTGACCATGTTCGCCATGACCCTTTTAGGCCCTAACCAAAAAACCGCCATCGCACGATCTCGAAGCGGTCAATACATCTCCCAAGCCCTAACGCATGCCGGCTCGATCATGCCGGCCGAAGTCAAAGAAGTCATCGGGCCTTATATCGCCAACGTCGAACGGGAGCTCGAACAAGGCCGTGCGCCCGAGGGGTTTCCCGTCCCTGTCGAGTTCCAAGGAGCCAACGGCACCAACTTGGGCAATGACCTGATGCGCGGCATCGGGCTTCAAGGTCCAAACGGCCAAAACGGAAATAACCAAGCCACCTCCGCAGGCGGAATTCTCGACAGATTTCTAGGAACCAGTCCCAGGTCTGCTCCGGCTCCACAAAGTGCGCCGCAAAATGGTAATCCCACCGGTACTCAGAGAAACAACTATCCTCCAGCGACAGGCACTCCCGGTGGGCAACTGCCACCTCCAGGAGGTACCAACACTTGGTACGGCAACGATATCCTCCCCTTAGCACCACTTCCTGGTACTCCCCAACCGATCCCCAACCAACCCGCACCCAGCGTCCCGAGCGGCATCCCAGTGTTACCTCCGCTCCCCTTCTAAAGGCCATCGAGCCTCGATTTCCAGCTATTCTCGAGCCACCTGTCGCCAGACGTAGCCACCTGTCGCCGTAGCCACCTGTCGCCAGACGGTGGAAGCGTTACTCGCGCGGCCGTCCACCGCTTGGCAGCGGATGGCTAGTGCGCCTGTGAAGGCGATTGAATAATTGGGTGGAAGTCCCAATCAGGGGAATCGTTACCACCCTGTAACCAAGAGTAACTGCGTTGCCGCGAGGC
>Ga0208085_1000691_pt1 | contig 10688 bp, 9 predicted proteins | sample LakMenEpi21Jun10_FD_150721 | JGI IMG/M metagenome (GOLD analysis project Ga0208085, IMG submission 150721) | Freshwater microbial communities from Lake Mendota, WI - 21JUN2010 deep hole epilimnion (SPAdes) | ecosystem: Environmental > Aquatic > Freshwater > Lentic | place: Lake Mendota, Madison...
AAAGATCACTTTTCTTTTCTTTTTTACCCCCGAGAATGAAAATGCCCTGCTTACAAAGGGGGGAAACAAGAGAATTCCAGTCCCCTCCCCTTAGCAAGGGGAGGGTTAGGGCGGGGTTATTTCTTCTTGTCAACAGGTGTTACCTTAATCGTCATCTTACCTTTGGAACTAAACTCAATCTCATCTGCTATATACAAACCTTTCACAGCCAAAGAACGGATTTCCTTCAGTTTGTTTGGGTTTTTTATCACCGTTGCTAAATTCACCCTAGCTTGTCCTTTTTGGGGGTCAAACAACTCAAACGCTTCGAGGGGAATATCCGACCATACGCTTTGTGTAGCCTTACTGTTACTGTTATCTTCACCCCGGATCACTATCGCACCTGTGCTAATATAAACCAAAGATTCTTTATTTTTCTTGAAAACTATCTGCTGCACTTCAGTAACTGACAACAATTTAGACTTTCTACCACGAGAAAACTCAATTTTTTGCCCTTTAGGATCAAATCTCGATACCCTTGCTGAAGTCATTGATTCGCCATTTTTTAGCTTAATATCCGCCATTGTGGGCAATGCTAAAGATATGGGCGGGTTTTCGACTGTTGTAGTTGCTTGTGTTGATATTTGCGCTAGTTGTATATTTGCTGTCACTGGTTTAATGCTTTCTGTTATCCCAGCTACAGCTACTACTAACATCAAGCTTAAGGTCTTAGAAACAATTTTCATATATTTACAGGTGAGTATTAATGCTGAATAGTGTAATTTTTTTCTATTCTAATCTTATTATGAGATAAAATCACCAATAACAGCCCCTATTCCTGAATTTTCTCACAAATCACCTATGTCACCAGAACCTCAAAATCCACCCAGTATCAACATCCTTGGTAATTTCGCTGGACTTATCGGAGTTTTAGGCATTTTTATTTACTTTATTGGTTGGGTCTATCGCTGGGCTTATTTTGGCTTTTTTGCATTAGAACTTAATACCCTCAATCTGCCCCATGAGTCTTTTTTAATAGTACCAATACAAATTATCTTTGGTAATTTCTGGATATTTATCCGGGCTGTCATAGCCATGACTTTAACAATATCTTTAATTCAAGTTATATTATGGGCAATTTCACCAAAAATAAATCATCAAAATATCCCTAATAAAATCCAAACACTGATTAAGAGAATCCATGATTTTCCATTACTTAATATTTTGCGTTCTCTTGCCAAACCTTTACCCCCGTCATTACGTCAAGAAATTGTAATTGTGATTTGCATTTTAGGATCGTTGTTTTGGTTAGGACGTTTTCAAGGTCAGGCTGATGCTTATCGAGATGCTGTTAATCATACTTCCACAAGACCAATAGTTAGTATTGTTAGTGCTAAAGATAAACTTCCTTTGGGACGTAATTTAGATGATATATTGATAGATCCTTCTTTAAAAGATTCTCATATTATTGGGGATATGGAACAGTTTAAAAATATTATTGGTCAAGAAACAAATGATTTAACAGATCCTCAAAAACCAATTATTTGGCGCTTATTAATTGAAAGTAATGATTGGGTTTATGTATTTCCATCTATGCCTTCTGATGCACAATTTAATCAGCGTCCTCCTGTATTGGCAATTAATAGAGGTGATGGTGGGGTACAATTGTTAATTATCAGCCCTCCTAATCTGCGTTAAAAAGATAATTAATATTATACCTGGAGATTTTTCTGTTCACTTGACTAATAAAACTTTTCTAATCTTTTAAATATGTGTAGAATAATTACAGTTAAAACAGCACCCATTAATCCTAATTGCCATAAACCACACCCAGCAGCAATTCCTAAAGCTGCAGATACCCAAATCGCGGCTGCGGAAGTCAAACCATGAATTTCTGGTGATTTTGATGTTTGGGAAGATTCACGCAAAATTTCCCCAGCCCCCAAAAATCCCACTCCCGCAGTAATACCTTGAACTACGCGGCTAAGAGAATCAGGACTTAATTCTATTCCCCCAGTTTGGATAGTGATAAGAACAAACATACATGAACCTAAACTTACTAACATATGGGTTCTTAAACCAGCCGGTTTATTTTTTAGTTGTCGTTCTAAGCCAATTAAAGCTCCAATAAACAAGGCAAAACATAAACGAAGTCCAGTGTTTAGCCAGTCACTACTGGCAATATAATAAGGGTTGATCAATTTTTTTCGGTGGTAAATAGTTTAATAAATGAAATCGGGGCATTGTTCGTACTAATTAGTAATATATTAACAAAAAGTATGTAATAAATATTATTTAATAATTAAGTCAGAACAAATGCTGACTCCCTAATTAGCCTTATGTAACATCTGAAAACTAACACCTGTATAAATTGAGTGGATAAACTCTATTGGCTTGACCAAATTAAACTACAAGACCGGACAAAAGTTGGCATTCAGGCATTTTATTTAAGCAGAATTAAACAACGGGGTTATCCTGTTTTACCGGGTTTTGTGGTTGCAGCGGACGTTTTGCAGCAATTTCTGGAAAATATCCATAGTTCAGAGTCTTTAATTGGTGATTTACCCCATTCTTCTTTACATTTAGATGTAAATAATTGGCGACAACTTCAACAGGTTGCTGGGCGCTTACGTCAGGAAATTATGTCGGCTACCGTACCACTTAATTGGGTGAGGACAATTTTTCAAGCAGCCAGACAATGGCAAAGAAGCAGTTTAATTTTACATCCAAGTTTGGCCATATCAACTAACCAAGAAATGAATAATATATCTGGGTTATTAGAGTCGGTATTTTGCCCCTGTGAAGAAGAAGAAATTGGTGAAGCTTTAAAACTACTTTGGAGTCAGTTATTTCGTGCGAGAAGTTTACTATATTGGCAAAGTGTGGGTATTAGTTTGCCCAAAATTAATTTAGGGGTATTGGTGCAACCTGTTGACAATGCCATTGCCTCTGGCACAATCAATACTAAATCATCCCCATGGGATATTGAATCTACCTGGGGTTTAGGATTAGCAATTACCAATGGTGAGGTATTACCAGATGTTTACTATATAGAACCAAAAACTGGGATGGTAATAGAACGACAATTGGGTAGTAAAATGTTAGCATATCGTCTTGATCATGGTAATTCTTTCTCTGCTGAACAATTGCCACCAACATTAAATAGTAATTTTCTAATGGCTTATATTTTGGCAGAATCTCAACAACAAGAATATGCTTTACCAGAAGAATATTTACAAGAATTAATTTCTGTGGGAAATCAAATAGTCGGTGAATTGGGGACAAATTTAACGATGAAATGGACAGTTGCTCAAGAATCTTTAGCAACTAAACTCTATATTACAGAAGTCTCTGTTCCTCAAGCTGTAAATGAAAGTGTCCAATTTATTCAAGGTATTGGAGCAGCTAAAGGCAAAATTATTGCTAATGCCTATATTTTAAATTTATCACAGAAACTAATACAAGTTCCCAAAGGCGTAATTCTCATCGCACCAATGATTACTCCTGATTGCTTGCCTTTACTACAAGGAGTTGCTGGCATTATTACAGAACAAGGAGGATTAACTAGTCACGGGGCAATTTTAGCTAGGGAGTTAGGTATTCCTGCGGTTGTTAGTGCCATAGGTGCAACCACTCTTTTACAAACCGGTGAAAAATTATTAATAGACGGAGATAAGGGGAAAGTGTTTCGTCTCACAGAAGATGAGGAAAAGTTTCCTAGTGAGGAGATAGAAGGATTAATCACTGAGAAAAAAATTATTAATTATCAACCTAGTAATTTACCAATAATTGCAACTAAGTTAATGGTAAATTTAAGTCAATCTCAATTAATTGAACAGGTACAATCTTTACCAGTTGATGGGGTGGGATTATTACGTTCTGAATTAATGCTGTTAAATATTCTGGAAGGAAAACACCCTAAACAATGGTTAATAGAGGGAAGACGGGCGGAATTATTAGAGTTATTATCTCAGCAAATTATGCAGTTTGCTCGCGCTTTTTTACCCAGACCTATTTTTTATCGTTCTTTAGATTTACCAGCCCATAATTTAACATCATTGAGTGAAAATTTACCATTATTACAGTCATCAATTCTTGGTGACAGAGGTGTTTTCAGTTATATGCAGTATCCGACAGTTTTTGAATTGGAATTAGAAGCTTTAGCAATAGTTCAAGCATCTGGTTATAGAAATATTAATTTGCTATTACCTTTTGTCCGTACTGTGGAAGAATTTATATTTTGTCGTCATAAGGTTGAGCAAGCTGGATTAATGCAAATATCTCAGTTTCAATTATGGATCATGGCAGAAGTTCCTAGTATACTATTTCTATTACCTGAATATATTAAAGCTGGTGTGATGGGTATTTCTATTGGCACAAATGATTTAACTCAATTGTTATTAGGAATAGATAGGGAACAGGGAAAATTAGGGAGAATATTTGATGAAAGTCATCCAGCAGTGATGAAAGCAATATCTCAATTAATTAAAATGTCTCAAGCTGGAGGTATTCCCTGTTCTATCTGTGGTCAAGCTCCGGCACTTTATCCAGAAATAATTGATCAATTAATAGAATGGGGCATTACTTCTATTTCTGTAGAACTGGAAGCTGTAGAAAAGACCTATCAAGCGATCGCTCGTGCTGAACAAAGATTAATTTTAGCAGCAGCGAGGAAACAATTTATTGATTTATAAAGCATCAAGTACGTTCCCAGTCAGAGACTAGGAACGAGGAAAAAGCCAAAAAAAATAGCATTCCTAATCAAAGACTAGGAACAAAATCTTCCATAATAAAGATAATTAGAGATTTTTTAGGAATAAATTGCCATTACTTTATTTTAAGCTAGTTTAAAGTACCATCATGTTATTAGCTTGCTAGAAATTCTAAAAACTATATTAAGTGTTTTTGCGTAGTTAATCACTATTTTGAAGATATTTTATAATTTCCACTAGTAATATATCCTGACAAATACTTATTAAATGCAAAATATAGAATTTAAAAAGGTGCGTTGTCTACGAAAGAAAACACACCACTAAAAAGTAATATTAAATTAATATCGGCAAATAGCCGCTACTTTGAGTCCACTAGGCATTGCTTCTGGTTCAAGAGTATAAACTCTACCACCATTTAATATGGTATGAATCACGGCAAAATCTAACATATCTTCATCATCTGGCGCTGGTTCTGGGTGTAATTCAACTGTGGCATTTGGTAAATCGAATTTACCCCATATATGTTGTTTTAAAGGCACAAACAAAGTATCAACTCTTTGATAATATGCAGCCGGAATAATTGTTTTTATGTCATTAGCAATCTTGATACTTTCTTCCCCCGCTAATTGCAGATAAACAGCCATTATCTCTTCATATTCCTGTTGAAATAAAGGAGAAACAATTTCCCAAGCTGCACGATTTAATTCTGCCATTTTCATCAATTCTACATTACCAGTAATACCTGTTTCTAAAAAATGTGGATAGGTATTAGCCTTTTGGTAAATTGGTAATAAATAATCTACTCCTGCTAATATTAAAGGTGCTTTTTCATCTCTTAAGATTTCATGTAATGCAGTATCAACAGCATAACAAAAATTTAAAATCTCTCGCTCATGTTTTTCCCGATCTGAACTACCCTGTCCATGGACAGAACCCGGTTGTTGAGAGGCATAACTTACACTTCGCGGTGTACCAATTCTGTGCTGTACACCCTTTTGAAATTCATCTTCTAGAAGTGTTTCCGCCAGATTTTTGGGCATATTTTCTACTACTATCTCATCTAGCTTGTAGCGCGTTCCAGCGTAAAATTTGACATGATTTTGACTCAATGCCAAAATATAGAACTTTCCATCATTATTAATCAGTTCTAGTAAGGGTTTGATGTGAAAATTCTTGCCAACAATTGCCAATTGAGGAAAGGAAATTGGTAAACAATAGTAACGAAATAGATTGGGAGAACTAAAAATTACCAATCCCTGATTTTGATTTTCCCAAAAACCAATATTATCTAATTCCATCGCTGGTTTAAGCAAGTTTACCGACTCAGTGGAACGTAAACCCATTTCATCTAAGCGTTTTTCCGCTTCTCGAATTAAATTTTTAAACCGAACGGGATTTTGTCGTGTTTCCCCTCCCAATCTTTCCATAGGTAGATACAGAGAAACACATGGACATTGAGGATTTTGGACTAAATTTTTGAGTTCATCAAGAGAAAATATAGTCATAGATTTTATTCCCGTTTAAAATAACTAGAGAATCTAGATTTAATTCAACTCTTGATATGATAATTCTGCATCTTTCTTTTGATAAAAAATTACCCGCTTTCTCTATCTTTTTATAGATAAAATAGAAAGCGAGTCTGTAAATTACCCCAAATTGTGATTATTTTCAGCAGAAATTATGACTTTTTCAAAATACTGGGAATTGTAGTTAAGATCCGCGTGGCAATTTCCTCTGGTGTTTCCGTGGCAGTAATGGTAATATGTAAATCAGCTTGGGAATACTTATGTTGACGTTGTTCTAAAAGCGAGCTTAATTTACCTTGAGGATCGGAATTTTGTAACAGTGGTCTGGTATGATCTTCTGCTAAGCGCTCTAATATGATTTGTATGGGTAAATCTAACCAAACTATCAAACCATGACGAAGATAACCCCAATTTTGCTGCTGCATGACAATACCGCCACCAGTAGCTACAATTAACTTAGTATATGCACAAACTTGACCTAACACATCACTTTCCAATTGACGAAAATCAGCTTCACCATTTTCGGTAAATATTTCGTTAATAGATTTACCTACCGCTTTAACTATAATTTCATCTGTATCAACAAATCTATAACCGACTTCCTGTGCGAGTAATTTTCCTACCGTTGTTTTCCCAACTCCCATCATCCCAATTAAGTAGAGGTTAACCCCTTTTAATAGATCAATCACCAGTATTTTTCTCCTGTGAAATTATTAATTATTATTTAAGCTTAAATGGGTGAATGCCAAAAAACTGAAATTTAATCCGGGAACCTGACCAAAATCCCCTTTCCTTTTCTCAGGTTGGGGATATTTTGGTAATATTTCTAAATATATCGTTTCCCATTCTCATGAAGTACACACAAATTTATTCCCTGTTCCCTAAAACTCAAAAACTTTGTACCTCACAAGCATGGGAACTGTTCTATAACAAATTTACTCAATTTTACCCGTAGTTATCAACATATAACTTAATAACCAATTTGCTAATGTAGCTCTGCGGGTTTGTCGAGGACCAAATTCACCAATTTTATAACCTTTAAAACCGAGTTTTTCCTTGAGAACTTGTTTGTTTTCTGGAGGAATAGAACGAGTTAATTTCATAATTGCAGGACGAGAATCAATAAAATCTGGTGGTTGCGGATATTCATCTTGCCATTCTGATGCTACTTGACTATAATCCCATAATTCTGTGATATCATCATAACGATAACCTAAATGATACCATACTAATTGTTTAACTGTGGTATCATCAATTGTATCGTTAATAATTGCCCAAATTGTTTCTGTATTTAGTGGTGGAAGATTAGACATAATTTTCAGAAAACAGTTAACACGAAAATGACGGTGAGTAGGAGAGAAAGTTCCTTATTGCGAGAATTTTTCCTTTACCTTGGGATCTATAAGGTTATCAATAAAGAATTTCCAGTAATTAAGTAGTTGGGAATTATAGAAGCATACAGCCACATTACGCTACGCTATGAATGGACTTCTTGTATAACTGGTATAAGGATAGAAGTAAATATTAATTAATGTATAAAATCATACTTGGTTGATTTGAGGATTCTGGCTTCTGAACTTCTGTATTATTTTTTACAAAATTACCATTTTAGCAATGGGAAATTTTATTCTTACAGTCCATTATCAGTTAGTAAAGAAAAATCATTGTTCCCCACTAATTCATCGGCTATTAATTCACTACCATGCGTGCAACTGCTACTACTTATCAGAATCCCCTGCTGCAAAGCTCCGGCTTACCCGCATTTGCGGCTATTCAATCAGAGCAAGTCGAACCAGCTTTTAGCTATCTATTAGCAGAACTGGAAAAGCAATTAACCGACTTAGAGGCAAATATAGAGCCTACTTGGAGCGGTTTAGTAGAACCTCTGGAAAAATTGACAGAAAGGCTAAATTGGAGTTGGGGAATACTGAATCATTTAATGGGTGTGAAAAATAGTCCAGAACTACGTATCACCTATGAAAAGGTACAGCCGCGAGTGGTTCAGTTTATGAATATCCTGGGTCAAAGTAAACCCATTTATAATGCTTTTAAAGCAATTCGGAATAGTTCTACCTGGAGAACTTTAGATTCAGCACAACAGAGAATTGTCGAAGCTGCCATTCGAGATGCAGAATTTGCTGGTGTTGGTCTAGAAGGAAAAGAGAGAGAGCGTTTTAATGCTATTCAGATGGAATTAGCAGAACTAGCCACTAGGTTTGCTAATCATGTCCTAGATGCCACCAAAGGCTTTATTTTAATCCTCACCACCCAAAATGACATTGATGGCTTGCCAAGTAGTTTGTTAAGCCTTGCAGCCCAAGTTGCGCGGGCTAATGGGACAGAGGAGTCCACCCCTGAAGATGGTCCATGGCATATTACTTTAGATTTTCCTTGCTATTTCCCGTTCATGCAGCACAGTACCCGACGAGATTTGCGGGAAAAACTGTATAAGGCTTATATTACCAGGGCATCTTCTGGAGAATTAGATAATAATCCTTTAATTATTCGCATTTTGGAGTTACGTCAAGAACTAGCTCAATTAATTGGCTTTGCGACCTTTGCTGAACTCAGTTTAGCTAGTAAGATGGCCAAGGATGTTCCCTCTGTAGAAAAGCTATTAGAAGAACTGCGTCAAGCTAGTTATAATGCTGCAGTCAAAGATTTAGAGAAACTCAAGGCCTTTGCCCAAAATAAAGCCGCAGTAGAAGCAGAAAATTTGCAACATTGGGATATTAATTTTTGGGCTGAACGTCAACGGGAAGAACAATTTGCCTTTACATCTGAGCAGTTACGCCCCTATTTTCCCCTTCCTCAAGTGCTAGATGGCTTATTTGGGCTAGTAAAACGGCTTTTTGGGGTGACAGTGACTCCTGCTGATGGTCAAGCACCAATATGGCATAAAGATGTCCGTTATTTCCAAATAGCTGATAAATATGGTGAACCCATTGCTTATTTTTACTTAGATGCTTATAGCCGTCCCGCAGAAAAACGTGGTGGTGCTTGGATGGATGCTTGTATTCACCGTAAAAAAGTCACAGAAAAGGGGTTAACTACTATCCGCTTACCTGTAGCTTATTTGATTTGTAACCAAACTCCTCCTGTCGGTGGTAATCCAAGCTTGATGACTTTTGATGAGGTTGAGACATTGTTCCATGAATTTGGACATGGTTTACATCATATGCTGACTAAGGTAAATTATCTGGGGGCAGCAGGTATTAATAATGTTGAATGGGACGCTATCGAATTACCAAGCCAATTTATGGAAAATTGGTGTTATGACCGTCAGACATTATTTGGTATGGCTAAACATTATCAAACGGGTGAAGCCTTACCGGAGCATTATTACCAAAAGTTATGGGCGGCACGTAATTATATGAGTGGTTCAGCTATGCTACGACAACTAGATTTTAGTAGTGTGGATTTGGAATTACATCACCGATATTGCCCCAATGGTCAAGAAACCATAAAAGATGTGCGACACCGGATTGCTAAGTTAACGACTGTGTTACCACCATTACCTGAGGATGCTTTTCTGTGTGCTTTCGGTCATATTTTTGAAGGGGGTTATGCAGCCGGATATTATAGCTATAAGTGGGCTGAGGTTCTTAGTGCTGATGCTTTTGCGGCCTTTGAGGAGGCGGGCTTGGAAAATGAAGTTGCAATTCACGCCATTGGCAGACGCTATCGAGATACAATTTTAGCACTAGGTGGCAGTCAACATCCTATGGATGTTTTTAAAACCTTCCGGGGACGAGAACCCAGTACCAAGGCTTTACTCAAACACAATGGACTGCTGACTGCTGTGTAAATTGGCAATAGGGACAAGGAATGAGGGAATGAGGGGAATTATCTTACCTCTTATGCCTTGCCTTTTGCCTTTTTTAGATTTACATGACAACTTCTTTGCGTTGAGAATCAAAGAAAAGCTCAAAAACAGTGTTAGGAATCATTTGACGAATGTGCTGGATATAGCCTTCAGCATCAGAACGACTACGGAAACGGGAAACAACTACTTTTTCTTGTTCAGTAACGACGCGGGCTACAACCCAACCATTCAGCCTTTTTTTGTAGGCATTATCTTCTCTTATAGTAGGCATTCCTTGATTTTCTGAAGTGGTATTTTTGTAATCCGTATTTTGTGGCATGATGATTTTCTGCGTATGAACTTGAGTGAGGGGACTTGCTTTGTCTCTTAACTAAGGATGTATCATCGCTTTTTATTGATGATGCCACCTTGGTATTACATATTTTCAAAATTGTCAATACGTGGTGCAACAACTTATCTTTTGACAAAGGTTACTTTTATTTACTACTAAAGAGTAAATACTGATTCATTCAGTATTTAAGTTCACTTAGAATTAATTGCAAGCTGTACTGCATTTAGTTTGTATAATTATAGCGAGCAAGATGCCCGCACTATAAAGTTTAAGTAAATTGTGGTTATCAAATTTAGCTGCGTAATAGCTTATGT
>Ga0208085_1000695_pt1 | contig 10636 bp, 6 predicted proteins | sample LakMenEpi21Jun10_FD_150721 | JGI IMG/M metagenome (GOLD analysis project Ga0208085, IMG submission 150721) | Freshwater microbial communities from Lake Mendota, WI - 21JUN2010 deep hole epilimnion (SPAdes) | ecosystem: Environmental > Aquatic > Freshwater > Lentic | place: Lake Mendota, Madison...
CCTCTCCGATCAACCGCAACTCGATCGTCATCAGCACCCAACCGACCAACGGCTCGGTGACGGTCAACACCGATGGCAATGTGACGTACCTGCATAACGGATCGAACACCACGACCGATAGCTTTGCTTACACGATCAAAGACACCAACGGTCTGGTCTCCGGTGGGGCGATTGTGTCGGTGACGATCACTCCAGTGACCAATCAGGCACCTGTTGCCTTCAATGATTCGGCGAGTGTCGTCGAAGGTGGATCGGTGAATGTCACGGTATTGAGCAATGATACGGATGTCGAGGGGAACATCGACGTCACTTCGGTGGTAATCGTCACCCAACCGGCCAACGGGACCGTGGGGGTCAATGCGCAGACAGGCGTCGTCAACTACGTTCATAATGGCGGGCTATCGACCAGCGATAGCTTCACCTACACCTTCCGCGATACCCAAGGTGCGGTTTCGAACTCCGGGACCGTTTCGATCACTATTCTAAGGCGACCGGTAGCAAACGATGACGTTTTGACCGTGCAGCGGGGCGACGATGGATCGCTCAATGTCATCGCCAATGACACCGCCCCAAGTGGGACGGTAGCTCCTGCGAGCGTTACGATCGTCACGCAACCGACCCGAGGAACAGTCACGGCGCTTGGCAACGGTCAAATCAGTTATCAGCACGATGGCACGGCGACGACCAGCGACCAGTTCACCTATACGATCACCGATTCGAATAACAATGTGTCGCTCCCAGGGATCGTCAGCATCACCATTACCCCTGTCAACCAACCACCGGTAACATCGCCCGATACGGCCGTGGTGAACGAAGGTGAATCGGTGGACGTTCCGGTGTTGGCCAACGACACGATCGCTTTCGATGGGTTGGATGCGGCGAGTGTCACGATCGTAACCGCTCCGACCCGAGGCACCGCGGTTGTTTTAAGTTCCGGTGCCCTACGATACAGTCATAATGGGACCGAAACGTCGAGCGATTTCCTGCTCTATACGGTGCGGGGTAATAATGGCTTGGTATCGCCCGCGACGCGTGTGGATATTACGATCAACCCAATCAACGATGGTCCCAATGCAATCAATGACCAAGCGAATGTTGCTGAGGGAGGCGTAGTGAATATTCCTGTTTTAGCCAACGACACCGATTCTGATAATGCCATCGATACTGCGTCGGTAGTGATCATCAACAGTCCCACCAACGGAACAGTGGTTCTAGGGGTTGGAGGAGTGGTCGGTTACACCCACGATGGTTCCGAATCGACCATCGATAGCTTCACCTATCGCGTCAGCGATGTGTCCGGGAAATCATCCAATTTGGCAACGGTATCGATATCGATTTCGCCCGTGAACGATCCGCCCGTAGCGGTAAACGACACCGCCTCGATCGCTTCAAATGTGCAAGCGATTGTCGATATCGCGGCCAACGATTTGGATCTCGATGACGGCTTGGACCTGACGAGCATCGAAATCGGCATTTCACCAGCCCATGGAACCTTGACGATCCAAACCGATGGCAAGGTGGCTTATGTGCACAATGGATCCGAGGCAACGCAGGATACGTTTACCTACCGGATCCGCGACAAGGCCGGAGCGCTCTCGAATACCGCAACGGTTTCGCTATCGATCACGCTGGTCAATCAGCCTCCGATCGCTGTTGCGGATAGCGCAACGATTGCCGCACCAGGAGGTCAAGTTGTGATCGACGTCGCGGCCAACGATAGCGACCCAGACGGCGGTTTGAACCTCGGCTCTGTGGTGATCGTTCGTGCACCTTCGAACGGGACTGCCGTGGTGTTGGCATCCGGATCTATACGCTATACCCACGACGGTTCGGAGGTTACCTCCGACAGTTTCACGTACAAGATACGAGACTTTGCAGGCGAGCTTTCCAATGAGGCCACGGTGACGCTCACCGTCTTGCCCATCGGATAAGGCATGCGAGTTTTCTCGGTAAAGAACCCAACGCGGCCGATGGTATCGATGTTGAGATTGCTTATTTGACAATCAGCGAGACGGCAAACAAGTGGGTCCACTCGGGTGAGTTATCTAGGTCGCGGAAGTTGTACTGCGGGTTGTATCCAACTCGCAAAGTGGTCTTCCCAACTTGGACCAATCGAGCGACTTGAAATCCGAGAGGAAGACTGACCCATTGATCCGATTTCCAGTCGTAGCCTTCCTGGAGATCTCCAGCGGATAAAGTCCATTTCGGGTTGATCGTATAAGCGATTACAGGTTGGAAGAAACTCAGATTCGTATCTTCGCTGATCAAGTTTTGGTTGAACGCACCGAGTGTCCACTTCCCTTTCTGGGTTACAAATCCAATCGCCGGTCCTGCTTGGATCGTGTCGCGTCCCGAAGGGCTGTTTGGTAGAAACGAAACGACTGGACCTACACCCCACCTGCCCCAGGATGCAGGGATAACGATCAAGTCGAACAGCGTCACGGGATCCGAGCCGTCCTCCAGAGGACCATCGAAGCGATAAGGCATCGTCGCTCGGAAGATGTGATTCATTCCGAATCCGCGAAATGGAATCACGGGCTGAAACACGAACGTATTTTGCTGATCATCCCTTCCATAGAACGAGGAGACAAAGCGATTCTGAAAGTTCAAGGTGGTTACCGAGGCCGTGGGATCGACAAGCTTCGTAGCAAGGTCCTGGTCATTCCCACCGCCGGACGCTTGTCCGGACGCATTTGCTGTTTTTGCATCAGCCATGCGTCCGTTCAGATCGCTCGACTGCGAATTGGGGTTTTGTCCAAGAAATACGCCTGAGTCCGTCGGTTCCTGGGCGGAGGCTCGGCGAATCGCCATTGTGGAATCGACCTCGATCGCCCTGAGGTTGCGGGTCTCTCTGACCGCTTCGATCGCAAAAATAGAATCTTCAGGTTTAGCGAATTGGCAATGGCCCGCTGACTCGATTGCAAAGAGACTCGCAAAAAGACTCATGGAAAAAATGGCTGCGTTCCAGATGTCTTTGCTGTTCCACTTCATGATCGTTATCCCCTCTTGCTTTTATGCTAGCAATCGCCTGTGTTCGAACCGTCCGGTGCCTGAGATCCATTGGTATCCAATGGACAGGTGTTCCTATCGATATAGGGGTTACCGCACTTATGCTAAATTGACGGAAAGTAGCGATATTGTCGGTTGGATTCGACGGGAGGTAACGATTGCGTAAGATAAAATCATTTCATCGGGTTGGGGGAGGAGGTTTGCGGCTTGCCAACTATGCACCGAGGTTGGTTTGGCTCATAATTGGGGCTCGTCGTATCACTTGAACATGGGAAAAGAATAGAAACATGAAGAAAACGTTACCTGCTTTCGCATTGCTTGGGCTCCTTTCGGTGGCACAAGCGGACGTCACACCTGAGCAGTTGGAGGTTTTTCGCAAGGTCCAACCCGGAGATGAAGCGGGTCTGGCAGTTGCTTCTCGGACTGCAAGAGAACTTGCCGGTCGCAAGGACCTGCTGAGCATTACGGCTCTGCGGGCGATGAAAGGCGCCTCGCCGCTGGGCAAGAACTGGCTCGTCGGCCTTGCAAACGCAGCTCAAAAGAAATCGCCATCGTCGACCGCGGAATTGGAAGCATTCTTGCGCAATACGGGCGAAGATCCCGAAGCCCGTTACACGGTATTTCGTTGGCTGACCGAGGGCGATGAAACGGCACGCAACCAGTGGCTCGACGCGATGCTCGAGGACCCAAGCCCGGAACTTCGCTACGAAGCGATCGAAAAGGCTCTGGTTCCAGCCGAATTGGCCGAAGCCAAACTTCGAGACCTGCTCGACTCGGCTCGACAGCCTGAGCAAGTCACGGCAATCTTCGAGCGTCTCGATAAGTTGGGCGTGAAGATCGACCGGGCCAAGCACTTCGGATTCCTGACGCAGTGGAAGTTCATTGGGCCATTCGATAATGCTGGCAGCAATCATTTCAACACCGCCTATGCGGTCGAGACGGATTACGTTGCGAACAAGCTTGCTACAAGCTATTCAGGCAAGAGCGATGCAGCGGCTTGGCGAAGCGAGACCAGTTCCGATCCAGACGGATTGGTCGATCTTGCGAAACTTTACAATAACGAAAAAGGCTGCATCGTCTACGGTATTGCTGAGGTCAACAGTCCAAGCGATGTGGCTTGCGAATTGCGAGTCGGGTGCATCAACGCTCAAAAAGTCTGGGTCAACGGAGAGTTGGTCATCGCCAATGAGGTCTACCACACGGGCATGCAGGTCGATCAATACATTGCGCCGATCAAACTCAAGGCCGGAGTCAATCGCATCCTGATCAAAGTATGCCAAAACGAACAGAAGGAAGCTTGGGCTCAGCGTTACATTTTCCAAGCCCGCGTTTGCGACTCGACCGGCAAGGCGATTTCGCTGAAATAACCCCACACGCTCCCGAAGACACTTCAACTAAAACAAAATCTAAGGTTTGATCATCATGAAAAATAAACTCTGTATGCGGCAATGGCTGCCTCTGTGCGGCGCGATCCTAAGTTCCTGCGTTTGCCTGACTGCCGATGCTCAGGACTGGCCTCAGTTCCGTGGGCCCTACGTCGGTGGGGTCGCCAACAAGTCTAAGCTTCCCGATAACTTTGACGGCCAAGAAGGGACCAATGTCGCTTGGAAAGTCCCGATTCCTGGACGCAGTGTTGGAGGAGCGATCGTGGTAGGAGACCAGGTCATCACGACCACGAGCGACGGGCTCGAACAGCGACGCATCCGCCTTCTGAGCTACGACACGGCCACGGGCAAACCCAGGTGGGAGCAGCAACTCGTCTCGCGCGGACGACCCTATTGCCATCCGACCAGTGCCAATGCGGCGCCTACCCCGGCAAGCGACGGAAAACACGTCGTCGCATTTTTCAGCTCCAACGATATCGCTTGTACGGACCTGCAAGGCAACCTCCTGTGGTACCGTTCGCTCGCGAGCGATTTTCCGAAAGCGGGTAACGACGTAGGCATGAGCGCCTCGCCGACGATTGTCGACGGGGTAGTAGTCGTGCAGGTCGAATGCCAAGGGGACTCTTTCGCCTTGGGGATGAACGTTCAAGACGGATCAACGGCATGGAAGCAGGAGCGTCCGCGCAAAGCCAACTGGACCTCGCCGACCCCCGCGGTTCTCCCGAGCGGCAAGTCGGCTTTGATCATGCAATCGAGCGAGGACTTGGTGGCCGTCAATCCTGCCGATGGCACGCAGATGTGGAAAATCGACATGTCGTGTGCGACGACCTCTTCGGCAACGGTGGCCAACGGTAGGCTGATCGTTCCCTCCGGGGGATTGACCGCCTTGGATCTGTCCAGCGCGGGGGCTCCGAGCAAACTTTGGTTTGAAAACAAACTCAACCCCAACGCTTGTTCCCCTCTGGTCGACAACGACAAAGTCTACGTCGTCAACCGTACGATCCTGGTCTGTGGAGATCTGTTCACTGGAAAAGTCCTATGGCAACTTCGAATCCCCGATGCGAGCCAGATTTGGTCCTCGCCGGTGATCGCCGGAAATAGGTTATATCTTTTCTCAATGGACGGGACTTGTGCGGTCGTAGCCCTCGAGGGTGAAGAAGGAAAGATCGAGCAGACCAATAAGCTCGGAGATGAAGTATTGGGCTCACCTGCGGTTTCTGGAAATGCGATGTATGTTCGCGGAGCTCAGAATCTTTGGAAGATCTCAGCGCCGTGACATCGCACACTCTGCAAGGATCCAGTCCTCGGGCTGTGTCCGTACCGATCGTTCAGCGTCCCATCGAGGGAAACATCCGTGTTCCGGGTTCGAAAAGTTTGACCAACCGCGCAGTTCTCTGCGCTGCGATGGCTCGTGGACGCTCGGTCTTGTCCGGTGTGCTCGAAAGCGAAGACACCCAAGTGATGGTCGAAGCTTGGAAGCAACTCGGCTTGAGGATCGACTGGGATCGAGATCGATGCGAATTGGTCCTTGAAGGTTGCGGCGGACAACCGCCAATCGATCAAGGTCGGTTATTCATCGCCAATAGCGGAACCTCGATCCGGTTCCTCACTGCGGCTTTGGCCGCCACAAAGGGCGAGTACCTGCTCGATGGAGTGCCTAGGATGCGCGAGCGTCCGATCGGCGACTTGATCCGTGGTCTGAGGGCCTGGGGGGCAGACGTAGTGAGCCAAAATCCGAGTAATCCCGAGTGCCCGCCAGTGCTGCTCCATGCCCATGGGTTACGCGGTGGTGCATCGACTGTCCGAGGGGATGTATCGAGCCAATTCCTAAGCGGTATGCTGATGGCAGCACCCTATTGCCAAGAGGATGTGGACTTGGCTGTCGAAGGCACCTTGGTATCTAAACCTTATGTCGATATGACACTTGCGGTGATGGAACGCTTTGGGGTCAAGGTATCGAGGCAACTGGGCCGTCAGGGGGCTGAGCATGTTTATCACATCGCTTCGGGGCAGAGCTACCAAGGAACCCAATATGCGATCGAACCAGACGCATCGGCAGCGAGCTATTTTTGGGCTGCTGCCGCGATTACCGGGGGATGCGTACGTGTCGAAGGTCTCGGTTTAGACGCCCTGCAAGGGGACGTAGCATTCGTAAAAGTACTTGAGAAGATGGGCTCGAAGGTCGTTTTTGGCCAAGAGTCCAACGGGGAAACTTGGATAGAAGTTTCAGGACGAGCAAGCCACAGTCTGGATATCGACATGTCGGATATCAGCGATACGGTGCAGACCTTAGCGGCCGTCGCGCTTTTTGCCCAGGGACCTACACGGGTTCGAGGCGTCGCGCACAATCGACACAAGGAAACCGATCGTATTGGAGATTTGGTCCAAGAGATTCGAAGGCTCGGGGCGGAGGCTCAAGAACACGACGACGGCTTGACGATCTATCCCGGAGAGCTTCGAGGGTGCGAAATCCAAACGTACCGTGACCATCGCATGGCGATGAGTTTCGCCTTGGTGGCGATGAAGGTCCCCGACTGCTTGGTGCTGGATCCTCAGTGCACGGAGAAAACCTATCCGAAGTACTTTGAGGATTTGGGTAGAATGATCGGTAGAACGCCAAAATACCTGTAAGCTCCAAGCCTGCAACCACTTACCTAAGCCCGCTGCATGACTACCACTGCCCCAAGCCGCCAAGTGTCCCTTGCCGAGAAGGTCTACCAGCGATGCTTAAACATCGATTGCGCAGCGACTTATGACGTCGGCGAGGTACGAACGAAGTGCGGTACGTGCGGGGATTTGTTGGATGTGGTCTATGATTGGTCGCGATTGCCGGTCCCCAAGCGGTTGTCGGACATGGAGGCCATGTGGGCAAGGCGGCACGAACCCTTGAGGTTCAGCGGCGTTTGGCGGTTCCATGAACTGCTCCCGTTTGCACCTCCCGAGCGGGTCATCACCGTTGGCGAGGGGCAAACGCTTTTGCAACAAGCGGATTTCGTCTCGCGTTATGTAGGATTGAGACCCGGCCAGTTGTATTTGCAGTACGAGGGAATGAATCCATCGGGTTCCTTCAAGGATAATGGAATGTGTGCTGCCTTTACCCATGCGCACATGGTAGGGGCTAAGCGGGCCGCATGCGCCTCGACAGGCAATACCAGCGCGTCGCTTGCGATGTACTGCGCGGTGACGCAACTGATGCGAGCGATTATTTTCATCGGGTCAGGGAAAATCTCCTATGGCAAGCTCTCTCAGGCTTTGGAGTATGGAGCCTTGACGGTTCAGATCGCTGGCGATTTCGACGACGCGATGGCAAGAGTCCAGGAGATCTCCAAAGCGCTCGGCATCTACTTGGTCAACAGCGTCAATCCTTTTCGCCTCGAGGGTCAAAAGACCGTCATGTTCCGCGTGCTAGAGGCCTTGCGTTGGGAGGTACCCGATTGGATCGTCGTTCCAGGGGGGAATTTGGGCAACAGCAGCGCGTTTGGAAAAGCATTCCTTGAGCTCAAGGAATTGGGATTGATTTCCAAGGTGCCGAGATTGGCAGTGATCAACGCAGCGGGAGCAGACACGCTCGATGTGCTTTATAACCAGCGAAACTTGCGCTGGAATCGCGGACGACCTCGGATGGAAACAGCGTGTTGGTACTACGATGAGCTCGATCGGAGCAAAACCAAAGCCGATACGATAGCAAGCGCCATCGAGATCAATCGTCCCGTGAACTTGAAAAAATGCTTGCGGGCATTGGATGTTTGCGATGGGGTTGTTCGCAAGGTGAGCGATCAAGAGATTCTCGATGCGAAGGCACAGGTTGGAGCCGGTGGGATCGGTTGCGAGCCGGCCAGCGCCGCGAGCGTCGCGGGCGCCAAGCTCCTGAGGCAACAGGGGGTCATCGGCTACGAAGACCGCGTCGTGTGCATTTTGACCGGCCACCAACTCAAGGACCCCACGGCCACGGTCGCTTACCATACGACCGACCAGGATGAATTTGAGGAGGTCCTCGGCAGTCGTGGTGTTACGCGCGCCTCGTACGCAAATCGTGCGATCGCCGTCCCGAACGATGTCGAAGCGATCATCAAAGCGATTCAGTTGTATTCCTAGGGTTCTTCAACGGCCCTATTCGATCTAATAGCAACGTACCACACGGAATCCAACCCCCTGTTTTCCTTTCCGTGTATTCTGAGTGTTCCGTGGTAGATCGGTTTTAAAAGAGCGCTTAGGACTGTCGGTGGTCCATTCCTAAGACCTAAGAGAGCAACCACGGAACACACCGAACACACGGAATGCAGCCCGTGCCTGTTTTCCTTTCCGTGTATTCTGAGTATTCCGTGGTAGATCGGTTTTGAAAGGGCGCTTAGGACTGTCGGTGGTTTATTTCCAAGACCTAAGAGAGCAATCACTAAACACACCGAACACACGGAATACAGCCCGTGCCTATTTTCCTTTCCGTGTATTCTGAGTATTCCGTGGTAGAACGGTTTTGAAAGAGGGCTTAGGTCTGTCGGTGGTCAATTTCTAAGACCTAAGAGAGCAACCACGGAACACACCGAACACACGGAATGCAAGCCCCGCCTGTTTTCCTTTCCGTGTGTTCCGAGTATTCCGTGGTAGATCGGTTTGGGACCAAACAGGTCGTGTCTTGCTGCCGTTACCCAAATAAAGGCTCGATCGCACGGCCTTCGTCCAGAAGATGATACGGGCGACCTTGGGAATCGGTCGCTTGGAGGTTTTCAATTCCCACTGCGCGGTAAACGGTCTTAGCGATATCAGCAGGTGTCACGGGGTTCTCTGCTGGGTACTCGGCGTATCTGTCGGTGGTACCATAAGTCATTCCGCCACGGATTCCACCCCCTGCCATCAAGACGCTTTGGCAGTGAGTCCAGTGATCGCGTCCCGCGCCGTTGGTACCCCCAGATCGAGGATCCCCTATCTTGGGCTTACGTCCCATCTCACTGGTGACCAAAACCAACGTTTCATCGAGCAAGCCACGCTGGTGAAGATCGATCAATAGTCCAGAAAATGCTTGGTCGAACTCCGGCAGCAAATGCTTTTTGAGGCATTCAAAGTTATTGCCGTGGGTATCCCAAGCTCCCTCGCTCTTGCACGCATCAGCGATCGCTTCGTTCTCTCGCCAAAAGACACTGATGAAGGGGACTTGGGCCTCGACCAAGCGTCGTGCGAGCAGCAGGCTCATGGCGTTGACACTTGTACCATAAAGCTGCCGTGTCGCCTCGGTTTCGCTCGAAAGATCAAACGCTTGACTCGCTTGTGACGAGACGAGCAGATTCAAGGACCTTTCCTGGTGCTTTTTCCAATTCGACTCGTCGGCGGTGCGCTCAAGATCCCGCTTGGCTTGATTGAAGCGTCCTAGAAGCTCTTTGCGAGATTGCAGAAGTTCGGCCGATGTGCCACCTGCAAGTGCCAACGACGGAGCTTGGAATTGCAATGGCTTCTCAAGTGACCCGTCAACAAACAAAGGATCGAACTCTACGCCCAACCTCGCTGCGAATTGACCAGGTCGCGTATAAGGTGCCTTGCTGGGCTTATGGGGCAGGCTGATCGTATTGGGTAGCGATGAACGCGAGGGGACCTTGTTGGCGACCACGCAGGCCATCGAGGGCCAATCGTCTGCATAGGGACGGCGGTCGTTCCCGAGCGACAAAAAAGTCGAATCAGGGACGTGTCCAGTCAAATTGTAATAGTAACCTGCATGATGGTCGTTGGTGCTGACGCTTGCCCCTACCGAGCGAACGATCGCAAGCCGATGGGCCTGATTGGCCAATTTTGGTAAATGTTCGCAAAGCCGTATTTCTGGCGCTGAAGTGGCGATGGACGAAAACGGACCACGGTACTCGGATGGTGCTTCGGGCTTCATATCCCAAGTATCGATATGGGAGGCCCCCCCACAGAGGAAGAATAGAATGACCGATTTGGCTTGGCCCGCATTGGCCTTCGGTTGCATTCCAGGCGAGCCGAGCAGTTGGGGCGACCCAAGAGGTAGACCCGCAAGCAGACTGGCCGAGGCCACGAGCATGCTTCGGCGATCGATGACTTCGAATCGGTTCATGGCTATCGTCTGTACAAAAGGTTGAGAGGGGCAAACAGGGCAGTCGGCTTTTGTGCCCGAATCTTTCCAATTATCGTATCAGAAAATGAGGGTTGCGACGTGAGCCAACCAGCGCCAGCGGTTGGGCGATTTAACTCAGCCCGCCAGGACACTGCGTTTGGGCCCGAGCAGGCGAGTGATT
>Ga0208085_1000704_pt1 | contig 10564 bp, 7 predicted proteins | sample LakMenEpi21Jun10_FD_150721 | JGI IMG/M metagenome (GOLD analysis project Ga0208085, IMG submission 150721) | Freshwater microbial communities from Lake Mendota, WI - 21JUN2010 deep hole epilimnion (SPAdes) | ecosystem: Environmental > Aquatic > Freshwater > Lentic | place: Lake Mendota, Madison...
ATCGATCACACCGCGCATCGCAAGAACCATCGCCGCATTGTGCTTGTAGGCCGGAACAGGTGGACGAAAGGTAAAGCCCCCGAGCATCTGCAGAGCATCGTTGAGCTCATAAAATCGAGCATCCTGGTTTCCCCAGTAGATATCGCGAAGTGCAAATGCTTCCGGATAGAACGCCGAGAGCCCGAGCAAGTAGTCGCTTCCCCACTGGATCATATCGATCGCAAGGTCATTGCCAGTGTAGATACGGAAATCCGGCCTAGTTTGGTCCCTGCATGCAAGCCTTTCCCATTCCATCACCCTCGAAAGCGAAGAGTGCTTGAGCCCCCCGAGGCTCGGAATATCCAACAAGTGTCGGAACGTGTCGATCGAATAGATCGCTCCAAATGGGGCGAACATTTTCCCGAGTTCAAAACCTAAAAATCGATCGACCGAAGCGCCGATCCGCCGGTAAACATCCACGATCCTTTCCGGCGATTGCTCGACCAATTCGGAACATTGAAATACGATCGGGATGCCCCCCAACGCACGGATTTCCGTCGCCTGAGTGCAGTAATTGGCAAGCATGTCTCCATCGAGATCCTCGACGAAAGCCCCGGCGACAAACGGTCGGCCAGCGGCCAGTCGAGCTACAAGTTGCAGAATCTCGCGTCGCTCGGAGAGCGAAAGTAGGTTTGCAAATCCAGTATCCATGTTGATCGCTGGAGTCAAACCACAGGCCCACGTACGCTCGAGTCCCCGCTGATACGACTCAAAGTCGATCCTACCGACCGGTTTCCAAGGGAGATAGGCCGCCGAAATGCCTTCTGGCTTCCTGGAAAAATGGACTTTGGGAATCGCAAGCATGGGGATCTTCGAAGGTAGGAGTCGGAAAAGATCTCTTGATTCTATCAACAGCGGCGCATTGTCCAACGGTCCAAACCATCGAATTCAGGGCTCGGTTTTTGCCGCAAAGTTCTCGTTTTGAAGCGGATTCCAGCCACCGGATCGACGGCCAAGCTTCCCACGACACCCCCACAAGGGGGGGTTTAGGGGGAAACGCGCGTTAAAATCGGAGGTCTAGGTAAATTAGGAGGTGCAATAGGCAGACTATTTACTAAACTTTAGCGTCTAGGCTCCCTAAATTGATTTTATGGGGAAACCTGGAGAGATGGATCACGCGTCGACATCGAAGGTCGTGCGGCATTCGATCGGCCAACCCTCAGCAAAGAGTATGCAGCCATAGAGTGTACGACGCGGGAAGCGGTATACCCTTTTTTGTTATTGGAGAATTTCGAATGCGTCGATTGATTATTGCTTTGGCGATTGTTGGATGTGCGATCGCGACCTCGTCGAGTGCTTCGGCTGGTATTTTCGGCCGCAAGAAGGATTGCAGCGGTGCTGCCGCTGATTGCTGTGCACCAGCACCAGCACCGGTTTGCGATGCAGCTCCTGCCTGTGCACCAGCCCCCAAGCGAGAAGGCTTGTTGACTCGCTTGCATGCACGCAAGGCAGCTTGCAGCGGCGCTGCAGTAGCAGCATGCGAACCAGCACCAGCTCCGGTTTGCGATGCAGCTCCTGCCTGTGCACCAGCACCTAAGCGAGAAGGCCTCCTGGCCCGATTGCACGCTCGCAAGAAGGCTTGCAGCGGAGCAGCCGCTCCAGCAGAAAGCTGCTGCGATGCAGCTCCAGCACCTTGTGCAGCTCCAGCACCTTGTGCAGCTCCAGCTCCAGCACCTTGTGCAGCTCCTGCTGCTAGCTGCTGTGATGCAGCTCCAGCTTGCGATGCAGCTCCAGCTTGTGCACCTGCCAAGCGAGAAGGCCTCCTGGCCCGATTGCATGCACGCAAGAAGTCCTGCGGCGGTGCCGCTGCTCCTGCAGCTAGCTGCTGCGATGCAGCTCCTGCACCAGCCCCAGCACCAGCTTGCGGCTGCAACTAGTTTCAGCTTCATGGCCTAATGCCATTCCACATCGATTCATTGAATCCACTACGAGCGGTCTTCGAAAGCAGGCCGCTTTTTTTCTGCCTTGAGTCAGTCCCTTCCTTGAGATAAATCATGCGATTTAGCCTTTTCCCAACCAAGCACTCTGACCAAACCACCCTTGTCGACGATACGCTCGTCGACGTCGGTCAGGGATCCAAAGTTGTCGTTTTCCTTCATGGACTTTTCGGATCCACCGAGCATTGGACCGGGACGATGGACGCCCTTGCCGAGAATTACCGCTCGATTGCAGTCCAGCTCCCTTTGGACCGCAAAGGCGATCGTCGATCCGATGGCGTTCGCTCGATCTCCGAGTTGACCGAGACGGTTGATCGAGCCCTCGATCGCGCCCGAATCGATCAGCCTATCGTTTTGGTCGGCAACTCGCTCGGAGGACTCCTTGCGATCGACTACACCCTTCGGTACCCAGAACGCGTCTGCGGACTGGTCCTGGCCGGCTCGGCCGGACTCCACGAACGGAGCCTTACCGATGGGAATAAACCAAAAGCCACCCGGGAATTCGTTCGGTCCGTCATCGGCGGGATCTTTTACGATCAAGCTTTGGTAACCGATGAACTGGTCGAAGATTGGTACGAAACCATGCAGGACCGAAACTACACAAGGTTTATCCTGAGGATGTCACGGGCGACCCGAGACCGAAACGTCGAGAAGGAACTCGATCGGATCACCGCGCCGACGTTGATCGTCTGGGGCAAACAGGACCAAATCACCCCTCCTGATGTCGGCATTCAATTCAAGTCGAAAATCCGTGGCTCCGAGCTGGTTTTCCTTGACCGATGCGCCCATGTCCCGAACGTCGAACAGCCCGAATTGTTCTATGAGCAACTGGCCAAATTCCTACCCAAGTGTTTCTAGTAAGCCGCAGATTGTCGAAATACGATGCGATTTGAATTCCGCCTTCTTGCGATCCTCTTGATCGCAGCTTTACCTAGCTTGGCATTTGACCTTAGAGCAAATGCCCAAGAGCCCATCGCGATTCGCATGGCAAGCGACTTTAGCCTCTCGCCCGACGGCCAAACGTTGGTTTTCCGTTGGGCCAACGAGTTGTGGTCGACCTCAACCCTCGGTGGCAACGTGAGTCGATTGACCAACCACCCGGCCATCGACGCCGAACCGCGATTCTCTCCCGATGGCAAACGCATCGCGTTTGTAAGCAATCGATCCGGCTCGAATCAAATCTATGTGATGGACGCACAAGGCGGAATTCCAGAACAGAAGACCTACCACTCCGAAGGATATTCGCTTGCCGATTGGTTCCCTGACGGCAATAGCGTATTGGCTCTGGCCAGCCGCGATCATTTCTGGCGCGGCGGCAACCGTATGATCCAGGTCGATATCACGAAACGGGCAGCAGAAAAGGTACTTCTGGATGATACCGCGGCGAACCCAGCGCTGTCGGCCGACGGGAAAAACATCCTGTTTGTTCGGGAAGGAGAACGTTGGTGGCGCAAAGGCTACCAAGGCGAACGCTCCGCGCAGATTTGGTTGCTCGATCTGACGACCAACACCACCAAAGAGCTACTGCACGAAAAAGTCGAATGCTTGTGGCCTCTTTGGATGCCTGGTGGAAAGTCCTTTTACTTCGCAAAAGGTACCGAGCATGGACTCGACCTTTGGCGTTATCGATTCGCAACCGGGGATCAACCCGCTCGTCAACGCAAAGTCTGGGGCTTCGACGACGATTCGATCGCTAAACCCGCGATTTCGCGCAACGGCTCGACCATCGTCTTTCGGCACCTCTTCGATACCTACGTTCTGCGACCTGGCAAAGACCAGCAACCCACGAAACTTGCCCTGAGTGTCGCAGCCGATACGGACCTTCCTGATGACCTTCTTCGGTCCTCGACCAGCCGTGCCGAACAAGTCGCTTTTAGCGACGATGGCCTCGAGATCGCGATGAGCGTCAACGGAGATCTTTGGGTCATGGACACCGAACTCAAAGAGCCCATCCAAGCCACCCGCTCGGATGCTTACGAGGAATCGCCAGTATTTGCTAACGATGGCAAGTCCCTGTGGTTTTCTCGCCGTGAGAACGGACAAGTCGATCTTTGGAAACTCGAGCCCAAAGATCCGTCCAAGTACTGGTGGCAGCAAAAGGAGTTTGTCGAAACACGCATGACCGAATCGACCGGCTCGAAAACCAACCTGCGATTTACCCCCAATGGAAAACACCTCCTGTTCCAACAAGGTCGCGGGACGCTCGTCGCCATGAACCTCGAAACCAAAGAAACGATCACCCTGGTCGATGGCTTTAGCGAGGTCGGTTACTCGATCTCCCCCGATAGCCAGTGGATCGCTTATTCCTCCCAGGACGATGATTTCAACAGCGAAATCTGGATCATGCCGCTCGATAAGCATTCCGATCCAGTGAACGTTTCACGCCATCCGGACAACGACCAATCGCCGGTCTTCTCCCCCGATGGAAAAATCCTAGCCTTCACCGGCCGGCGCTCCCAAGACGAAAGCGACATCTACTACGTTTATCTGCAGGAGGAATTGGACGACGAGTCTTCACGCGATCGGACCATCGATAAAGCGATCGAAACAATGAAGAAGAAACGCCCAAAACAGCCTGCTACGGAACCGAAAGCTGAAACCAATCCAGCCGAAAACAAAACCCCCGAGAACAAAACCGACGGAAAGGACAAACCCGTCGAAGAAAAGCCCAAAACCGAGCGCACCAACGAAGCCGATGCAAAGCCCTTCCGCATCGACTTCGATAAAATCCATCAACGCTTACGACGAATCAACCTGCAGGACACTCGAGAGACGAATCTGATCTTCAGTCCAGACGGAAAGAAACTGGCCTTCTCCGCCTCGGTCGAAGGAAAACCCGGTTGGTACAGCGTCGAATTCCCAGACAAACTAACCCCCAAGCTCATGAGCGCTACGGTCCTCAACGATGCGCGGTGGACCAAGGCCTCGGGCAGCATTCTAGGACTCTCTCGAGGGACTCCTACAAAACTAGAAAACGGCGAGAAGGAAACCGGTTTCAGCTTTTCTGTCCTGCATGACCGCTCGCGAACGGGTCGATTCCGAGAAGGCTTCAACGCCGCTTGGTTAGCGATGAGCGAAATTTGGTACGACCCGGCCATGGGCAACAACAACTGGGAAGAAATCCGACGCAAGTACGTCGATGCGGCCTCAAAAGCTCATGACGAACGTGGACTCGGGGAGATCATCGAATTGATGCTCGGGGAACTCAACGGCTCGCACCTGGGCTTTACACCTTCTGTCGCCGAAACCACGGAACCGGAAACTCCCAGAAAACGGGAACATCCAACGGCACACCTCGGCGCACGATTCGATCCATCCTTCCTCGGACCAGGCCTCAAAGTCCGGGATGTGCTGCCTGAGAGCCCTAGCGACAAGGCGAAAAGCCGACTCAAAGCCGGTGATATCATTCTGAGTATCGATGGCCAACGCGTCGATCCATCGATGGACCTTACCCAAATCCTCAACGGGCCCCTCGATCGAGATATCCAGTTGACCGTCGAACGCATGAAAGACCAAGCGACCGAGGAAATCGCAATCAGCGTAAGGCCCATTTCCTATGGCCGTATCAAGCCACTTCTCTACGAGCAATGGCTAGAGAATAACCGTCAGATGGTCGAGCGATTGTCCGAGGGCAAGCTTGGGTACTTGCACATCCAAGCCATGGATGAATCGAGCTTCTTGGAATTTGAACAGCAGCTTTACAACGTCGGTTATGGAAAACAGGGACTTGTGATCGATGTCAGGGACAATGGAGGCGGATCGACGACCGACCATCTATTGACTTCCTTGACCCAGCCCAAGCACGCGATTACCGTCCCTCGGGGCGGAGGGATCGGATACCCCCACGATCGGATGATCTATGCGACTTGGTCTAAACCGATCGTCGTATTGTGCAATCAAAACAGCTACAGCAACGCAGAGATATTCAGTCATGCGATCAAAGCCTTGGGCCGAGGCAAACTCGTCGGCGTTCAAACCGCCGGCGGAGTCGTCAGCACAGGCGCAGCTCGTATCAATGATATCGGCGTGCTCAGGGCCCCCTTCCGAGGTTGGTTCTCGATCCGCGATGGGAAAGACATGGAACTCAATGGAGCAGAGCCCGACTACATCCTTTGGCCCGCTCCAGGCGAACTCCCGGCAGGAATCGACAAACAACTCGAAAAAGGGGTCGAAGTGTTGCTCGGGGAAGTCAAACAGGTACCGGCATTGCCCAAACCCAAGTATGCCACCGGGCATGAATAGCCCGTGTGGCTGAAGGACCTATCACTTTTCCTAAGCGATGCGTTCGGGATCGTCTAGAGACTGCAACCGGCCGCTTGGAATGCCATATCGAGGACCTGCTGGGTCTGGAGTGTCATCCTTCCCCAGGATTCATCGGGAGTAGAACCCTTGAGCAATCCATGGAAGGTATCGAACATGTTGATCTCTTGGCTCGGAGCGTGGCCCGAATCGTACTCAGCCACGGAGAACCGTTGGGATCGACGGTGCATGTGAAAATCGCAAACATCGGTGACAAACTCTGGACGGTTCAGGTCATACCCGACATTGGAGCCAAAGCACGGCAGGACGAAATCGTCGATCCAAATGCTTCCCTTTTCGCCGCTGATGTGACACCACTGCTGGTGCTCAGTCGCAAAAGAGCAATAAAAGTTTGCGGAAACGCCATTATCGAATTGCAACTCCGCGCTGAATTCCATCGGCACAGATTTTGGACTCCCCTGCCCTTGCAACGTCGAGATGCATCGCGCGGTGATTTGAGTCGGCATTCGCCATTGGTTGATCCAAAGGATCATTCGGATCGTGTACCAACCTAGATCGCCCAACGAACCATGGGGCTCGTACTTGGAATTCGATCGAATGTTCGTGGTCCTGAATTCCTGATCGCTGTAAAAAGAGAATTGAGTCGCGATTCGCTTGATCGAACCGATACCCGTTGGACTATCGAGCGTCTGACGCAACTGCTCCAAACGACGGCTGTGCATGAACATGACACCGTCCATGAACTGGACGCCATGGATCTTGCAAACATCGAGGATCTCTTGAACATCGGCGGCCGTCAAGGCTGCAGGTTTTTCCGCTAGGATGTGCTTGCCATGTTTGGCGGCGGCAATAATCCACTCCTTGCGAAGTCCCGTCGGCAACGGGATATAAACCGCATCGATGTCCTTGCTCTCCAGGAGAGCTTGGTACGAACCCAACGCCACAGGGGCCGACTCGAAGGGGCAATTGGCTTGGCATTCATCGATAAATCGCTGCGCCGATCCAGCGTCGCGGCTCGCCACTGCCGAGACGATACCCTGGGTACTTCGAGAAATCGCCCTCCAATTCTTTTTGGCGATCCCCGCCGTGGACAAAATCCCCCATCGACACGTATCCGACTTCAAAGGCATCATGGTCAAACCGACATCTCTCTTGAATTACAACGAATAAGCCTAAATATCCAGGCGACTCCATCCAAAACCGAATGCAAGTTATACTAAAAACTTTGGCTGTTGTGATCCCTACGGTGAGATCCGGCTGCTGGAAGAAATTAACGCAAAGGCGCAAAGACGCAAAGGCGCAAAGGTAGTGGATCTCCCGTAGAGATTTGGCTGTTCGGTTTTAGCCCAGAGGGCGGCACTTGCCTGCCGGTGTGCGTTAGCCACCGGATTTTGGGAGGTTCATCAATCCAATGGAATTTAATGCGATACGAGTTTGTGCCTTCATTTCGCCCCATTCACAGCAACCTGGCGGGCTTATTCAAATTCCTCGCCGTTGGCTGCGGGTTAAACGAAATTGCGCCTTCGGCGAACTCAAGTGGCGCATAAATTCATGGCGGTTCGATTATTTTCCCCAATGCTCGATGGTGGAAGGTGCGGCAAAGCTCGCTTGACCCACCCTTCGGCAAGCAATGCGAATGCGTTAACCCCCGAACCGCTTGGCCCCCCGTCGCCCCCAGGGCTTTAACGGGGGAGCAAGGGGCGGGGGGATGAGAAACCGACCGCGGAACGTACCATCAAGCGAGTGGGCCTTTATGGCTCTTCTCTCCACCTGAATGCAAAGCATTATTCTCGGAAAAAAACGGGGACAGTCCCAAGTTTTTTCCATTTTCGCGAAACGTCCAGTGAATCCGCCCGCTCCTCCAACTGGGGCAAGGCATTACGCCTTCGACAGCTTGAGCTCCCATCCGTCAACTTTTCCACCTAGATCATTCACGATCGATTCGAGTTTCTGTTGCGTATTTACCACGTTCTCGTAGGACGGAATACATTTCACAGGGACATAAACAGTCCAGGACGGCCCAAATTCCTCTTCATCTTCTTCGTCGTAGTCGGGTTCGCCTTCGTCGTAGTACTCCTCTGTCGTAAACCCATTCTGTTGAAGCGTCTTTGCGATTAGGCAACTTGTTGCTTTATCGGGGACAGCCACTACGAATTCGATCGTAGTTGGAATGGACATGTCCATTCCAGATGCCTCAATCCTCGCTAGCACTTGTCCGTCTTCATCGTTTGGATAGCTCCTTCGTAGTCGTACTCCTAAAAAGGGTTTGCCTGGCGCGTCATTTTGTTTGTAGTTGCGACGACTCCTGTGGCCTCCCAGCTCCTTCAAGAAGGTGGCCTCGATATCGAATGCCTCTTTATCGTTGCCTGCGGGAAAATGCTCGATCTTCTTTACTGGATCATTGCTCTCACGCGAGTGACGACGTGCAGATTGCCTTGCCCGATTCGTCCAACCTTTCCCACCGTAGCCCATTCCGCTCTCAAACTCGATCCTGTAACCGCCATTGTCCGCGCGTTCCAAGTCAATGTGACGAGTAGAACCTGCGACTGGCTTAAGTGGGCCCGCCACCTCCGAGCTATTATGGACCAGCACACCGTTGGAGGCAACGCGAAAGACGTGTTCGCCGTGGATCTCGAGGTTGTAGACACGTTCTTCGCTGCCAAGCTGCTCGATCGACTCGATCCGAACGTCGCCATCGAGATTACGAAGCGTCTCCCCACCGCTTAGCTCTCCGGCTGGCACAAAGTCCAAGCGGTCGGAAGAATAGATCGAGTGATTCGAGGTCACCCCCAGGGGCTCTGCAAGTCCCGCTAGCTTTATCCGAAGGATCCCGCCTCGGACGTGCGTGAAGGTCCCCGTGACGACTCGGCCAATCCCTAAGGAAATGCGAGGACATGGCTCGATGGCAAGCACATCGGCCAATCCATCTAATCCCTGTTCAGAAACAACTAGGTATATCGAAGAGCCAACCTGTGCGTTGCATGACTCCAGCCACCCGATCGGCCTCAAAAGAGTGATGTCGAAGCGATCTCAATATGGAACCGGCAGAAGATCACCCATAGATTAAAAGACGCGGGAGTATTCCCCACATTTCTTCAACCGTCTCGATAACGAACCAACTTGCTTGGAACTTCGAACGCCTACCGAGCGTTTGCCGGACTTGAATCGTTTCGACTTCGGTCACGTTCACTGTCCGGCAGTTTCAGATGCTAACATCTTACGACGCGCATAATCGATCTTCTTACGATCTGATTCCGGCAGAACCTCGTTGAACCCTTGAAGTAGATTGATGAATTCTGCGTATCGCTGCTCATGCCACGCAATTTCCGCCTTCTTACGAACGCTCGATAGCTGAATTCCCTGCGTATAAGTTTTCGCTTCGCTCGACTGCCGTCGTTCGAGCGCCTCGAACGATCTTAAGTCGCCAGTCAATATCGGTGTCGCATACTCCGCCAACGAAATCGCGGAGCGTTTCAAAAAGTCGATGACCAAATCATAGTTCTGGGACTGAAAGCGGCTCTCTCGATCCGCGTTTGGCACATCCATCTCGCGAAAAACATCTCGAAGCCTGTATGTTTCCAAAGCTGGATGATCGCCTTTCAACGAAAATTCAAAATCAACGTCGAACGAGCGACTACGATCGTAACGAACGTCCAGTACAACTGCGTTGTTCTCAAACCGAACATGCTCCGGTGACGACTTCGTAAGCTGATATCCAAACGCTTCGAGGCAACTCAAAGCGACCACGACGTCTCGACCAAAATCGTTGCTTAACGTAGACATCTTAGTTACCCGCTGGCGGATGCCAGGCTCCAGTCGATTGATTGAAAGTCCAACCCCGATTTTGAAGAAGATTACGTTCCGCGTTTAAGAACCCGGTCGTTTCCTTTAGAGAGCCGTCTGCTTTTCGGAAGCTGTCGAATATTGGCTGACCACTTTGCATTTCCTGTCGCAAGCGAGAGCTATTTTGAGCCCAGTTTGCTTTTTGTGAGCCTTGATTCGGGAGGTATAAGAATCTGTCACCTTCACGCCAACCGCTGGAGGTCGTCGAAGTTGCATCCTTCCATTTGAAGAGATTCAATCCGCCGCGCTCAGCGACTTCACTAACTGAGCCCCCCGCCCCCGAGCTATTATGGACAAGCACACCGCTGGAGGCAACACGAAAGACGTGTTCGCCGTGGATCTCAAGGTTGTAAACCCGTTCTTCGGTGCCAAGCTGCTCGATCGACTCGATCCGAACGTCGCCGTCGAGATTACGAAGCGTCTCCCCAACGCGTAGCTCTCCGGCTGGCACAAAGTCCAAGCGGTCGGAAGAGTAGATCGAGTGA
>Ga0208085_1000706_pt1 | contig 10550 bp, 11 predicted proteins | sample LakMenEpi21Jun10_FD_150721 | JGI IMG/M metagenome (GOLD analysis project Ga0208085, IMG submission 150721) | Freshwater microbial communities from Lake Mendota, WI - 21JUN2010 deep hole epilimnion (SPAdes) | ecosystem: Environmental > Aquatic > Freshwater > Lentic | place: Lake Mendota, Madison...
AGCGCGGCATCGGCAACGGCATCAGCTTCATCATCTTCGCGGGCATCATTGGCCGCGTCCCAGGCGCGATCCAAGAGTTCTTCGCATCGCCAGACATTTCAGTGTTGGTTGCATTCGTTGGCCTGGGGGCCGCTGCGGTCGCAGCAATCATCCTGATCACTGAGGGCCAGCGCCGCATCCCCGTGGAATACGCAAGCCGCGTCCGCGGCAATCGCGTTTACCAGGGTGGGCGCACCTTCTTGCCGCTCAAGGTGAATCAGGCGGGCGTGATTCCGATCATCTTCTCAATGAGCATCTTGCTCTTCCCAGCGCAGATCGCCGGTTACTTCACCGCCTCCGAAGTTGAGTGGGTGGCCGCTGGCGCGACATGGATCGTGAACACGCTCGGCCCACAGAATGAGATTGTCTATCTTCCGTTCTACTTCCTACTCACCGTTGCCTTTACCTACTTCTACACCGCATTCACGTTCAAGCCCGACGAAACCGCCGACCAGCTACGAAAGAACGGCGGCTTTGTCCCTGGCATCCGTCCGGGAAAGCCAACCGAAGAGTATTTGGGCAAAGTCGTGACTCGAATCACGCTGCTCGGCTCAATGTTCCTTGGGATCATCGCGGTTTCGCCGTATGCCCTTGGGGCCTTCTTTGGTGATCTTGGCGGGCTCGGTGTGAGCCTTGGCGGCACCGGACTGCTGATCGCGGTGAGCGTGGTGGTTGAAACCATGAAGCAACTTGAAGCACAGATGCTGATGCGAAACTACGAGGGCTTTATCAAGTGATCTTGATCCTTCTCGGCGCCCCAGGCGCAGGGAAGGGGACGCAGGCGGAGGCACTGGCCACCGCCACTGGCGCCGCACATGTGGCCACGGGCGACCTCTTCCGTGCAGAGATTGCGGCAGGCAGCGAACTTGGTCGAAGCGCCGCGTCATACATTGATGCGGGGAAGCTCGTCCCTGATGAGGTGACGATCGGAATGATTAGTGCGCGCCTCGCAAAGCCGGATGCGTCGGCCCACGTGATCCTTGATGGTTTTCCTCGGAATGCAGCGCAGGCAGCCGCACTTGACGCAGCCTTTGCCCGCAGCGGTCGCGCGATCAACGCAATTCTCCTCAACGTTGATGAGGGAATTCTCGCTGCGCGGCTCACCGGGCGACGCGTCTGTTCGTCATGTGGCCGCTCGTATCACGTGGAGAGTCGCCCGCCTGCGGTGAGCGAGAGGTGCGACATCTGTGGCGGGACGCTGAAGACTCGAAGCGACGACGCGCCTGAGACCGTTGCCGCGCGACTGAAGAACCAGCTGAGCGCACTCGCCGAAGTTGTCGAGATCTATCGAGATGCTGGGCGACTGCAGGTGGTGGAAGGGGTTGGAGAGATCGCGGAGATCCAGTCACGCCTTGCCGCTGCTGCGCGCACTGTTGGATTCGGCGCATAGGCACGCGATGAGTGGGATTACAAGGAAGTCTACGGCTGAGATCGCGTTGATGCGACGTGCTGGTAGCGTGGTTGCAGAGGTGCTGGCACTGGTTGAGGAGCTCGCGGTGCCTGGGGCGAGCAGTGCGGAGATTGCGGCCGCCGCGGAGCGCAAGATCCTTGCGCTGGGAGCAACGTCGAACTTCAAGGGGTACCACGGATTCCCTTCGGCGATCTGCCTTTCGATTGACAGCGAGGTGGTGCACGGGATCCCGGGCGACCGGGAGATCAAGGCTGGCGCACTCGTCTCCGTGGACGCGGGGGCGATCATTGAGGGCTGGCACGGCGATGCGGCGCGCAGCTTCTACGTGGGCGGCGAGGCTCCCGCAGAGGTGGCGCGCCTGATCCGCGTGACACGGGAGGCGCTTGACGCAGGGATCGCAGCGGCCCGACCAGGGGGAACCATTGAGGAGATCTCCGCGGCGATCGAAGACGTCGGCCTTGCGGCTGGGGTCGGGATTGTCCGCCCCTATGTGGGACACGGGATCGGCCGCGCCATGCATGAGGCCCCCCAGGTCCCGAATTACCGGACTGGGCGGAAGAGCCTGACACTCGCCCCTGGGCACTGCCTTGCGATCGAGCCGATGTTCACCCTCGGCTCCCCTGAGGTGGGGGTGATGGATGATGAGTGGACCGTTGTAACAATTGATGGGAGTCTCGCTGCGCACTTCGAAGACAGCATTGCCATCACCCCGGAGGGGGCCCAGATCCTCACGCGGCCGTGAGGGGTTGGCGCACGCTCAGCCTGAGCGTGGCGAGGGAGGGGTCTTCGTTGCGAGGGGGGCGGGGCTCTGCTAGGCTGCACCTTCGTGCGTTTGGGGTCTCTCCCCAGTCGTCCCCTGGCTCGCCAGGGATCAATAGCGCAGTCTGAAACGGGGGGTTGTTGGCGAAGAAGGATTCAATCGAAGTCGAAGGGACAGTTGTCGAGCCGCTGCCGAACACGTTGTTCGTTGTTGAACTCGAAAATGGCCATCGAATTCGTGCCTACATCAGCGGGAAGCTTCGGACGAATTTCATCCGAATCCTTCCAGGTGATCGGGTCAAAGTTGAACTCTCGCCATACGATCTGACCCAGGGTCGGATCACCTACCGGTTGAAGTAGCAGCACAGGAGAACGAGTGAAAGTTTCTGCGTCGGTCAAGGTTCGTTGCGACAAGTGCCTCGTGATTAAGCGGCACGGTCGCGTCATGGTCATTTGCGAAAACCCGAAGCATAAGCAGCGGCAGGGATAGGGCCATGGCACGAATCGCAGGCGTTGATATTCCACGCGAGAAGCGTGTTGAGATCGCCCTGACCTACATCTTTGGCATCGGGCTCACCACCAGCCAGAAGATTCTGAAGCAGACATCCATCAGCCCAGATATCCGCGTGAAGGACCTCTCTGAAGAGCAGGTCAATCGCCTTCGCGAAGTGGTGGACAAGGGTCAAAAGATCGAAGGCGACCTTCGCCGAGAGATCGCCATGAACATCAAGCGACTGATTGAAGTCGGCACGTATCGTGGCACGCGCCACCGCAAGAACCTTCCGTCGCGAGGTCAGCGCACCAAGACGAACGCGCGTCAGCGCCGTGGTGCTCGCAAGACCGTCGCCGGCAAGAAGATCGAGAAGAAGTAAGGCAGGGGAGTAGCCATGGCTGAGATGGAGAAGAAGCCCACGAAGACGCGTCGTCGCGAGAAGAAGAACGTGCCAGTGGGCCAGGTGCACATCGCCGCGTCCTTCAACAACACCGTGATTTCCATTACCGACCCAACCGGCGCCGTGCTCTCATGGGGCTCTGGCGGTGTTGCGGGCTTTAAGGGCTCGCGCAAGAGCACGCCGTACGCGGCATCGCTCGGCGCAGAAGCTGCTGCTCGCAAGGCGATGGAGCATGGTCTTCGCTCCGTTGAAGTATTCGTCAAGGGTCCAGGTGCTGGTCGCGAGCAGGCGATTCGTGGCCTGCAGACCGCTGGGCTCAACATCTCTGCAATCACCGATGTGACGCCGCTGCCACACAACGGCTGCCGTCCTCCGAAGAAGCGCCGAGTCTAGGAGAGGAGCGTCATGGGTCGCGATATTGGTCCAGTCTGCCGACAGTGCCGCCGCGAGGGGGCAAAGCTCTTCCTGAAGGGCGCGCGCTGCTACACCAAGAAGTGTTCGTTTGAGCGTCGCCCAACACCGCCAGGCATGCACGCCGTTCGACGCCGCAAGGTTGGCGACTACGGCCTGCAGCTGCGCGAGAAGCAGAAGATGCGCCGCGTGTACCGACTCGGCGAGGCACAGTTCCGCCGGCTCTTTGCTGAGGCAGAGCGCGGTACCGAGGTGACGGGCGAGAACCTGCTTCGCCTTCTTGAACTGCGACTCGACAACGTCGTCTTCCGCTTGGGCTTTGCGAGCTCGCGTGACCAGGCGCGCCAGTACATCAACCACGGTCACTTTGCCGTGAACGGTGGCGCCGTCGACATCCCGTCGTACAGCCTGAAGCCAGGCGATGTGATCTCGCTCCGCCCAGGTCGTGCCGAGCTCACCCCATTCAAGGAGGTCGTAGAGACCCTCAAGAGTGCTGCAACCCAGGAGTGGCTGCGCGTGGACGCCTCGAAGATGGCGGGTCACGTGATTGCGGCTCCGCGCCGCGACCAGATGCCTGGTGACTTCAACGAGCAACTCGTCGTTGAGTTCTACTCGCGATAAGAGAGGAGAGAGAGATGACTGACGCAGTAACTTCACGAATCGCCCCGCTTGAGGAGCTCGGCTCGTACGGCAAGTACGAGGCTGGTCCCTTCGCACCTGGCTACGGTGTGACTCTGGGGAATGCCCTGCGACGCGTCCTCCTCGGCTCCCTTGAAGGTGCCGCCATCACGGCCGTACAGATCACCGGCGTCCAGCAGGAGTTCTCATCGCTCCCAGGCGTTCGTGAAGATGTAGTGCAGATCCTCCTCAACATGAAGAAGATCCGACTCCGCAGCTTCGCCACGGGCCGCGTGGAGCTGACCCTCAATAAGAAGGGCGCGGGGAGCGTCACCGCAGGTGACATCACCCCCAACGGACAGGTTGAGATCGTGAACCCAGAGCAGGTGCTCATGACGCTTGATTCAGACAAGGCGGCGATTGAGGTCTTCCTGGTGGTGGAGCGCGGCGTCGGCTACGTCTCCGCCGATCGACTCGAAGTTGAACCAGACGGCGAGGCGCGCCCACGAGGCGTGATGGCCGTTGATGCGATCTTCACCCCAGTGCGCAAGGTGAACTTCACCGTAGAGAACACGCGCGTTGGCCAGGATGTTGACCGCGAGAAGCTCATCCTCGAGATTGAAACCGACGGCACGATCACGCCAGAAGAGGCTGTACGCAAGGCGGCAGCAATTCTCGTCGGCCAGTTCGCTGCATTCTCGGGTCTCGGCGAAGCGCCGGCACCTGCACCAGCGGCAGCGGCGGGCGGAAACCTGCTCGACCTGTCCATTGAAGATCTTGACCTGCCGATGCGCGCATACAACGCGCTCAAGCGCGCAGGGATCGTCAAGGTTGGACAGCTGTTGAGCGCGCTAGACGGGGGCGAAGCCGAGCTCTTGAAGCTCCGCAACTTCGGCCAGAAGAGCCTCACCGAAGTGCGCGAGAAGCTTGTTGAGCGCGGGTTCGACGTGCCAGAGAGCACCCTCCCACTCGACGCTGCATTCGATGACGAAGAAGACGAAGATGACAGCGACGAAGAAGTGAAGGCCTAAGATGACGTCGCATGCTGTTGGCGGTCGTAAGCTTTCTCGAAAGCAGGGGCCACGACTCGCGCTGTACAAGAACCTGATCGTCTCCGTCCTGCGCTATGAGCGCATTCAGACCACGGAGGCGAAGGCGAAGGAAATTCGTCCGCAGGTTGAGCAGATCATCACCCTTGCAAAGAAGGGCGGCCTCAGCGCACGCCGTGCGGTGATCGCCGCGCTCCCAGACGAGCCGCTCGTCGTAGAGAAGCTGTTTGATGAGATCGTCCCGAAGTATGCGGCGCGCACCTCTGGCTACTGCCGCATCACCAAGATCGGTATTCGCAAGGGCGATGCCGCCCCTCTCGTTCAGCTAGAGCTTGTCTAGGAGGTTGATGTGAACATGAAGACGTGGACGCCTCGCGCCGCTGAGATTGAGCGCAACTGGTACGTGGTTGATGCTGAGGGTCAGACGCTCGGCCGCCTCGCAACGAAGATTGCCACCGCCCTCCTCGGCAAGGCGAAGCCAACCTATGCCGACCATATGGACACGGGCGACTTCGTGATCGTCGTCAACGCGGCCAAGCTCGTGGTCACGGGTGACCGACTCTTGAGCAAGCGCTACCACTCGCACTCCGGCCACCCTGGCGGCCACCGTGAAGAGGGTCTCGGCGACCTGATTCAGCGCAAGCCAACGGAGGCGATCCGCCGCGCCGTGAAGGGGATGCTCCCCAAGACGAAGCTCGCGAACGCGCAGATGACCAAGTTGAAGATTTACGCAGGTGCGGATCACCCACACGCGCCACAGCAGCCGAAGCCCCTCGTATGAGTCCGAAGGAGAAGAGCGTGAGCCTGCCGTACTACCAGGGAACTGGTCGCCGCAAGACATCGATCGCCCGCGTGCGCCTCGTCCCAGGTGAGGGTCAGATCGTCATCAACGGACGCACATATGTAGAACATTTCGGTGGCGCAATTCCGCAGGCGGAAGTCTTCGCGCCATACCGCGTCACAGGCACCGAGGGTCGCTTCAATGCGATGGTGAAGGTTGAAGGCGGCGGGATCTCCGGTCAGGCGGGCGCAATCCGTCACGGGATCTCGCGTGCACTCCTCTCGGCGGACCCTGAGGCATACCGACTCCCACTTCGACAGGCCGGATTCCTCACGCGCGATCCGCGCGCGAAGGAGCGAAAGAAGTACGGCCTCCGACGCGCTCGCAAGGCGAAGCAGTTCACGAAGCGCTGATCTAGCGCAGCTGCGCTGCTGATGGCCGCGGTCCGATTCGGTACCGACGGGATTCGCGGAGTCGCGGGGGTATCACTTACTTCGGAAGTTGCCTACGCCCTTGGCGCTGCCTTGGCGGCGCACTATCCCGCGGGGAACATCCTCATTGGACGTGACACGCGCCCGAGCGGCCCTGAACTGAGCGCAGCACTCGCCGCTGGAATCCGGTCAGGAGGAGCCACCCCAATCAATCTTGGCGTGATCCCAACACCAGGACTCGCCGCGGTCGTGGCGGCAGACGCGGATGTCGCCTGTGGCGTGGTCGTGACCGCCTCGCACAACCCAGCGGAGTACAACGGCTTGAAGGTGATTGGTCGTGATGGCCGCAAGGTTCCTGATGCGCTTGAGCGTGAGCTGGAACGCATGATTGACGAAAGGCTTGCCGCGGCGAGCGCGGATGTCGCGAGTGCGGATTCCGCGAGTGCGGATTCCGTGAGTGCCACAGATGCGCGTGACGACGCGCGAGGCGCAGCCTATGCGGCGCGCTATGCAGCGCAGCTCGCGCTGGTTGCAGCGGTGGCAACACCGAACCGCGCCGCCGCTGGCATCCGAGTGGTGCTTGATGCATCGAACGGGGCGGGTACCCCGTTCGCCGAAGCGGCACTCTCCGCAACGGGCGCAACGGTTGATGGAATGGCGATGGGTGAAGGGTTGATCAACGACGGAGTGGGTGCAACGTCGCCGGCGGCGCTCGGACGACGGGTCGTGGAGCTCGGAGCCGATCTTGGGATCGCGCTCGACGGAGACGCTGACCGTTGCGCAGTTGTTGATGAACGTGGGGTCCTGATTGATGGCGATGTTGTGATTGGCCTGATTGCGCTGGATCGGAAGCGCCGTGCCCTTCCAGGCTCTGAGCGTGTGGTGGCGACGATCCTGACGAACTCTGGCGTGGAGCGCCAACTTCGCGCCGCTGGAATCACGCTGCAGCGCACCCCTGTGGGTGATCGTCACATTGCTGAGGTGCTGACCCCAGGGCGCCCCGGTTTCGGTGGGGAGAAGAGTGGCCACCTCCTCTTTCCAGAGCATGCGCCAACCGGCGACGGACTGATCAGCGCAATTGAGCTGATCGCGCTGCTGGTGCGCTCGGGCGGACCGCTCTCTGCGCTCGCCGCAACCCTGCCGCTCGACCCGCAGGTCCAGCGAGAGATCAGCGTGCGTGAAGGTGAGGCGGAGTGGCTCCTCTCCAACCCAAGGATGTCCAGTGCAATCCGTGATGCAGAGCGGCAGCTCACCGCTGGTGGCGGACGACTCGTGGTGCGCGCATCTGGCACGGAGCCTCTCCTCCGGGTGATGGGCGAGGGCCCCGATGAGACCCTCGTGACGTCGGTTGTTGACGCGATCCTTGCAGCGGGAAGCGCACTGCTGGCAGAGCGCCGCTGAGCGGGCGGTAGACTACCCGCATGCAGGCACACGTGACCTCAGGCGCTGAACTCCCCGCACTCGGTGTGGACATCGTGCGCGTCGAACGCATCGCAAAGGTGATGCAGCGACACCCCGCCCGCTTCCCCGCTCGAGTGCTGACGGATGCAGAGCAGGCGTACGTACGAGCGCGCCCAGAAAACTTTGCGGGTCGTTGGGCGGCGAAGGAGGCCGTCTCAAAGGTCCTCGGGCTCGGCATCCGCGGGATTGGGTGGCGTGAGATAGAGATTGAACGACTCCCAACAGGCCAGCCGACGGTGCGCCTGCACGGGAGTGCCGCGGAACGCGCGGCAGCGATTGGAATCGCAGCGATCGCAGTATCAATCACTCATGAGCGTGAATACGCCGTTGCCGTTGCCTATGGGCAGCGGGCGGTACGCGAGGCGTAGCGTGGGGATCCCAGAAGCGATCGTTGCCGCCGGCCTCCCGCCCCTCGGGCGTGCGGCGTGGGTCGAAGTGAACCTTGATGCGATCGAACAGAACGTGCGCGGTCTGAAGGCGCATCTCCCAGCCGGTGGACACCTTGATGTGGTGCTCAAGGCGAATGCATATGGGCTGGGCGCGGTGGAGGTGGCACGCGCCGCGCTTGCTGCAGGTGCGCGCGCGATCTTGGTTGCCACAATTGATGAAGCGATCCAGCTCCGCAACGCGGGGATCCACGCCCCACTCCGCGTCCTCTGGCGCGTCCCAGGTGCGTATCTGCGCCGCGCCGCCGATCTTGAGATCGGTGTCCCCGCAACGTCACCCGCCGTCGTCGCAGAGATCCTGGATGCCGACCTCGCTGGCGCACGCCCGCTCACCGTTGACATTGAGGTTGATACGGGACTCGGACGTGACGGGATACTCCCTCATGAACTCGCAGCGCTCGTGGAGCGGCTTCACGCTGCGCGTCCGCGCATTTCGCTGCGCGGTATCTGGAGCCATCTCACCGCAGCAGAGGATCTGGAGCGCTCTACGGCGCAGGCAACAACACTTAACGGCGCTGCAGACGCGCTCGCGGAGCCAGAACTTCGGAGCGGGCTTGAACGGCACCTCGTCGGTTCGGGTGGCCTGTTGACGATCGGCGCTGGTGAACATGTTGCTCGTGTGGGGATCGCCCTCTTCGGTGTGGTCCCGAATGCGCTGCGCCCTTCGCGCAGTGCAGAGGAGATTGGCATTGCGTCGGTCTACCAGCTGATCGCGCGTCCCGTGCGAATCGCAACGCTCCCCACCGGACACGGGGTTGGGTACGGACCGCATTTTGTTGCGGAACGACCTTCGCGGATCATCACACTTCCCATTGGATATGCCGATGGGATCTCTTATCACGAGAAGGGGAAGGCGGAGGTGCTCGTGCGCGGCGTTCGGCTCCCCGTTGTGGGGAGCATTGCGATGGATTCGATCACGATTGACGCCACTGATCACCCCGCCACCGATCTGAGTACGCTTGACGATGTGATCTTCATTGGCCGATCAGGGGACGACGAGATTCAGCCCGTAGATGTGGCGCGCCGCCGCGCGACGATCACCAATGAAGTCTCAACGAGTTTCACGAGTCGGTTGGTCCGCGTGTACACGCGTGGTGGACGCCCCGTTGCACTCTGCGCGCTAAACGAGAGTGCCCCGTGAACGAACCGCTCCTTCTTATCGTCGAAGGGGTCGGCGAGCGCAGCGGTGCGCTCATTCGCCGCGAAGGTGGCGCGCGCCTGCTTGGCGCGCTCTCACAGCCGAGCGGTGGCGCAGTCGATGCGCTTGAGGCAACGTTGATGACCGCCGCAGGCTTGACGGGTACTCCGCTACGAGTGCTGGCGAACGCAGGGGAGGCGGAGCGTGCGGCGGGGCGCCTCGCGGCGTGGCTCGGTGGCCCAGTGCGGATTGCGGAGATCACCGCCGACAGCGGCCGACTCACGCTTGTATCACCTGACCGTGCCGCGGTCAGCTTTGACGTGCCAGGCGCAGCAACGGTCCCCGCTGACCCGGTGGAACGCCGCCGTCGCTGCGATGGCGTGTTGGCGCTCCTTGGTCGCACTGATCGTTCCACGGTGGCCGACCTGCTGGGAGATCTTGCAGACGCGCCACTCCGCGATCGTGATGATGCGCGAGACCAAGTGCGTGCGGCAGCTGTGGCTGACGCGATGCGCCGCCTCGCCGAGCTGCTCGCGGATGAGGACCTCGGTGACCTCGACCTTGAAGGCGCCCCGCTCCTGCTGGTGGGCCTTGCGGCGAGTCTGATCGCAACTGGGACACTCCCGATCAGTGTCGCTGCGCCGTTAGTCCCGTCAGGGCGAACGCGGATCCTGCTTGAGCCGTACGGCATCTTCGCCGCGCTCGGAGGAGAGGCGCTGGACGACGTATGGATCGATTCGGCACTCTCATCGCTCGCACGCGACCTGCTGCTGCCAGGTGGCGATCTCGTCCGCGTTGCGGGCGAGGAAGGGGACGAACTGCTCGTGCGCACATCGCGCAGCGAAGTGACACTGTCGCACGGCGAAATCTATCCACTCCCACTCCGGACGGGCGAAGAGGAGCAGGCGTTTCTCACGCGCGGAGCGCACCAGGCTGAGTTCACGCTTCATGGCGGGATCGCGCGTGCGGCGATCGTCTTTGGCGATGCACTCGCGGCGCCGCATGAGGTGCGAAGTGGAAGCCTCTCCGCGGCGATCACTGCTGCCACCAGCGCCGCCCCGATCCCTGCACCGATCAGCCTCCTCCCTGCAGGGAGTGCGACGCATGGCGTGC
>Ga0208085_1000708_pt1 | contig 10474 bp, 18 predicted proteins | sample LakMenEpi21Jun10_FD_150721 | JGI IMG/M metagenome (GOLD analysis project Ga0208085, IMG submission 150721) | Freshwater microbial communities from Lake Mendota, WI - 21JUN2010 deep hole epilimnion (SPAdes) | ecosystem: Environmental > Aquatic > Freshwater > Lentic | place: Lake Mendota, Madison...
GACCGGCTCATCGGCCACAGTCTCGTCCACCACCACCACCGCCGGGGCAGTCCGGGTGATGGTCACCTCGACCGCCCGCTTACCCTTGCCCACCGTCTTGGCCTTGGTCACAGTCTCGCCAGCCGCAATCGCCGCAATGATGTCGCTCGTCGCCATGTCAAAGTTCCTTGTGTCAAAAGAAAAACCCCCGGCGGAATTGCCGAGGGTCGATACCAACCAACAGGGTGAACTGTTCTCCGAACAGTCGTGCGTCACTCACTACACATGAGGGACAGCACCATCAGGCCCGCCACTAGCAAGGCCCATAGGTTGTCACTCACTCACCCCTCCCTTCTGCCTTGTTGATTGCTGCGTCTGCTGCATCCATCAGGTTGTCGTAAGACTCGGCATCGTCGCCGCTGAAGTTGATGCCGAATATCTCTTTGGTATCGTTGGCATAGTCAATCGCCATGCGAACCACAGCCAGCAACTCAGGGGCAGCGGCAGCAAGGCGGGCATCAGCTTCCGATTGCTCTGTCTTTCGGCCCCCGCGAACAAACAGGCAATGCCAAGTGTTGGCGAACTCTTTGGCGGGTGCAAAGAAAGCCCAGTCGCCAGTGCCCAAACGCTTGTTGCCTACGCACCAAGTCGCCCTCCACGGTCCCGGTGTATGTTCAGCCATTGTCCATCTCCTTGATTACTTGTTGAAGTTTCTCGACCAGTTGAAAAGTCTGGTGCTGGTACGTCAGCACCCGATCCTTTTCCTTGGCATCTCGCCAGCCGTTGGCATTGCAGTCAGCGGCAACGCTTTCCCAGTGTTGCAGTTCTGCAATGGCACTCTTGACGAGGATGCCAAGCTCACCCCTCGTTAGTTCAACCGTCGTTTTCATGGTCATTCGTCACCTCGTTGTGTAGTGAGATGTGTGTTCAGTCAGCCGCCAGCATTTCTTGGGCAGACCCAAAGGTTCTCGTCAACGTACCGGCGAAGGTCAGCGAGGTTGCTGAACGTGCCCGCCGACAAGCAGCCGACAATCCAATACGGCCCGCCGTGCCCGCCGTCATAAACAAAGCCCCTGTAGTTCCGCAGTTCACTGCTTTTCCCGAGAATCATCGTGCGTTTCCTTTCGTGTGTGTAACTCAAACGATCCCCAACTCTCCCCTCTGCTCTGAACAGAGGGGGTGGCAGGGTGCCGTCACTCGTCATCCAAGGCGGGCAGCAAGCCTTCCTTGTCGGTGGCCTTGGCGATGTCGCGGAACCACTCCTGATCCTCCCGGTGCATGGACGGGTACTCACTCAGGAGGTCCGTGAAGAACCCCTCCCGGCCCTCGTATGGGCTGCTGTAGAAGGACTCCAGAACGGTGCATTCCACCATTGCCACCTGAAAATCCTCGTTCGTGAGGAAGACGTTGCCGCTGTTGCTGTTGAAGGCAATCTTCACGCCGTCCTCGTTGAAGTCATCCGGCAGACCGCCGGTTTCCCATGCCTTGAGGATTTCCAGCACCATCCGCCGCTCCCGGGCACCGGAGAGGAAGTCGGCCAAGTTTTCCGTGTAACCGTCAGCCATCGTTGCGTTCCTTGTGGGTGTGAAAAAGAAAAGCCCCCGGCGAAGTGCCGAGGGCCGTCATCCAAACCAGTACCAACCAACAGGGTGAAACTAGCTCCGCTAGTTCGTGTGTGTGAGAGCCTCAATCGCCCGGGTTACGGGCTCATTGATCGACTGAAGCGTGTTGAGAATTTGCTTCTCGTCAATCAGTTCATTGGCAATTTCTGTCAGCCAATCGTCGTTGTCGCCAAGGTGGCACTCGTTCCCCCATAGGGAGCCGAGGTGGGCCTTGATCGTGCCATCGTGCGATTGCAGGGACAGCACAACCCCCACGAAATACCACTCGTCCTTCTGCCACCGCTCAATTTGCTGCTCGTCATAGCAGTCAAAGTCTGACGGCTGGCATTGATCGTCGAAGACGATGGCGGCAACGAGCTTCATCTTTTTCGTAACGTCTGCCGTGATCGTGTCTCCGATGCAGGCATACTTGCCGAATTTCTGGTCGAATTTCATGGTCGATCCCCTTTCGTGTGTGTAACCAACGATCCCCAATGTCCCCCTCCCCGAAGGGAGAGGGTGGTTGGATACCGTCAGTTCCCGGTCAAACTCCGCAGCGTTTGCTTGACTGAAGCCGCGTAGCCGTCCACCGCCCGCTGTGCGGCAAGCAGACGTTGCTCTTCCTTGTCGGCCTGTTGCTTTGCAATCCGGGCCAAACGCTCTGACCGATCCCGGTCTTCGTCGGCTTTGACCCGTGCGTGGTAGGAGTCCCAGACTGAGGGCACGATGTCGCACCGAACGCCAGACTCAAAGTCAGGCACAAACGGGGTCAGGGCATCTTTGAGATACCCTTCGGGCAGGTTGCCCACAAAGGTCTTGAGAAGGTCAATTTCTTCCTGCTTCGTCATGGTCGCTCTCCAAGGGTGTGAACAATCGAACCAGAGCGACAAGTGGGAATCGAACCCACTTTGCGGTCAACCAACGTCGCTGCCATCCAACAGGGCGAAATCAACTCCGTTGATTACGCACACGACCCGCAGCGTCGAAGTGTTCCATCTCGTATGCTGCGATGCCGATTTCGTCAGAGTTTTCGCAGGCCCATTCCACGATGAAGGCCGGGAAAAGGTCGCTGTTGTCGCTCTCGCGGCCCGTCCGCATGGTGTAGCCATACGATTCCGCCGCCGCCGTCAGGAAGGAAAGCAGGCTTTCCATGCCCTCCCGTTCCGTTCCGCCCTGGCAGCCAGACCGCAGGTCACGTTCCCGGTGAATAAAACCCCGGTCGATAAACTGCGTTTCCCCCTGCTTGTCGGTGTAGGAATAGCCCTCTGGGAAGGCAATCGACACCTCGTAGCAAGTGCGGCCCTCGTAATCCCGATCCTGCCCGCAGACCGTGATGGTAACGTCGCCAATCGTCAGTGTTTCAGCCATTGTGATGCCCCTTGTGTGTGTGTAGCCATCTTCAGTGCCCGCATTACGGACAGACCGGGTTTCCCCGGTTTCGGCTTGGTTACTCCGCGTGGATTTCCCCATCGGGGTAGACGGTCGCATACACCAGCCCGTCAAAGGCGTTGTATTCCGGCCCGTCGAGGTAATCCTCCCCGCACTGGGTGAACCGGCGACCGTCGCCCTCGTCAAGCTCAATGACATAGCGGGTTTCGTTGTTGTGGATCGCCCATGACAAAGCGTTCCGTTTTGCGGTGATATAACCCTCGCTGTCGTGATGCCGTGCCATTGTTGTGGCTCCCGTTTTGTGTGATCGAACCCGTAACCAGTGCGGTTCCCCGGAGTCGAACCGGGGAAAGGCTTCCGTCAGCCAACCGCCACCATCCAACAGGGTGAACTCTCCTCCGGAGAGTCAGGCGGGCGTCAGTCCAGATAGGAACGCTCCGCGTCGTCCATTGCTTTCGTCTTCGTGGCGAATGGGCCGAATGGGTCAGAATCGGGCAGGCAACCGGGGACGCAGGTCCACCAGTACCAACCGGCGGGGAGGGTTTCGCCGTCTTCGTCAGCCCAGCAATCGCCCTCGCAAACCCGCACACCGTCGAACTTGAAGATTTCGACCGTGCCGATGATGTCCTGATCGTCAGTGATGATGTCGTGGTACATGTGTGATCCCTTTGCGTGAAGAAAAGAAAACCCCCGGTGAATCAACGTGATCCACCGGGGGGGCCGAGTAACCCCATCGGCCAATTTGGGGTGATGCCAACCAACAGGGCGAACTCCACTCCGTGGAGTAGGCGGGCGTGACTACAGCGTGTGATAGCGGTCGAATGGAGTGTCCGAATGCCCCCGCAGGCCGAAGTCGGAAATGAACCAAGCCCCGTCGCGTTGATAGACCCGCTTGTTGATGCCGATGCCGCTCAGAAGGGCATTGATCCGGCTTTTGGTGGTCGCAGTCTTCCACCCACAGTGGTCGATGGTCACACCGTGGAACGTCCCGTCAGGCTTTCGCCCCGCCGCCCAAGCAATCGCATTCCCGTGCAGTTCCACCCGAAAGCCACCCGTCACCATGACCCGGGCCACAGTGTTGCCAGACCGAAATGGTCGCCCCGCTCTCACCGCATCGCATAGCCGTTGCTCAATGATCCGCATTGCATCGCTCCCCGATTGTGGATGCCGCATCGACCGGAGTGGTCGATTGCCGACACCAACCAACAGGGCGAAATCTCCTCCGGAGATTCCAGGCGCCCGCGTGTAGATATCTACGCGGGCGCGAGGCACCGCTCACGAAAGACTCCCCACACCCAGCCGGGGAAAGACAGCGCACACCCAAGCACGGAAGACACCGCACAGGCCCAGGAGGAACCGCACGGGCAAGCCCAGGAAAGCACCGCGCAGGCACCCAAGCACGATGGCCGATTCCGATCATGGCCTGACCGATACCAGCCAAACCATGCCAGATACCGGGCAGAAAACCATGCCGACAATGATGGGGATGGTGATGGGGATGGTGATGATAGTCAGCCGAAAGGGGTGTAATCTGCCGAAAACTTGCCACAGTGTTCCACGGGGCAACGGTTCCCCCACGGTTCCCCACGCCCGCCCGCTGGAATGCCCGGGAAGGCCCGTGGCTGCGGTTCTGCGGGCTTGCGGAGGCTCGCGGCTACCCCCGCACGGGCGAAGAAACGCGGGCTTGTGATCGCGTGTGCGGGCTCCCGGGCCCCCCCGCGCCCCCGCACCTATCTGTTAGTTCCCCCCCTGGACTTTTTCCCCATCCAAGAACTGGATTACACCCCTCCCTGCCAGAAACCAGTCAGTCTGCGTCTTTCCCCACAAGAACCCGGATCATCATGCACACCATGCAGAAGCTGCCTGTGGCCACCATCGCGGTGATGCTCACCACCAGCACCACGGAACAGATTTGCAGGATTGCGGAGGTCATGTGAGCCTCCCCAGTAGCTTCCTGATGGTGAGAGAGGCTGCCCGCAGCGGTTCGCACTGTTCCTCTGAGTGGCCCTTCTGGAGTCCTCTTCTGGCAGTCTCGGAGAGGTTCATCCATGCCAGTGTGAGTGCAGCCCGCTCCTCTTCGGTGAGGGTGGGCAGGAAGTAGAGCGGAGCCAGGGGCAGCGGTTTGTCCTTGTCGCCAAACCTGCAATCGTCGGCCATTGCTACTGCCTCTTCCTTCTGATGGGCCGCATAAGCCTCGTACACCGACACATCGTCAGGCGGGCCAATGGTTACGGCCCATGCCACTGGGTCAGTCATTGTGGTTTCTCCTTGGGGGGCAGTTCCTTGACTAGGGTGCATGGCAGTCTCTCTTGGAGGGCTTTGATGAAGGGGTGTTCGGGGAGGGGCACGGGGTCATCGAACGCTGCCAGGAGTGCGGCCCGTTCCTCTGGGGTGATCATGCCTGTGTCCCCATATACAGCGAAGTGAACTAACTCAGCCTGAAACCGCATTCTGTGCATGAGTTACACGGCGGGCAATGGTCAGTGGACAGTAGACAAGTCACTTGTCCATTGCTTGTCCAAAGGATTGCCCGCCTCTCTGAAGGTGTTTGTAATCAGGGCGGTTCGATTACACCCATTAGGAGACACGTTCATGGGCAGGCCGAAGAACAGTCCGGTTTTTGATCAGATCACGAAGGATCGTCACCGGGAGTCTGATCGGGAGACTTACCATGAGCGGATGCGGGTGCTGCGGATGGACCCTGTGGCTCACAAGGAACACCTAGCTGCCAAGGCTGCCTACATGAAGGACTACCGGGCGCGTAAGAAGCGGGCCAAGGGTAATCAAGCCGGGACATAAGTAGGGCATGGAACCCGCCCGCTTCGTTGTTGACCTGACTTACGCGATGGTGTGCTACCTCGCCTTTGTCGTGGGTGGCGTTGCGCTCGTAGGTGGGATTGCCGAGCTTTGGTTCCGGTGGAACGAGAGGAAGGGCGACTGATGGCTCGCAACGTAGACAATCTTCGGAAAGTCTTGCAGGCCCCCGCCCGCGTCCTTTCCATACCAGAAGCGAACGACCTGCGGCTGAAGAACTACCAGAACGCCAAGCTGATTGACGATTACGCTATTGAGAACCCCCGCCCCATGTCGGCAGCGGAGAAGGTTGTCGAGGAGCGGCTGGATGACCGGAACTACACGACTGGTGGGGACTTGGCTCCCATGTCGGTTGCCCGTGAAGCCATTGCCGCCACGGGTGATCCAGATGCCTCGACCGTAACCAACAACGCTCTCTTTGAGGCCATTAAGGCTGAAGGCAAGAGAACGAATATGTTTCGGGACACCCTCACTGGTGATTCCCCGACTTACACCTACCCGGGAACGATCCATACCTCCAAGAAGCCAGACTTTGCTGATGGAGCTATGGGTTTCTCTGAGGATGTTGCCGTTACGCGGACAACTCCCTGGAGGATGCTGGATGGAATCACCGGCAATCGCCCCCATTCAGACCGCATCGTAGGTCGGCAGATGGACCGCAACCTCCCTCACGGCATGGGGAATGCGGAGATATACCACCTAGATGACATCCAAGAGCAAATGAATCGCCCGTGGATGGTTTATCGGGGCCAGAAGGATGGGTTTGACGAGTCTACTTCCCAAGGGTTTGCGGACATGGCAACCCAGTCCATCTTCCTGAATCGCAGCGGCGATCAGATGGCGGCTGGGAAGTTTCAGCCTGTCACCAGGGGGATCAACGTAGCCCAGCATGAAGGAGGTGGGCACGGTGTCCTTCATCACTCTGTGCCCAGCTTTGATTACATCCTGCGGCAAAGCCATGAGAAATTGCGTGGTAACCCCCTAGAGCGGCCCGCGATTGGTGACATCAACCGTTCTCTCCTGACCACTCCTGAGGCTAGGTATTTGTCTAGCAACGGGCTGGAGATGGGGAATCTCCTGTTCCACACGAAGCGGCTCATCGAAACCGTTCAGCCGGGGATGCGGGATGTTGGTGCCACCCAGGCCACACTCGACAACGTGTTGGAGTACATCCGCAACTACAAGATGACTGGGCGTGATCCGATCATCAATCTTGAAGGCCACCCCAATTACGGCTCTCCCGCTCATGGTCTTGAGAAGCAGATTGAGACTTTGCAGCAAATCATGAAGGCCCACGGGCCGGACGGGGCGAATGACTTTGAGACAAACATGAACTTCAAGACTAGCTCCACCAATCCCAGCCTACGGACGGCATTACTCGCATGACACCTGAAGAAGCACTCATTCACGCTTACGAGGCGGATATTGCCCGCCTTCCCCAGGAGCAGCAGCTTAGGTTCAATGCGCAGCGGATGGCGGCTGACCACATGGCTGGCAAGACCACGCCTGAGTTGAAGAGATTCCGCCACAACGTGACGGTTGGCCACCCGAGCTACGATCCGAAGACCGAAGGTGAGCGGGCCCTCCAAGAACACATGCTCAGTGGGTACACGGGCCAGCCCTGGACTCCAGATCAGCATCGTGCCCTTGGTGGGCGTGACCCAAATTCCTACGAGTTCTCCCCCGGTGCAAAGTTCCTTGCAGATGCTGAGTCCAGGGCGAGGCTGCACGATGACATAGCCAGGGCGAGAGGAGCCGTAGCGGCACCCCCGTCCCGTGGAATGTCCTCTCCCGGCGGTTTTATCCCCCAGTTCTCCCAGTATCAGAGTTCGGATGAGGACGTTCGCAATGCTGCACTTGCCCAGGCGGCGCAGCATTACGACAACGCTATCGTCCGCAAGAACTCCTCCATGAACCCCCTCCGGGGAAGTCCGATCCAGTCCTATGACCCCAGGCCCTACCGGCACACTGACCCCGAAACAGGTGAGCTAGGGGAAGAGACAGGTCAGCCAGCGGGGTTCATCGAAGGGCTCGACCTGAACCGAGAGATGCAGAACCCTGAGAACCCGATTGGCAGCCTGACCACCAAAGCATCTGGTGCTGTTTCTGACACGTTGAGTCTCCTGGGGACTGCCTTGCTCCGCAAGACTGATGCGACCAATGTTCTTGGTGACGCGGCGACTCGCGTTGCTGGATCAGACTTCAATCGAAACAGCCCCGTCTTGGCTAAGGACAACGGCTGGCGGGCCAACGATGCTCTTCTCCAGCAAGGACGAGCCGCCCACAAGGGCTCAGAAGGCATGAGTGCTGGCGACACTTTCCGGGGTGCCATCGGTAATCACATTCTCCCAGAAAGCTGGAACGGCCAGATTCCCTACGTTCAGCCCCTAATCAATGCAGGAATCAGCTTTGCCAACGGAATGGGCGACGGCATTGGTGCGATTGGTGCGACCAGGGCGGTTCCGAATATGGTCCGCAGTGCGGCGAGAGGTGTCGCCAGGACGGGTGTCCCGCTTGCCACTTCGTTTGCCAAGAGTACGGCTGATGACATTACTCGCCACTTAGCCACGCACCCGACCTACGGGGGCCGAATGCGGGCTTACAACTATGACGAGCTAGTGGACATCAGCAATGGCGTAGAGCTTTTTGGGGAACTTGCCACCCGCGACACCCGCAGCAACTCCCAGTGGGACATGCACCAGAAGTACGAGGAAGACCAGCGGCAGAAATCCATTAAGACTCTTGAGGGACTGAATGACCAGATCGTTCGGCCCAAGTCCACAGTAACCAACGTAGGCAAAGCGATTGCCCCTTACGCGGCACCTCCCTTAATGCACACGGGGAATGCTTTATCAAAGGCTGGCAACTGGCTTGGCGGATTACTCTCCAAGTAATTACTCCGCGTAACTATTGCCCGCCGCCAGACCCTTGACACAATTCGGTGGTCTTACTTCTTAAATGGAGGCCACCATGTCAGAAGACATTGAGCAGAATTCCGTTCCCGTTGAGAATGATGCTCCTGTTGCGGACTCGCAGCCGGAATCGCACTCCGCTCCCCAGGCTGAAGTCGCACACTCGCCTTGGGACAGCTTCAAGCAACTGCCCCAGTTCCAGGGCCAGGATGACCGGGCAATAGCAACGAGCCTCTATCAGGCTATGCAGCGGGAGCAAGCTGCCACCCGCCAGTTGCAGCAGTACCAGTCGATCATGCCGATTACCCAGGAGTACATCTCCAATCGGCCCCAGTACCAGAAGTGGCTTGAATCCCAGCAACAGGCGCAGCAACAGCCCCAACAGCAAGCTCCGCAGCAGGCTCCACCCCAGGCCAAGAAGTGGTGGAACCCTCCAGAACTCAAGGATTCTTACAAGCGTTACCTCACCAAGGACGAGAGTGGCCGGGATGTAATCCATCCTGATGCCCCGTATGACGCGAGGCTGGCTCTCTCTGAGTGGCAGAACTACCGGGCCGACTTTGCCCAGAAGTTTCTGAGTAACCCAGAGGATGCCATTGGTCCGATGGTTGCGGAAATGGCTCAAAAGCAGGCTCAGGAGATTATCCAAGAGCAGCTTGCCACCCGCGACCGCGAGGCTTATGTCGATACTTTTGAGAAAGAAAACGCTGACTGGTTGTATGACCAGAACACAGGTAGCGTTTCACCGGCTGGATTACTACTCCATAAGTATATAGACGAAGCAAGAGCGAGAGGTATTCCGCCCGGTAAGGATCGGGCTGACTACGCGGTTGAGAAGGTAGAGCTTGAGTTGTTCCGGCAACGGTACTCACTTGACTCTGCCCCACCCCAGCCGCAGTACCAGCCCCAACCACCCCAGGCGGCACCGCCAGTGCAGCAAGCCCCCGTGGCCCAAGCACCAGCACCTCAAGACCTTGCACAGCAAAACATGAGTTACTTGCGCCGGGAAGCCAGCCGAAATCCAAGTCGGTCAGCCGGTGCCGCCAACAACGATCCGCGACAGCCGAAGCAGAAACTTACTTTTGAGCAAATGTTGGCGGAAAACCTTAATGCCGCCGGTTACATCTGACCTAGGAGAGCCAAATGGCTAATAGCACTGACTGGGCCCGCGTTATTCAGACTACGATCCAGAACTACCTTCGGGAGACTGAACAGACCACGTTCCGTCGCTTTAAGGTTTTCGCCATGCTGGAAGGTTCCGGCAATGTGGTGATGAACAGTGCTGGCCTTAATCTCAACTGGCAGGTCCGTATGCGGAACCAGCCGGTGTCTGGTAACAACGGTGAGACTCCCCGAGTCTTTGCCCGTCAGAATCTCTTCTCGACCGCGACCCTCCCGTACCGTGGGTATCAGGTCACGGATTCGATTTACAAGCGTGAAATGCTTGAGAACCGTGGTCAGGCCGCACTTATCAATGTCGCTGGTGGCATGGCCACGCGGCTTGAGGAGTCGATGAGCGAGCATCTGTCCAAGGAAATCTATATCGACGGTAACAAGGCTGGTAACGAACTTCGTTTCCACGGTCTTGAGTCCATGTTCGCCATCGACGGTACGGTCAACATCACCGATGGTAGCAAGCGGACTGCGAACCCTGACGATCCGTTTGGCTGGCCATCCGACAACTACGCTGGACTCAGCACTGGCCTTGGTGCCGTGGCTGGCTCGCAGCTTGAGGGTTCGTGGCCCAACGGTGTGGCCGATCCGGAGTATGACCACTGG
>Ga0208085_1000711_pt1 | contig 10424 bp, 7 predicted proteins | sample LakMenEpi21Jun10_FD_150721 | JGI IMG/M metagenome (GOLD analysis project Ga0208085, IMG submission 150721) | Freshwater microbial communities from Lake Mendota, WI - 21JUN2010 deep hole epilimnion (SPAdes) | ecosystem: Environmental > Aquatic > Freshwater > Lentic | place: Lake Mendota, Madison...
ATGACCTCAAGCTTCCTCATCACCCTGCGCGAAGGCCTCGAAGCTTCGCTCATTGTTGCCATTTTGCTTACGTACCTGAGCAAGACAGACCGCAAACAAGACGCTCGCTATGTGTGGTTCGGCACTGCGTCTGCAGTAGTCGCATGTTTGATCGCTGGAACTGCGATCTACCTTGCAGTCAGTGGACTGAACGGCAAGGTCGAGCAGGCTGTTGAAGGAACGATTGCTCTCGTTGCTGCCGCAGTGTTGACGCAAATGATTTTCTGGATGCGTAAGAACTCACAAAATCTCAGCGCAGAACTTCGAGCCAAAGTCGATAAGTCGGCGAAGACTGCATTGTTCACCATTGCGTTTGTTGCAGTGGTGCGCGAAGGCCTGGAAACAGTGTTGTTTTTGCTCAGTGCTGAAACCAGCTCTGCATCGGGAACATCAGTTGTGCTTGGCGGTTTGATTGGTCTTGTCGCAGCAGTCATTCTTGGTGTTGCAATTTTTGCCGGAGGCCGCAAAGTCAATCTCAAGCAGTTCTTTAATATCACTGCAGTTCTGCTCATCATGTTTGCAGCAGGGCTCGCGGGTAAAGCAGTCCATGAATACCGCGAACTCATTGGTTGGGAAAACGGTTGGCTCGTTCAGCCGGCTTGGGAAATGGCAGAGGGATCACTGTGGCAGTCGGGAACGTTCTACGACTTCATGAAGGGCTTCTTTGGTTGGCACTACGCAGCCGAAAACATTCGGGTCATCACCTACTTCGCATTCCTGTTGCCAACGCTGTACTTCTACCGAAAGCCAGTGAAGTCAGCCGTATAAGTTGCGCAAGTAGCCTTAGGGCTAATGACTAAGCCAACGGAAACCCCAGTAGATGTCAAGCCACGTAGTCGCGACGTAACCGACGGAAATCAAAAAGCCGCAGCGCGCGCAATGTTGCGTGCAGTTGGCTTAACCGATGATGATTGGCAGAAGCCACAAATCGGTATTGCATCATCGTGGAACGAAGTAACGCCATGCAACGCCTCGTTGCGTCGACTTGCTGACAGCGCGAAAAAAGGTGTGCGTGCCAACGGTGGAGTAGCGCTTGAATTCGGCACCATCACGGTGAGCGACGGAATCAGCATGGGTCACGAAGGAATGCGCGCAAGTTTGGTGAGCCGCGAAGTCATTACCGACAGCGTTGAAACAGTTGTTCATGCCGAGCGCTTCGACGGTTTCGTTGGTCTTGCAGGTTGCGACAAGAGCATTCCCGGAATGCTTATGGCCGCAGCGCGCCTCAATCTTCCAAGCGTGTTCGTGTACAACGGCTCAACCTTGCCAGGTGTGCACAATGGAAAAAACATTGACATCACCACAGTGTTCGAAGCCATTGGTGCGTGTGCTGCAGGCACCATGTCACAAGAAGAACTTGGTGAAATTGAACGTGCAGCCTGCCCGGGTGAAGGCGCATGCGGCGGAATGTTTACTGCCAACACCATGAGCTCAATTGCCGAAGCAATGGGCATGAGTCTTCTGGGTACGGCTTCGCCGCCAGCAATCGATAGGCGTCGCGAAAGTGATGCCGAGCGCGCAGGCGCAGCAGTCATGAACCTTGCAAAGAAGGGCATCTACCCACGCGACATCATGACGAAGAAGGCATTTGAAAATGCCATCGCCGTATTGAGTGCGTTGGGTGGCAGCACTAACGCGGTCTTGCACCTGTTAGCGCTTGCAAACGAAGCCCACGTCGAACTTGATCTAGAAGACTTCAACCGCATTGCAGCAAAAGTTCCCCACATTGCTGACACAAAGCCAGGCGGCAAGTATCACATGACCGACGTCGACCGTATCGGTGGCGTGCCAGTGGTGTTGAAGCACTTGCTTGATGCAGGTTTGTTGCACGGCGACGTGATGACATGCAGTGGAAAGACGATGGCCGAAAGCCTCGCCGAAATCAATCCGCCAGCACCAGATGGTGATGTTGTGCATCCGCTCAGCAATCCAATTCACACTGAAGGTGGAATCAACATTCTCACTGGCTCACTTGCACCGAAAGGTTCGGTAGTCAAAGTTGCTGGTCTGACCAAAGATCAAATGTTGTTCGAAGGTGAAGCACGTGTATTCGACGGCGAAGACGGCGCAATGGCTGCAGTTCTTGCTGGCGAAATCACACCTGGAACAGTCATCGTCATTCGTTACGAAGGACCAAAAGGCGGTCCGGGAATGCGCGAAATGCTCGCCATTACTGGTGCGTTGAAGGGCGCAGGTCTGGGTGCAGATTGTGCACTCATTACTGATGGTCGATTCAGCGGTGGCACGTGGGGTTTCTGTATCGGCCACGTTGCACCAGAAGCAACCGATGGCGGGCCAATTGCATTCGTCAAGGACGGCGATCGCATTCGCATCGACGTTCACACCAAGAGTTTGAACTTGCTTGTTAGCGATGACGAACTTGCAAACCGCCGCAAGGGTTGGAAGCCAAACGCGCCGCGTTACACCAGCGGCGTGTTGGGCAAGTATGCCAAGTTGGTGCAAGGAGCCGAGACCGGCGCCATCACCAACATCATTAGCTAGTTTTCGCGCTCAACTTTCGCGAAAGCAGTCGGCCAAGGCCGAGCAGTAAGCCAAGAGTGATCACGGCAACAATGATGAATGCGGTTGCAATACCGCGGTCGAATACCACTCGTCGCAGGAACAGGCCACCAGCAACGGTGATTACCCACGTTGCAACAAATGATGCTCGGTTAAATGGCCCGTGCCAGGTGCGCAATACGACCCATGATGTCAAGAGTGCAATCAGAAACGGTGCTGCAAGGTTGATGATCCCATAGACATCGGATGATCCGTCGTGGTTTCGTTGTCCAATAACAACAAAAACCACGACCGCAACAACATCAATAACTCCCGCAATAATCGCGGAGAGCTTAAGCCTCGTCGTAATACTCGCGACCTAGGTGTGTGATCTGGTCTTCGTTCATCATCCAGCGCAACGTGTTCTTCAACTTTGCAAGCTGAACGAACAAGTCGTGCTCTGGGTGAAGTCCTGGTGCAACCTGTGGGCTCTTGTAATAGAACGACAACCACTCTTGAATGCCACCAAGGCCAGCACGTTGTGCCAAGTCCATGAACAACACAAGGTCGAGTGCAAGTGGGGCAGCAAGGATGCTGTCGCGGCACAAGAAGTTGACCTTGATCTGCATTGGGTAACCCAACCATCCGAAGATGTCGATGTTGTCCCAACCTTCTTTGTTGTCACCACGTGGTGGGTAGTAGTTGATCTTTACGGAGTGGAACACATTGCCGTACAGCTCTGGGAACAGGCTTGGTTGCAAGATGTCTTCGAGTACACCCAACTTCGATTCTTCTTTGGTCTTGAAGTTGTCTGGATCGTCGAGTACTTCGCCGTCACGGTTGCCAAGGATGTTGGTGGAGTACCAACCCGACAAACCAAGAACGCGAGCCTTCAACATTGGTGCAAGCACAGTCTTCATGAGGGTTTGACCCGTCTTGAAGTCTTTGCCCGAAATTGCAACCTTGCGCTCGGTTGCGAGTTGACGCAACACCGGAGTGTCAACTGCCAAGTTCGGTGCGCCGTTAGCAAATGGAACACCTTCCAAAATTGCTGCGTAGGCATAAAGCATGCTTGGCGCAATCATTGGATCGTTGGCGTCAATGGCCTTCTCGAATGCTTCAAGGTTCTGGTGTTGTGGTCCTGGCTCAATAAAGATTTCGGTACTTGCGCACCAAATCATGACCACGCGATCGACCTTCTTCTCATCGCGGAACTTATTGATGTCGGCGCGGATTGCATTCAACATTTCGCGCTTCGAGATCTTGCCCATGATGTTGTCGGCGTCAATGTTCTTCACATAGTTGCGCTCAAAAGCAGCCTTCATCGGGCGAATTTCACGCAAGGTGTCTGAAATGGCTTCTAGGTGCTTGCCACTTTCCAACACGCCTGCACGAGTTGCCGCTACATACGCGTCATCCGGAAACGGATCCCATGCTCCCCACACAATGTCTTCCAAACGTGCAAGTGGCACGAAGTCTTTGATCATCGGGTTGCGGTTGTCGGTGCGCTTGCCGAGACGGATGGTGTCCATCTGGGCGAGTGATCCAATTGGTGCGCCGAGTCCGCGCTTGGCAAGCTCGACACCCGCAATGAGGGTGCTTGCAACAGCGCCGAGACCGACGGTAAGTACACCGAGGCGGCCTTCTGCAGGCGCGACGGATGGTGATGGTGTGGACATGAGTTCTCCTGAAACTAGGGGCCACTAAGAGGGCCTCATAAGGCTACGCCGTAACAGGCCCATTCTCCGCAACCCCAACATTTACGGGAAATCAGCACACTTTCGGACCGAAGTCCGAAGTTGGACACTGCAGTTGCGTTCGTGTGCAGCGTTACCCGTACACGTGTCCGCAGAAATGTTTGGTACTACACAAAACATTTATGTCCCTTTTGTGCGCAATACCCCTTGTGTCCTTTTGCATTTCGTTGTATATTCGCAACATATGCGGCGGCATATTCAAAAACTCACCACCATTGCGTCTGTGCTCATGTTGTTATGCGTGAGCATCGTTCATGCAGATGTAGGCGGCGGATCTACATCGATCAGTCGTGAACGTATTGGGTACCTCTCGGCGGGAGACACCCACACATGCGTGGTGCTCGTTGACAACTCGGTGAAATGTTTCGGGTTGGGCAGCGAGGGCCAACTTGGCAACGAATCCACATCAAAGATTGGTGATGGAATTGGTGCTTCGGTGGCCAGTTCGTCGGCGATTTCGCTCGGGCTGGGTCGTTCGGCCCGAGCGATCGCTACGGGTACCTCGCATACGTGCGCGCTGCTCGACAACATGACGGTGAAGTGTTGGGGCTATGGCGCAGTTGGCGCAATTGGGTCGGAAAGCACCGCATCACGTGGTGACAACTCCGACGAAATGGATGATGAGTTACCAGCAATCGACTTGGGAAGCGAACGAACCGCAACGATGATTGCTGTTGGTTCGAATCATTCGTGTGCGTTGCTCGACGACGCAACGGTGAAGTGTTGGGGTCGCAGTAACTCTGGCCAACTTGGATACAACGACACCGCTACCAGAGGTGATGGTCCAGGCGAAATGGGCGATGCTTTGCCGGCAATTTCATTTGCTGCGGGCAGAACTGCAACGGCAATTGCTGCTGGTGCAAACCACACGTGTGCAGTGTTGGACAACGCGCAAATGGTGTGTTGGGGCGACAATGAGTATGGCCAACTTGGTCAAGGAAACATGATCAACATTGGTGACGCGCTTAACGCAACCATTGTGGCAACACCAACAATCAATATGGGTACTGGTCGTTCAGTTGTTGCCATTTCTGCTGGCAATCTGCATACGTGTGCGTTGCTCGACAATGCCACGGTGAAGTGTTGGGGGATGTCTTCTAACGGACGTTTAGGAACGGGCAACACGAATGATCTCGGTGATGACCCAGGTGAGATGGGTGATGCGTTAGCACCAATTGATTTAGGAAATGGTTTAGGTGCAGCGGCTGTAACAACTGGCGGAGAGCACACTTGTGTTTTATTAACTAATACGTACTTGAAGTGCTTCGGAAATGGAATGGACGGTCGGTTGGGCTACGAGAATCAAAACAGCATCGGTGATGGTCCTGGAGAAATGGGTGACGCGCTTGCAACTGTGAGCCTTGGAACCGGTCGCACGGTGCTTGCCGTGTCTGCTGGACTCGCACATACGTGCGCAATGCTCGACAACGCATCGGTGAAGTGTTGGGGCAACGGAGGCAGCGGCCGACGAGGTTCGGGAAATACATCAAAAGTGGGCACCAGTGCCGGACAGATGGGCGACAACCTGGCTGCACTGAGTGCTGGTGCACTCATCAACACGGGAACGACAACCACGACAACGACAACCACGACAACGACAACCACGACAACGACAACCACGACAACGGTCGCACCAACCACTACATCAACTTCGACAACAACGCTTGCACCAATTGTGTACATCGCTCCACCACTAATAACGACAACCACTACAGCTCCACCACCAACGACAACTACGTCCACTACAGCTACGTCGACAACAACCACACTTCCGCGCGCTGTTATTCCATCACTCACCATCAACGCATTCGACAACAGCACACACGTGTTAAGTCGCGCTCAGAAACTGCAACTCAACAAACTTGGTATGCAGTTACGCGCCGGCGATTCGGTGTCGTGCGTGGCCTACCAACAGTCGAATGCCCTCAATCTCGTCAGCCGGCTTACGGTGAAACGGTCTCAATCTGTCTGTACCTATCTATTGGCCCGCGTCCGCGGGTTGGTGGCCACCCCAAGTACGCAGTTCTTCCCGTCATCCCTGGTGCAGAGCACCATTGCTAAGCCAATACCAATAAGGGCTTCGGCCAGCCTGGCGCGCAAGGTGGTGGTCACCACCAAACCAGGCTCGTGAACCATGGCGCCGCAGTTGCCGAACGGCTATTTCCCTGACACACTGAAAAGCGTGTTTACGACGAAAGCCCGCCCATCACGCACGTGTGAAGTCGTAGTCGTAGTGATGTAGGCACGCCGGCCCTCGCCGCGTGTGCCCAAGCCTCCCGCTAGGGAGGCTTTTTTAATCCCCAAAAAAACGGAGACAGCAATGACATCCAAAGATCACATGAAAGGCCATAAGGCTGGTGAAACCATCACCGGCGCGCAGGCGCTTATTCGTGCTTTGGAGATGGAAAACGTGGACGTCATGTTCGGTCTTCCTGGTGGTTGCATCTTGCCTGCATACGACCCGCTTATCGAATCACCAATTCGTCACATCTTGGTTCGTCACGAACAAGGTGCTGGTCACATGGCAGAGGGTTACGCACATGTAACTGGTCGTCCTGGTGTTGCCATGGTTACCAGTGGTCCTGCTGCAACCAACATGGTTACTCCGTTGTGCGATGCATACATGGACTCCATTCCAATGGTTGCTATTACAGGTCAAGTTGGAACGAGCGCAATTGGAACCGATGCGTTTCAAGAATGCGACACCGTAGGAATTACGCGCAGCATCACTAAGCACAACGACTTGGTTATGAGCGCAGACGATTTGCCACTTGCTATTCGTCAGGCGTTTCACATTGCAACAACTGGTCGTCCTGGTCCAACGCTTGTTGACATTCCAAAAGACGTGCTCACGAATTCAATGAAGTGGCATTGGCCAACCGATGACGAAGTTGCCGATTCACTTCCTGGATACAAGCCGGTATCAAAAGGTCATCCACGAATGATCAAAGAAGCTGCGCAACTCATTCTGAAAGCGCAGCAACCAATTCTGTATGTAGGTGGTGGCGTCTTGAAAGCCCGCGCAGCTTCGGCATTGCGCGAACTTGCAGAACTCACGGGTATTCCTGTTGTTACAACGTTGATGGCGCGCGGAGCATTCCCAGATGATCATCCGTTGTGCTTGGGCATGCCTGGCATGCACGGAACCGCAGCAGCAGTTACTGCAATGCAAAAGAGCGACTTGCTCATTGCACTTGGTTCACGTTTCGACGACCGTGTTACTGGTCGCGTGAATTCATTTGCACCGCACGCGAAAATCATTCACGTCGACATCGACCCAGCAGAACAAGGCAAAGTACGCAAGCCAGACGTGCCAATTGTTGGCGATTGTCGTTTAGTTATTGAAGAAATGATCAAGGCGATCAACGACTTGCTTGCTGAACAGAAGCAAGTAGATATCACTCCTTGGCGCAGTCGTGTAAGCGGTTGGCAAGAACAGTTCCCACTTACATACGAGCCAAGCGAAGAAGGCGGCGTATTGAAGCCGCAGTATTGCTTGGAGCAATTGCGCGACGCAGCACCAGAAGGAACCATCTTGGTTTCAGGAGTTGGTCAGCATCAAATGTGGTCTAGCCAGTATTGGAAGTTCAACGAGCCGTACACCTGGGTGAACTCAGGCGGACTCGGCACCATGGGCTTTTCGGTTCCTGCAGCAATTGGCGCAAAAGTTGGTCGCCCAGACAAAACCGTATGGGCAGTTGACGGCGACGGTTGTTTCCAAATGACTGCACAAGAGTTGGTTACTGCATCACTCGAGCGCATTCCCGTAAAGATCGCCATCTTGAACAACTCGTACCTCGGCATGGTTCGCCAGTGGCAAGAAATGTTCTACGAAGAGCGTTACAGCGAGGTGTATTTGTCGCAAGATACGCCGAACTACGTGAAGTGGGCAGAAGCAATGGGTTGCGTTGGTATTCGTGTTGACGATGAATCAGAAGTTGCTTCAGCAATCGACAAGGCCAACTCCATTAACGACCGTCCGGTTGTTGTTGACTTCCGCGTTGACGCCGGCGAAAAAGTGTTTCCAATGGTTGCAGCAGGTCAAAGCAATGACGACCTCATGTTGCATCCAAGTCAAAACTCACGAAGGGAGTTCCTCCGATGAACACCGCTAATCCATATGGAAGCGCACCAACACACCACATGTTGTCGGTGCTTGTACAAAACAAGCCTGGTGTTCTTGCGCGCGTGGCTTCGTTGTTTGCGCGTCGTGGATACAACATCTTTTCGTTGGCTGTAGCGCCAACTGACGATCCAGAGTTCAGCCGCATCAGCATTGTGGTCGACGTGGAATCTGCACCGCTCGAGCAAATTGTGAAGCAGTTGTTCAAGCTCATTGAAGTGGTGCGCATTTCCGAACTCGACCCACGCAAGTCGGTGGAGCGCGAACTGATGGTGGCCACCGTTCGCGTGACCCCAGAGCAACGCGGTCAGGTAGTGGAATTAGCCAATATTTTCGAGGGCAAAATCCTTTCCGTTGGCCAGGACGCAATCATCCTGTCCATGGACGGCAGTCCAGAAAAGTTGGACGATTTTTCAGATTTGCTGCGACAATATGGAATCATCGAATCGCAACGAACCGGCCGCGTGGCGCTTCCAAAGCTCGATCGCGCCGCGAAGAAATAATCCGTTTTAATCACAAGTTCAAGAACACAAGGGAAAGGCAAGACCATGGCAGCAAACATTTATTACGAGAAAGATGCTGATCCAGCACTCATTCGTTCGAAGAAGGTTGCAATTATTGGTTACGGCTCACAGGGTCACGCACACGCACTCAACCTGAAGGAATCAGGCGTTGATGTTGTCGTTGGTTTGCGCGACGGTTCATCGTCAAAGGCCAAGGCAGAAGCTGCTGGCTTGAAGGTGATGAACATTGCTGATGCTGCGAAGTACGCAGACCTCATCATGATCCTTGCTCCAGACACCGAGCAGAAGAAGATTTACGAAGAGAGCATTGCTCCAAACCTGGTTGATGGCAAAGCAATTGCATTTGCTCACGGATTCAACATTCGTTACGAGCGTATTCACCCACCAAAGGGTGTTGACGTCATCATGATGGCGCCAAAGGGCCCGGGCCACTTGGTTCGTCGTACCTACACCGAAGGCGGAGGAGTGCCAGCACTCATCGCAGTTCACCAAGATGCAACTGGTAAAGCAAAGGCACTCGCATTGTCGTACGCCGAAGCAATCGGTGGCGCACGCGCAGGTGTTATTGAAACTACGTTCACCGAAGAAACAGAAACAGACTTGTTCGGTGAGCAAGTGGTGTTGTGCGGAGGTCTTACCTCACTTGTACAAGCCGGATTCGAAACACTTGTTGAAGCTGGTTACCAGCCAGAGATGGCGTACTTCGAGTGCTTGCACGAAGTAAAGCTCATCGTTGACTTGATGTACGAAGAAGGAATCGCAGGAATGCGTTATTCCATTTCTGACACTGCTGAATACGGCGACGTTTCACGCGGACCACGCATCATCAATGCATCAACCAAGGCAGAGATGAAGAAAATTCTTGAAGAAATTCAGAACGGCAAATTTGCTGAGGAATGGATTGCAGAAAGCGACAGCGGCCGCAAGCGCTTTGGCGAATTGCAGAATGCTGGACGTAGCCACCCAATTGAAAAGGTGGGCGCTCAGTTGCGTTCGATGATGCCGTGGATCTCGAAGGGTAAGCAGAAGGTCAGCGAAATTTCAGGCGGCTGATCGCCACTATTTCCCATAAAACCCAGTTGTTGCAAGGGTTCTAATTCCCGAGTTGTTTAGTCGGGAATTACCCTTTAGCGTGCCTGCAATGACAAACAACTTGGGTTTTGAAACACGTCAAATTCACGCCGGCCAAGAGCCAGATCCAACAACGGGTGCTCGAGCAGTTCCTGTGTACCGCACCACAAGTTATGTGTTCCGCGACGCGCAACATGCACAGAACCTGTTTGCGCTTGCAGAAATTGGAAACATCTATACGCGCATCATGAACCCAACGCAGGGTGTGCTTGAAGCCCGTTTGTCATCACTTGAAGGTGGCATCACCACTGCAGTTGGTTTGCCAGGTGCACTCGCAGTATCGAGCGGTCAGTCAGCAGAACTGCTTGCGATCCTTACGCTTGCAGAAGCTGGTTCTCACATTGTTGCGTC
>Ga0208085_1000713_pt1 | contig 10396 bp, 6 predicted proteins | sample LakMenEpi21Jun10_FD_150721 | JGI IMG/M metagenome (GOLD analysis project Ga0208085, IMG submission 150721) | Freshwater microbial communities from Lake Mendota, WI - 21JUN2010 deep hole epilimnion (SPAdes) | ecosystem: Environmental > Aquatic > Freshwater > Lentic | place: Lake Mendota, Madison...
CGTAGCATGGCCCTCCGAGGCCGTGCGTCTGCTCTCCGTAGCATGGCCCTCCGAGGCCGTGCGTCTGCTCTCCGTAGCATGGCCCTCCGAGGCCGTGCGGCTGCTCTTGGCCTCCGTCGGCTTTATGCCGAATGGCGTTGAATTAGTGTGAGCGGAAGTGCGCAAGCACTCCGGTGAAGGATGGGTTGTCCTCGATATCGCAATACTTTTCACCGGACGGCTTGCGCCGTTCCGCTTTTAACTCAACGCCATTCGGGCAAAGCCCGACGACGGAATGCTCAGCTATCGAATCGTAACCATCCGCTCGGAATTCTCGTCGCGAATCACCAGCGATAAAGCTTCCCCGGCTCGGATCTCGCCAAGCGATTGGACAAAGTCCTCGACGGAATTGACCGGCGTGCCGTTGACCGACAAGATCACGTCACCGACCTTGACCCCAGGAATCCGGCTTCGTCGCGAGATCTCGGTGATGATCACTCCTTCGCCAGCTTCCAACTGGAGTTTTTTGGCAATGCCCGGCGGAACTTCATCGACAGCAAGCCCGAGTTTTTGAGCGCGCTCCATGGACTGTCGCTCATTGCTTGCCAGGGCTTTTTCGTCCAAGGCGGCGACGGTCACCGGGATATCGATCGTCTTGCCATCGCGATAGATCTTCACATTGACACTCTTGCCGGGCTTGGTCTCGCCGATCGCACGACGCATGGCCGAGTCGGATTTGATCGCGACTCCATCGATCTCTACGATGACATCTTTGATCTGAATCCCTGCCTTGTCGGCAGGCATTCCCTTGGTGACTGATTCGACCAAAGCCCCTTTGAGATCCGTAGGAAGCGATAGCTGCTTGGCCAACTCTGGACTCATCGCTGCGGGTCGAACGCCGATGAAACCGCGAGAGACGCTGCCGTTGGCGATCAGGTCGCCGAGGACTCTCGACGCGGTATTGCTAGGAACAGCAAAACATACTCCGTTGTATCCACCCCCTCGCGATGCGATCGCGGTATTGATCCCGATGATCTCGCCTCGCAAATTCAACAGAGGCCCACCGCTGTTGCCAGGGTTGATCGCCGCGTCGGTCTGGATGAAATCATCGTAAGGTGTAATCCCCTGATCGGTGCGCTTGGTCGCGCTGATGATCCCGGCAGTGACCGTCTGGGCCAATCCAAAGGGACTGCCGATCGCAATCGCCCAATCTCCAACCTCCACCTTCGAGGAGTCTCCCATCGGGGTGGCGATCAGACCCACGGCATCGATTTTCAGGACGGCCAAGTCGGTTCGCGGATCGGTTCCGATGACTTTGGCTGCGTACTTGGTATCGTCGCTCAGATAGACTTCGAGTTCCGCCGCATTGGCAACCACATGGTTGTTGGTCAGAACGTATCCGTCTTGCCGAACGATGACCCCAGAGCCGAGTCCCAATTGAACCATACCTTCTGGACCAGCGATTTCTTGCTCGGGCTCCATATCTGGCAGTCCGAATCCTGGGCCAAAGAACCGCTCGAACTCAGGTGGCAAACCCTGAGGCAATCCGCGCCCGTTGCCTCGCTGAGCCACACTCCGACGCTCGACGAGCGACTTGATGCTCACGACCGACGGCTTGACCGACTTGGCTACTTCGCGGAACGCCTTGGACAACTGTTCGGCATGGACGACCAGTTCCGGGTCCAACTGCGTTCGGGCTTGGGTCGCCTCGGCCGCCTGCTGCGCGTAGGCTTGTGAGGGATTGACCGACGACTGCGAAAACATCCAGTACCCGACTGGACCTGCAACGACGGCCATCAACGCCAACAATTTCCAGGTCGACATAGGTCGATTCATGATCTGAGGACTCCCGAGAACCAACAAAATGAAGGTGATTCAACACGAACAGATCCGACGGGCTCTTGGTGCCAAAATGGCCTTCGGCCCATCGGTCGATAGGATCAGATCCGCAAATTCTGTTCCAATCCAACAGGATTTCAAACCTGTCGGGGGTCAAAACAGAGTCGCACGACAGGGAAAATCCCCTGAAATAAACCCGACTAGTTTTTCAAAAGGTCCTTCGGAAGGATCTTTTTGTCGGTAAAAAAAGCTTTGTCTTTGAACCCAAAGTAGCTGGGTTTGTAGGATTCGGGAATGCTGACGCTGGCCTTGGCAGGTACCTCGATCCCAACTCCGGAGTAGACGCAATTGACGAAAAGCCTTCGGAGATCCTCGTTGAGCAAATCGACTGCCGCACCGATGGTCGAACCGACGGCTAAGCCCGCTTTACCCTCGGGTTGACCGTTTCCTTCGGGCATCTTGTAGCTCTTGGTCCATACCAGGGCTTGCATAGGATCGTTCTTCTCGCCTTCGAGTGGCGGGTCGGTGGGCTTCATCCCCGAGAGGACTTGCCCGAACATGACGACTTTAGCGTCGGCTGGCAAATGGACCACACCGTAGACATCGGTTGGCCCAAAAACATCGGACACACCTCGCAGGATCGGCGCATCGGCATGTTTGGGATTGATCACCCCGCGTGTGGCTTGACCATTGTGCACTCCGTGGTGAGAGACCCAGGTCTCGCCGACGACTTGCTGGCCAAATCCACCTTGCCACTTGCCATTGTTCCATGACCAGTGGGCATAAGGATGATTTGCATCGCCGAAGTTGAACGGATGGGTTGCGGTGCGGATGGCCAAGAGGGGCTTTCCGGCTCGCACGAACTGATCGATGTGTTTCATCTGCTCAGGAGGCAGGGCGCGGAAGCGGAGGAACATGACCATGAAATCCGCATCGTCGAGTTGCTCGAGCCCCGGGATGTTGCTCGAGTAGTTCGGGTCGACGGTTTTGGTTTCTGGATGGATTGCAAAGTGAACCGTGCAATGAAAGCCATGTTGCTCGGAAAGAATCTTGGCGAGCATGGGCAAGGCTTCTTCGCTGCGATACTCCTCGTCGCCCGAAATCAGAACCACTTTCTTGCCCGTACCGCTCTTGCCGCTTGCCCCAGGGAGGTTGAGCCAAAGGTCTTGGGCAAACAAAGCTACGGGTTGCATGGCTAGCAACAGGAACATCAAGCCTTGACCTAACGGACGCTTAAGAATGCGATTCATCTATCGGAAATCCTCTCGGGTTAAATACCAACCAAAACCAATTACTCGTAATCTCGCTTGATCATCTTTTCCAAAATCGGAAGTTTCTCATCGATGGTGCCAGTTGCCAAGGTTTGGCCGTCTGGCCCTGCGATCGCTCCAAAAGCGTCGACTTTAAGGGTCTCGTCGATGAGACCTTTGGAGAAGTAAAGCTGGACTTCGGCAAGCCGATCGAGCACCGTTCGACTTGTGTCGGCGGCGAGAGCTGGCAAGCGTTTCTTCTTGACCGACTCGGCCGGAATGTTTGGAAGATCATCGAGCGCATAGCCTTCGAAGAGCTTCTGCATAAAACCGTTGACCGCATTCTCGATCTTGGTCTCAGGGGTCTTGTCCATGGCGATGTCGCGATTGTTGAGCGAACTGGAGGTGAAGGATTTATCCTTGGCGTCTTTGGCCGCTTTGAGATTGATCGCGCGGATGCGGCAATCGTTCTTGATCGATCGATTGGCGATGATCATCGATGCATCGACTTCGAAGACGATCAACGCATCGTAGTGCTGCTCGTTGGCTTGCTTGGTCATTTCAGCAAGGCTCTCGAACTTACCGATGTACACAAGACCTGCTCCCAAGGGAATCGATCCACTGGGCAACTGCAAATCGCTAGCGTCGAAGTTCTTCACAAGCGACTGAAGATTCGAGAGGGAGGGACCTGCACCTGGGTTGCCACCGGATTCCGAACCGAACCCAGGCATCATTCCACCCGGTACACCGGGTCCACCTAGCTGCAGTCCGGTCCCGCCGGCTCCACCAGCCCCAGGTCCGGGAGCTCCGGGCGCTCCGCCTCGCAGACCCATCGCACCGGCCCCTGGGCCGCCTGCTGCCCCCAAGGCACCGACTCCGCCCACTCCACCGACACCGCCGATTTGAGGAGCGGGGAGAAATTTCGTCCCCGATTTGCCACCCGTAGCAGGCGCTCCTGCGGGGGGGGCGCCACCGCCACCACCGTAGCCAGCCGGAGGGCCACTCGGACCAATAGCACCTGGCGGAGGTCCGCCTGCGCCACCGTAACCGGCTGGAGGGCCACTCGGACCAATAGCACCTGGCGGAGGTCCGCCTGCGCCACCGTAACCGGCTGGAGGGCCACTCGGTCCAATAGCACCTGGTGGAGGTCCACCTGCGCCACCGTAACCGGCTGGAGGGCCACTCGGTCCAATGGCACCTGGCGGAGGTCCGCCTGCGCCACCGTAACCGGCTGGAGGGCCACCCGGACCAAGGGCACCGGGTGGAGGTCCGCCGCCGCCGTAACCGGCCGGAGCTCCACCCGCACTTGCTGCTCCACCACCGAAACCACCTGCGCCGAAACCACCCGCGCCAAAGCCGCCTAGACCGACACCCCCTGCGCCGCCGGATTCGCCGCCGCCGAAAGCACCGGCAGCTCCACCTGAGAGCAGCCCAGAAAGACCTGCCAGGCTCGGTGGGAGCGATAGAGAACCAAATGAATAATCGCGAAACGCCTCAGACCATTTTCCTTCCGAATGGGCCTTGTTGAATTCATCGACGAATACCGCAGCATAATTGCCAGCCGCATCGCTGAGTTCTTTGGCGGGCAAAGCGCGCACGCCGGCCGGAATCGGAGCACCGGAACCTCCCGCGTCGCTGCCACCACCTCCTTCGAAACCCAGCCCGGGGGGAACACCACCGCCGCCTGAGAGTCCCGGAGGGCCGCCGCGACCACCCCCGGCGCTGGTGAGATCTTTCAATGCCGTTCCGATGGGCTTGAGATCGGTCACTTGAGGTGTTTTTTTGACGATCAAGCCTACGGCAAAGTTGTATCCAAGCCGAGGGACGATTCGTTTTTTATCCCAGCGGTACTTATCGATCATCTCTTGGGCTTCATCGCTGGGCACATGCAGCGAGTGGGCTTGGTAGAGCGCATAAGACCTCGGAGAATTGCCCGCTTGGAAAGCGATGACCGCCCGGTCTTCGAGCGTCAATTCGACGGCTGGCATCGAGGGCGCACCGGCGGGATTTTGCGAATTTTGAGGTGCACCAGAACCAGCGAATCCGGAACCTGCAAATCCAGATCCGGCGAATCCTGTGCCGGGGAGGCCCGATTCGGGCTCGCCCTGGCCGCCGAGCGGATTCGAACCCAATAGATTTCCGCCACCGACACCGGTGCCGATCGAGCCTGCAGCGCCTGAGCCACCCGGGGAGCCTAGGTCGAGCAAAGAGCTACCGCCACCGGCCGGGGCTCCACCCGCCGGGGGACCACCACCTGCACCGGCAGCTTCCAGGGCCGGAGGACCGCCCGAGGAACCGCCCTCTTGGGGTGCCCCTGAGGTAAACGAACCACCCCCACCTGCACCGGCAGCCTCCAAAGCCGGTGGGCCGCCTGAGGCGCCGCCACCGGACTCCGGTTCGCTCGATGCCGAGTTGCCCGACTCTTGACCGGTGCTGCCGGCCGGAGGGCTTGCGCCCTGACCCGGCCCAGGGGCACCTTTGACCGCGGGGCCCGAGGCCATCCCGCCTCCTGCCGACGCAGAGTTCGTCGCGCCGTCGCTCGATGCGACCTCGGTTTTTTTGGAGAAGCAACCGAGCGAAGCGGAACAACACAGTGCCGCGGCCATATACGCCAGACGATACTTCATGGGTAAACCCCATTGCAGGAAAGACTAAGGAAATGCAATCGCATGAGAAGTTTATATTATCCGTCGGCTATTTCCCGTTGTCCACTCCCGGCGACTGTATATTGTTAGGAACGAAGGTTTTTAGCCCGCAAGTTCCCCCGAGGCCTCCCGCAGGTACTTGCCGATTGGGCCTGACCGATCGAAAAATCCCGATATGCACCCGATAGGTGACGATTTTGGCTGCCAAAGGTCCCGACAAACCGCAATCTCCTTTTGCAAACCAGAGCCAGCCGACCCTCCCGCCGGTCCGACTCTGGATGCTCTTTGTTTCCATGATGGTATTTGCCGGTTTTTCACTTTTGTTGGCCGTCGCGGCTCGGATCCCGAGTTTCGCCAACAGCCTGCGCGACCTGTTCGGATCCCCGAACAAACTCCAGTCGCCCGGAGACGAACGCTCGACGCACCTGCTGCTCTTGTTGGTCTGCTACTGCTCCCCGTTGCTCATGATGTTCTGGGTCAGCATGCTCCGACGCTTTATCCTGTTCCAACAACGACGCCTGGACCAACGCTTGCGTCGCGAGCAAATCGAGGACAGCGAATTCAACATGGAAAGCTAACCGGCGATGAACGAAATCCTCGCAGCGATCGAAAAACACCTCAAGCGTCCGCTCAAGGCCTCGCAACTCGATTACTACCAAGTCATCGGGCTCGAACCGTTCTGCGCCGATAAGTCCGCAATCGAGTCGGCCCTGAAAATCGCTTTGGAACAGATTCGAACCAGCGAAAGTTCCACTCCAGCCAACCAAGAGAACTCTTCGCAAGCTGCCGATCCGACCGGCTCGCTCCAGGTCGTCCAGAAACTCCTTCGCCAAGCCCAATCGATCCTGCTCGATACGTCCAAGAAAACCGCTTACGACAGCCAACTTGCAAAGCTCTTCGAGTCGCAAAAGAAACAAAAGGAACTCGGGAAGAACTCCTCAGTACGTACCCAAGCGACTGTCGGCATCGTCGATCGAACATCCAACAAACCATCTGCTGGAACTTCGAGTCCGACCATCGCTCCGAACGCCTCGGAACTGCTTCCCCTAGGCGACCCCATGCTGCCTTTCAACGCGGCATCGATCGCACCGGACTCCTTTGCAAGAGCCAACGCCTCCTCGTTGAACCTAACCCCCGAGAAACGCCGCGCAGAACTCTCGGAACTGTTCCCTTCGCTCATGCTCATGTCCATCCAACCCGAGCCGACTCACGAGCAACCCCCAGCATGGCTCGTAGCCGCCGATCGCAAACCTTCTGCCAAAGCATCGACCCTGGCCAACGCATCAACTCGCGCCAACCCAAACGGCTCGTTCGCAGATAAAGATCAACAAGATGCGGCCAAGCGGACCGACACCAAGCCCACCGACACCAAACGGGTCGATCTGGTCGAACAACTCCGATCGCGCCGACGCCGCCGGAATCTCCTGGCCGTTGGCGGTATGGTCCTTGCCGCCCTAGGACTCCTAGGCTTTGCCTCGTTTCGATTCGTTTCGAACCGCCAACAAGTCGCCCAACAGGATCGAAACAAACCCGCCGAGCGTCCAACCGACAACGCCTTAGGAAATGCGCTACCCGGCGCAAATCCATCCAACACAAAGACCCCAGATCTGAACATCGGAGCTACCACCAAAGGTCGCAATCGCAAAGGCGCCAACGAACTCCCACTCCCAGAACTCCCCTCGGTAGGATTCTCCGAGCCCGATGCCTCGTCTCCGGCGACCGACAATCCAGCCATGGCCAAGCCCCCAGTGCAAATGCCCCCCGATGCCGCAAGCACTCCCGAACCGGCCCCTGAACCGGTCCCTGAGCCGGCCCCTGAAACGACCACAGAACCGACCCCAGCACCAACCCCGGAACCGGCAATGGCCAACGAAACCCCGGAGTGGAAAGCTGGCATGGCCAAAGCCAAGGAAGCGTTGGTCAGTCGAGACCCCGGCAAATTCGAGCCCTTGATCGCCGCGATGCTCGACAAAGCGACGACCAAGTTGGGCAAGGACCAGACGGCCCGGCTCGACCAAGCCGGCCAGCTCCTGAAAATCTACGCCGAGTCGTTCGAGGAAGCCAAACTCAAAGCCAAAGGAGCCTCATCGTTGAAGGTCGGCGCGACCGAGGTGAGCATCGTCGAATCGACCCCTGAGAAACTGATCGTTCGAGCCCAAGGCAAAAACCAATCCTACGAATGGGACAAGCTCCCGTTTGGGATCGCCGCGGCCATCTGCGATCTTGGGCTCAGCGATTCGGCACCCGTCGATATCGCGGCTCGAGCGATCTTCTTTTCGATCCATCCTTTTTATCAGGAGGCCGCCAAGTCCAACAACTTGGTAACCAAGCGGATCGACGGCTGGTTTGAACGATCGCTCGGAAAGGAAAGCATCCGAGCCGACCTCAAGCAATTTTTAACCGACCGATACGAATAACCCCTTGAACTTCCTTGGCACTTGACCACTCAACCCAAAGCGCAGACTCGATCATGCCGTCTAGCAGCACAAGGCCGATTGCAGCCAGAGCATGGGGCAAAAGGCTCGTATTCCTAGGGACCGCAATCGCGATCCTTTTAGGAATCTTCGGGGCGACGACCCACAAGCCGGTCCTGCTGCGCAGTCCCGAGCAAATCGAATCGACATTCGATTCTACGGTCCTCGAAGCGGCTCACAAGATCGATCGTGAGTTCCGAGCCGATTGGGACCAACAAGGCCTGCGGCCTGCCCCACCAGCCCCTTGGCATACGGTCGCAAGACGCATCAGTCTGGGGATGGTCGGCAACGGACTTTCGCTCGAAGAGTATCGATCGCTCGAGAAGATCCCCGAGGATCAACGCGTCAGTTGGTGGACCGAGTACTTGCTCAACGATCGGCGGTGGGCGGACCAATTCGCCGAGCGGTTTGCCCGCGCGACGGTCGGGACCAGCGAGGGCCCATTCTTGATCTTCCGCAGGCGAAAATATGTCGATTGGTTAGCCGATCGCTTGGAAGAGAACCTGCCTTACGATCAGATCGTCCGTCGCATATTGGTCGCAAAAGGATCATGGACCGATAGTCCTGAGGTCAATTTTTTGACAGCGACGATGGACGAGAACAACGACAGCAAACCCGATGCGGTGCGGTTGGCAGGGAGAACTTCCCGGGCTTTTTTGGCCATGCGGATCGACTGCCTGCAGTGCCACAACGATTACTTGGGCAATGTCCAATTCCCGACCGCGAGCGGAGCCCACACTTCGGATCCTAAAGACTCGCTACGGACCGGCCAGCAAAGCGACTTCCATCAACTTGCCGCGTACTTCGGCACCATTCGGATGGACAATCCCTTCAGCGGTCTGAAGGAGGAAGGGCAAGCGTATCGGACCAAGTACCTCAACGCGCAGGTGGAGACCGACGTGGAAGCATCGGTGCCGTTTGCGCATCAGTGGTGTGGATATCAGACGAGCAACCGAGAGGGGCTTGCCGATTGGGTCACACACCCTAGCAATCGCGCGTTTGCCCGCGCGACGGTCAATCGCGTTTGGGCGATTCTAACCGGCAGGCCGTTGGTCCAACCGATCGATGACATACCGGCCCAAGGCCCCTATCCGCCTGGCCTTGAAGCCTTGGCCGATGACTTCATCGAGCATCGGTATGATCTCAAGCGATTGGTGCGGGTGATGATCGCCACGGGCGTCTATCAGATCGATTCGCAGTGGAGTCAGGGGGATTCGAGTCAGACCGAGCAGATCGACGAGTCCTACGAGAAGGCTTGGGCGTTGTTCCCTGTCAGTCAATTAAGGCCCGAGCAGATGGCTGCGGCGGTCCATCAAGCGTGTCGGCTCAAGACCATCGACGCTTCGTCCTCGATTCTATCGCAGTTGGAGTTGTACGGTGGGGTCAACGACTTTACCAAGGCTTATGGGAGCCGAGGCGAGGACGAGTTTTTCGAGCAGTCGGTCACGATCCCGCAAAGGCTCTTGATGATGAACGGTCAGTTCTTATCCGAGCGGATCGACAACAATCCGATCATGAACGCAGCGACACGGATTTCCGGGTTGGCACGGGACGACCAGACGGCGGTATCGACGGCATTTTTATCGACCTTGAACCGACCGGCGACGGCCCAGGAGTTAGAGGTTTTTACCCAGCGGCTCGAGGGCAAGCGTGGCGAGGCCCGGAGCCGGGAGTTAGGAAATTTGTTCTGGGTCCTGCTCAACAGTTCCGAGTTCCAATGGAATCATTGATGTTTCTGGGTTCCAGGAGGCTTGATTCATGGGGTCAAGCCGGGACGGGTAGAAACTCACCGATTGGACTTTATCGGCATAGAAAAGCTGGTTATACTTCTCGTTTGGATTGCAGAAAAAGCTGCAAAACACTGCACAAGCATTTCCTGCACAAGCACCCATAGCTCAATTGGATAGAGCATCGGTCTACGGAACCGAAGGTTTCTGGTTCGAATCCAGATGGGTGTACTCAAACGGCCCGCCCTCGGCGGGCCGTTTTCTTTTGAGGACTGTCAATGATGTCAACCTCATCCGCCGTAAACAATGTCAACGTTGTCAACCTCGTCCGCTGTCAACAATGTCAATGCTGTCAACCTCGTCCGCTGTCAATGACGTCAATCACGTCAATAACGTCAATGACGTCAGAAAAACCCGCCGCCGCAGGCGGCGTACTCCCCCAACCGCCGCCGAAGGCGGACGAACAACTAAACGCCGCCGCA
>Ga0208085_1000716_pt1 | contig 10363 bp, 20 predicted proteins | sample LakMenEpi21Jun10_FD_150721 | JGI IMG/M metagenome (GOLD analysis project Ga0208085, IMG submission 150721) | Freshwater microbial communities from Lake Mendota, WI - 21JUN2010 deep hole epilimnion (SPAdes) | ecosystem: Environmental > Aquatic > Freshwater > Lentic | place: Lake Mendota, Madison...
GAGTTGGGGTAGTTCCGCTCCACTGCCAAAGATAGGGGCCATCGCCTCCGATTTCGTCGACGAAATTTGTGAGGGCTTTCGCCCAGTCGTCCGGTGTTGTCATAGTTGTTATGTTTGTAGTTGTTGGAGTAGGGTGGCGGCGCGGAAGAGAAAGTGAGCGTCACCAAACTGACGAGCATCTGCGGCACGCTTGGCCATCAGTTCCAGTTCTTCCGCCAACTCCCCAACCCCCTCTACCCGTTTCGGCGCTGTTAGGGTGGAGACCTGCTGGAGCAGGGCGGGGGTGCAGATGATTCGGTCAGCAATCTTCGAAGCCCACCACAGCGGATCGCCTATAACTGTGCCCTCGGGCATTTCCCCTTCAAGCCACTCAGCAAAGTCGGGATACCACTGGTCCACTCCCGTGATCAGGGGTGGTAAAGCTACCCTACGGGCAAGTGCGGTGCGAACGATCTCTGAAATTGCGACAACAACGGTGTCAAAGTCGTTTGAGTCAACAAACATTGAAATTTCGTTATCTGCGCACAGTTGTCTAACATCGGCTAGGCTCGGCCCCTCTCCCCCCGACTCAGCAAGGGCAGTGCCGTTCTTCTCAATAATACCACGAAGCCGCAGCATGTAATCCACGTTTGGGCTTTTATTATAAACGTGAATCAACCGGTTGTAGATCCACTCCACGTGCCCTATATCGGTACTTTCTTGTATTAGATACTCAAGCTCGTCAATTCTAGCGTTCTGCTTCGAGATGAGTTCTGCGGCGCGGAAAAGTAGGGCAGGGGGAACTACGTGACATTGGCCAAAGTGGTCTAAGCTTCTAGCCGTCACCCACAGGGAGCTCTCTAGGTCTACTATCTCATCTTCGTCTATCGGGTTCGTTTGGCCCGGATTCTTTAGCAAGGCAGTGCGAGCATCGGCAATGGCGTCAGTCCAGGAATCTTCGTCTACCGGGTCAGGTCCATTTTGGTCCTCAAGTTCAATCAACCGCTTCAAGGCGGATCTCATAGTTACAGTCATTGTTAGTTTGGAAAGAGGTCTAAGGCCACCGCAATTTCCCAACACAAGAGCATAGTTTGGAAAGCAGTGAAAAGGGTGAAAATTGTATTTTGTGCAGCCATTATCTGTAGAGTAGGGTGACTAGCAGGGACTAAGGTCTTGACACCTGCAGTCTCTTGTCTCTCTTCTCCAGGGTAGGGGTCGCAAGTCTCCAGCCGTGCACAGGTTGCTGTAGCTTGCGCAACAACGTCTGACCAGGAGATCCCATTGGCCTCTGTAATTGACATAAGAACAAGTAAAACATCTGCAGCTTCAGACTTCGGGTCACCACGCTTTCCACGAAGTGCCTCAATTAGTTCTGATGCTTCAAGGTGCAAGTACACGCCACGGGAAGACCAGTCGAGTGACCAACCACGCCTCTTGCACATTGCCAGTATACGCGGTGCCAAACTCTGCTCGTCGAGCACTTCTCCTTTAGTTCCCTCTGTCATCTCTCACCGAGCTCAACTTGAGGGGATTTTGGTTCTGTCATTGGGTTAGAAGTTTGGTGATAACGATATTACAAAGGAAGCTGTCAAAAAATGCGACAACAGCCAAAATGAAAATCGCGTTGACATCGTGTCCGTTTAACATTGTTCGTAAGGTTGTGAGTAAGGACGAGCAAGCATTTCCATGGTGTCCAGGGCCTCTCGAACAACCTCAGCTTCTTCGCCATACAAACAATCACGTTCCAGAAAGTTCAACCTACTGTAGATAGTTTCGAAGGCTTCGATGGGTGTCATTGGACTTGGGGGGTGCACTGAAGTAAGTATACCGTTTCTGCAGAGCAGAAACAAAGGTGTAAACCGCCCTGGTGCAGCCGGTTATCCGGCACGGTGCAACGTGGGCATCAATCCTGAACATTTAGCTCTGTACTAACCCACTGAAGAAGAAGTAAGCATGCGCCGCTGTGGTCTCCCGCACCTTCTGCAAAGGTCACCGCGTTCCTTAGCACATCTTGTACGTTCCTTACACACCAGTCGTTTTGCTCTAGCAGGGTTGCAGAGCGATCTAAAAAGTCTGCTGCCTCAACAGTTCCACCATTTTCAGTATCTCTCTCGTCTTTTGCGTTGTCCCTCAGCCATTGTACTAGCTCAACCACTTCTCCTTCTCCCTGGGGTTTTACTCGGAGTGCGGTGGCGGCGATAGCCGAGACTGACTGAAGTGCCTGGAGCTGACCGGCACGGTAGGACCCGGTGCTACCCATTATGGGGCGAAAAGACTGAATCCGTTCTAGTGCCTCTGTCGGAGTTACCATGGAAGTGAGTTTCTTGGGTCTATCTAATTTTACCGTTTCTTCCGAGCAGAGACAAGCCGGGAAACCGCCCCAGAGCAAGACGGCTGCACTACCGCTGTGCTACGTGGGTGGGTTCTCCCCGGCCCTACCTTAGCATCTTTCTCGATCGAGTCGAAACTCGGCTTGAATTTGCTTGTAGACGCTTCGCTTCCACTCGGGCTCTCTCACTACGGGAATTTGATACGGGATCTCACTCAGCAAGCGAACTTCAACGGTGTTGTCTTTCACGTTTGACGCCATGACAGTATCCCTCAGGTGTTGTTTTTTGGACAAGCTTTGTTCAGCGCACGAATCGCCGAGAGTGCGCTTCGAACTTCGGATGGTGTTCGGCACCACTCTAAAGCGTTGGATACCTGTCTGCGGTTAGAGCACATTTCTTGTGCCCAAAATCGGAACAGTTCCGCGTCTTCCCCGTCTCTTTCAGTTCCCATGGAGACTCCGGACGTTTTCACAAACTTTCCGAATTTCCCCTTGAGTGATCTTGGTTACACCAAAGTCGCACATGTTCGGGGGACTACCCGCAGCGTGAAGTGCAATTAGCTCGGCTTCCAGCGTCGGAGTGTGTCGAGATCGAGTGCGCAAGTACCACACGTCTTGAGCGCAACTCACAGAAACTCCGAGTTCGGCTGCAAGGTCTCTCATGTACTGCTCCAGCTCATCGTAGTACTCTTGTTGTTCATTCATGAGAGTTTGCTGAGGTGGATGTAGGGGTTAAACATTTCCATGGAAGTTCATCTTCGTAGTTCCCCATTAGTAGTCTCACCCAGAGTTTTCCGTGAGAGTCGAGAGCAACTACATGTTCGGTTACAACAGTAGTTATTTTACTGTCGTCCGGGGTGGTGTAAACTGAAACGCTCTGAGGGACTACCTTAAAGGAGACAATTTTCTCAGGGAAGTTGTTCATGGGTCAGGGAAAGGGTACAAACTCGCAAACGAGGGAAAGACCAAAGTTCTCTCTTTGAATTGCAAGTGGAGATTGAAGCATCACATTCGACTCAACCGGTCGTACACCGGGAAGCATCGAAATTGTCATGTGAGGGTGCTTATTCAAGCAAACACCCCGGACTCCGTTCGGGAGCTCAACTCGCAGGGCATGAATGCGGTCGCCAAAGCAGTTCTCAGTGGCACGAACTGTGAAAGTTCTCCCTAAGATCCCGTCTGGAATCTCGTCCTCCACCACACCAAACTGCAAAGTAACGTGAAAGTGCTCAGCAGCTTGGCTGAAGATTGGGTGAACTGGGGATTTTTGCTCCGGGAGGGACAACCAGAGAATCCCACGGCGAGGGGCGGTGTTTTCCATACTTTAACTATACCGCTTTTGCTCTGTGAGGGAAAGCGGGGAAACCGTCCGAGTTAGGGCGGTTATCCTCGTTTAAGTTGAAGCAAACAGTGCCACTCCAATAATACCTCCACCTAACATTGATGACAAGAGGCCCAGTGGGAATGGTATAGCGAGCCCAGCGACGAAGAAAAAGAGTCCGATGAGTAGGAGAGGTTTGTTCATAGCGGGCACAATCGGTGGGGACAAGGGTAAACGCCCTGTGCAGGATTTGAACCTGCGACATTCTCTTTAGGAAAGAGATGTTCTAATCCACTGAACTAACAGGGCTTATGCGGCCAAACCTAGTTTGAGTGAACTTTGTCATATCTGGTATCAATCTCAATAGCTCCGAATTCAGTTAACCTGGAAACTAGATTGATAAAAAAGTCTCGAGATTCCCCGTGTACAAGGGAAAGCTCGTCGTAGAAGCGCATAGCTGACGACTTCTGGGAACACTGTTTCGGTGTCATGTTCAGGGTATGGATCAAAAGTTGGTTGTAGTCCAAAAGTAGTCCGTTGGTTAAGAGTGCTACTCGATTGAAGCAAAGGTTCGTTTTAGTGAACCGGGTATAACTGTAGCAGGTAGGTTCGTTTTATGGATAGACATCACATTATACCACGATACATGGGTGGCAGTAATTCTGCTGATAACACCATAAAGGTGACCAGGACTCAACACGTTATGTGGCACTATTCTAATTGGAAACTTTGGGGTAACACCGAGGACTTCATTGCTTATCGCGGGTTGGCAGGAACAATACCGGGTCATGAGATTGCCCAAGAGGTCAGGTCAATGAATGCCAGAAGGCACGCAAAAAATCAAACTGGGTTATTCGCTCGGTCTAAAGAGGAAAAGATGGCTAACTCCAGTAAAGGAGGCACTAAGGGAGGAAAACGAATGAAAGACTACATTTGGATAACGGATGGTGAGTCAAACACCCGAATAAGGGAAGAAGCTTCTATGCCGAAGGGGTGGGTCAGAGGTGTCACTAGACAGAAGAGATCCGAACCGAAAACCAAAAAGTTCGAATCAGTAGAGAAATGGAACGAATTTCAAAAAGTGCACTCTTTAGAACTAATAAAAATAAGACTGAAGGATCTAGAAACTGTTGATTTGACTAAGTGGGGGGCTATTACCCGATTGTCCGAGTTATGGGGCATTAGCCGCTCCCAAGTAAGAAGGTATTTACCCAAGATAATGCCATTTAAAGATGAACAATAGTCTCCGGGCTCCTTCTTGGATTTAGCTTTCACCAGATAGCTAAAGAAGCTTTGAGTTTTAAACAACCCAGTTCAGTATAGGGTACCCCCCGTGAGGGGCACGCCTCCTAGAGGATTCGAACCTCTGACACCACGGGCCGAAACCGTGTGCTCTAATCCGCTGAGCTAAGGGGGCTTGGCTGCATAATGTGCCAGGGGTGACTACCCCATTTGACGTGCAAATCTTCCAGCGGAACTCACCTTTACCCCTGGGTGGGAATAGACGGGAAAGTGAATCTGCCCATCCAAGAAAACCAACCTGTAGTGGTTCCTAACAAGGAAGTTTTCAAAGTTTGTAGCGTTCAGAGTCTCAATTCGCCTTAGCGTCTCAAGGGTTTTGCAATGATTTTGTAGCAGAGTAACTTGCCTCTGCAACGCCACGTTTTTGTTGTGCAATTCCACGTTTTGTTTTCTCATGTGCGTCACCACCGACTTGTAGTTGGTTTGAGTGCAAGTCCCAGGATTTCAAGATCGTCCTTGCTTAGGGAAGCCAAAAGTTCGGCTTTCCGTTCTCGAACTCGCTTCTCTTCATCCTTTACTCGTTGAACCTCGCTCAGGAACTCATTTGCGTCCCAGAGGTCGGACTTAAGGGAATTCAGCTCTTGTTGTGACTGAGGACCCTGCCGAGAGAATTTCACACCGCCACCACCCATCGGATGTGAAGTGTCGAGCGTAAGGGAGAATCGGTCAGATTCTATGGCCTCCCCGTAATCACTGTAGGTGATTCTGTCAAGAATAGGGTCCACCCCAAGCTCTCTGGCTTTAGCCATAAGGCTCAGGATGGTCCACGGCAACTCTGCTGTCGCCGCAGCCAAATTCGCCTCAAGATCCTTTTGCTGCTGAGCAGCTTTCTCAGCCTTTAACCGAGCTTTGCGTTCTGCTCGGTCTTTACTAGCTGCCCACTGGGCAACTGTTTGAGTGGTTTCTTCGTCAGAAATTTGGCTGGGGTTGGTCATTGTTTCGAGTGGCTCGACTGAATTAATCATACCGTTTCTGCAGAGCGAAAACAAGCGGGGAAACCGTCCCAGATTAAACGGTTTACCGCCCTCTCACCCCCCCGAAGCTACTCAGGAAGCAACCGCAACGGTAGGAACTAAGGAAGTGTCCCGACCCGCTTGGGCCTTCATTGCAGAGCGAGCACGAAGCATCGCCTGAGCCTGCAGAGCTGCGTCGTTGACGGTTAGCTGCAGGGCGGAATGGCGACTGGTGTAGGAGCCGTATGAGCGCCCGTACTTGCGGTTCCACTCATCTTGGCGTTCTTGCGGCCAGACGTAGGAGAACACAGGAAGCTCTTCGATGCTTCTCTGAGACTCTTTAATTTCCATTTTACGAGTGCGTTGGCGCTCGCTGAGCTGAGCGTAGGTGGCTTGCCATGCGGCAACTTCACGCAGGTAGGTGTCGCGGTCTTGCATTGTTTTGTAAGGTTGGTTAACACCAGCAGAGGGATTTGAACCCCCGACATCAAGCTTAGAAGGCTCGCGTTCTGTCCGCTGAACTATGCCGGCTTGCTCGAGGTGGGTTACACGGTGTCCCCCACCTGATTGGTTCTAACTTAGCGCATTATGCACCGGGGTACTCTTCAAGGTAGCCCTTGTACCAGTCCTGGGCAGCCCCTGAAATAACCCCTTCAACCATGTTCTTTAAAATCCAGAGCTGGCGTTCGGGGAAGGCCGTCATTTTCAGGTGAGTGTATCTGAGTGAGCCCCAGCTTCCCAGGAGCTTAGGGTCTTGCTCTGGGAACAAAGTCAGGAGCAAGGAGTCCACCAGGGGGCGTTTCTCGAAACCGCGAGTCATACTCGCAAGAGTTTCTTCGATGGCGGTGAGCTGGGTGGGGCTGAGGCTGAGGTTGTTTTCCATGAACTAACTATACCGCTTTTGCCCCGCAGAAACAAGGGGGTGAACCGCCCTCGAATAGGCGGGTAAACCGCCCTAGTTCAGTCGTTGCCAGTTGGGGGATGGGGTCAAGCCATGGCGGCCCTGGGTGCCTCGTAGGTGAAAGCAGAGCCAAAGAGAACCGCCCTGATCCACTGCAAGAATGTACGGGTCGTTATCTAAACGTAAGTCACCTGGGACAAGCTCATAACTAATGATGCCATCCGGTGCGGAAGGACGTGGGATTTCGGGAGTAGGAGGGTTGTCAAAGTCCATAGTGACCTGGGGCAGGTGTACGGAGCAGTATAGCCTATTCAAGGGTCCGTAAAGCCCTTGCTAGACGTCGTCGAGTGCGAGATATCTGTCTTTTTATGTAGGGTAGAGACCGCAGGTGGCTCTTCCACCTACGCCTTCCTCGCTGCCACAGCAGGATTGACTCCTTCTTCGATTCTGGCTTTGCCATGCGCTCTCATTGTGTTGGAATGTTTGAAAATGTGCAAGACTGGTCTCAGCTAAGGTGATCCTTCGGTGTCCCCCTTGAGGGAAGCTCCCCGAATAGAACAACGTACCAGTCTTTCAAACTTCCAAGGTTCTCGGAGAAGGAGTGCGGCGGCTCAACGCCACCACCTTTGCGAACCTGGCCAACCAATTGTCCGTCTCCTTTGTCCACAAAGCCGATGCGCTCGTATGCTTTCTTGCGTTTGTCTCCTCTGCCGTCTTCGTCGTAGGCGTAACAATGGATGACATCTCCTGGACTAAGAGACTGCGTAAGGAGACCAAACATGCGTCTCACGGTGAGTGCCGCTTTGACTTTGTCACGAGGGTCTTCTATACTCCCGTAGTCGTGCTCACCATTTGCAAGAAACTCAACTTCTTTCGTGCTCCCTTGAAACTTGAGTGAAACCCTGTCGTATTCGTTCAGGTTTCTTTTTAAGACGATGTCAAACTGATTTGACACTACGACGGTTCTACCGTCGTCTGCGGCTCTTATACTGTTAGCTTTCCCTCGATTAATGTCGTACTCTCTTATCGCAATTTTTTGTCTCTCCGGCTCGGCAGCCAGCTGCTTCACTCGCTTTTCCATCCAGCGATCCTCGAAGTCCTGGTCTTGCGTCTCTTCCTCGGGTCTCTTTGTTATCCTGCGCAGGACTTCCTTCACCTGCTCTACCCCTTTGCGACACTTTCCCTTCGTACCGTACGCAGTTCCATCCTTCCTCACACAACGAGAAAAGTTGAGCGTGTACCCCTCAGGTAAAAGTTGCGAGAGTTTTCGAAAACTTTCGTGAGAGAAAGAACTTTGCATGGACGGGGGCACTCTTACAAATTTACCCTCTTACCTGGAAATCATCCGTAAAAGCTGTAGCAGGATTCGAACCTGCGACCCACTCCGTATGAAAGAGCTGTTCTACCGCTGAACTATACAGCCTTGTTCCCGCCGTGTGGCGGGGTTTTGAACCAAGGTTTATTGTACCATTAGCTAAGATTCGTAAACGCACTGAGCTGCTTCAGGAGCCAAATAGAGTGAACAATTCCGCTCACGAGTGCGACGCCGATGAGACCACTTACCCAACCGACTCTGCGTTCGTGCCGCATTATTTTTTTCATCAGCAATCTCGCTGGCGATACGGGTTATTTCTGCCAGGGTGGGCGGGTCGAGGAGTGTCATTGTTTGCTCAACATCTCATCCTGGTGGTCGATGTACGATGTTCTCCGTGCGCCGTAGGGTGTCCCGACTCTGGACACGTGGATTCACTCTGTGGCAACCCTGAGTGAAGCCTATTTAGGGCTTCTTGTTCTTTCGGGCCACCAAAGGAAGGGTCAATCTCGTGGAAGAAAACCATGCTCAAGTGGTTTTGGATCGTTTCAACTTGCGTCGGTGTGAGTGTGACCGGTTCGGCAAGCTCGAAGAATCCTTGAAGCCAGTAGCAAAAGTCGCGTGATTTCACTTTGATTAAGTGTTAGGGTGAGTTGTGTAAGGGATCAAATCAGCAGCGGTAAATTTCACCGTTCGGACCGATGCCGCCAGGACTCCACGGGGTCGTACCTGTGAGTGTCTCTGTGACGGGGGTATTGGCCGTGTCAGACTTCACCTTGTTTAGGTTGCTCTTAATGAGACTCACTTGGGTTTCATTTAGTTCTACACCTGTGACCCCGAGGATAAACCCTTGAAGCCATGTTGAAAATTCGTCTTTGTTCATTTTGTATGAAGATGTGAGTGAAGTGAAGAAGTTAGATTGAAGTGAGCCACCTCTCCCTCTCTTCGGACCTGAGAATAACTTGTTCACCATTTTTGATAGCTTCCTTTGCGAGTTTGTAAAGAGAGATGGCGCGACGAAACACTTCAGCCGCATTCAGTCCAGTAATTTCCTGAATCTCGTGAAACTCTTGTGCGAGTTCGTCGCTCATTCTCACCTCAAAGTGGTTGCATGGAGTGGCAAGGTTGAGCAGGGGTTTGTGGTTGTAGGGTGGCCACTCCTCCTTTTCTATATTTTCTTCTTCGGTGCGAACAACATCTTGGACAACTGAGAGAAGAATCTTGTGTCCGTCCAAGTCAGTGTTCTGGCTACCCTCTTGTCCCCCTGGAGTCCACAACTTTCGGGTCTTGTCCATGAAAGTGTCAAGGACAATACCCTTTAGGCAGTCTGAGAGAAACTCTTTCAGGTTGCACAGTCTTTCTTCCTGGCTAAGGCTCTCTGCTGTTGCAATACTAAAGACAATATCATCAACATTTAACGATGAAGCCGTCCTGTTACCACTAAACAGCCCAGACAGTAATTGCTCTGTAAACAACGAGCCTGACCAGTCTAAGATATACTTGATTTTGTGCAACTCGGGGAATTTTGCGGAAACTACCCAGGTTGGCCCATACCCGTTATTCCGGTCGTTGAAAGCCTTTTCAATTTTTTCAGCTACCGCTTCAATCTGTTTCAAACAGTCGTAGTAAGTGTAAGATTTTGAATCTTGGTAGTTGTATAACGAGAACCTATTCAGAACCTCGTCTACAACGTCTTTGCGCATCATTGTAAATTTCACTGGCCTATTGCCTCTGCGGCTCGAAACTTGAAGGCGATCTTCGTGACAGGATTCAAAGAACATGTTAATGTCGAATTCGTCGCGTTTCACGGCAACATCGTGGTAGCTATTCGCTCCAACTTCAAGCTCAACGAGGTTCTTACGTAAGCCATCGAGGAGGTAGGGAAGGCCAATGCCAGATGATTTCTCTCCGCCACCGTAATCGTCGTACACGCTGGTGAACGGCACAAGACAGGGCAGGTAAAGGCAGCTAGAATAGCAAAAGTCACCCTTATTTACATTTTCCTCAAGGATAAACACATAGACGGGTTGCCCAGCATGAATGTGAAGGTTGGATAGACCACAAGTTTTGTTCCAACTGCCCATTTTATTGTATTAGCGAGATGTGAAATTTGGGTGAAGCTGTGCGTCAGTCAACAATTTAAGAGAGGAAGGTTCCAAGTTTGTGTTACAGCTGGCCCCCTATAAACGTACTTGTGGGGGTTCCAGGGTTCGATACCAGGGTGCCTGTAAGGGTTGTACGGAGTGGGGATTTGAACCGGGGCTTG
>Ga0208085_1000722_pt1 | contig 10330 bp, 29 predicted proteins | sample LakMenEpi21Jun10_FD_150721 | JGI IMG/M metagenome (GOLD analysis project Ga0208085, IMG submission 150721) | Freshwater microbial communities from Lake Mendota, WI - 21JUN2010 deep hole epilimnion (SPAdes) | ecosystem: Environmental > Aquatic > Freshwater > Lentic | place: Lake Mendota, Madison...
CTTTGTGCTTTCCTCAATGAAACTTTATATTCTGGAGATGGACCTGAACCCAATGGTCTCTCACCTCTTTCTCTTTGTGCCTTATCAATCTTTTGTTGCTCTAACTTACCAACACCTCTCTTTCTTCCAGGTGCTTTTGCTCCACTTCCACCACCACCGTGTGCGTGTCTAGCAGCACCATAAGTTTCTGGTTGACTATAGGTGTTGAGTGGGTTCTTCATACCCTGCTTAATTCTACCAGTTGCTGCTCTAGGTGATAGTGAAGTTCTTGTTGATTTTTTAACTTCCAGTTTACCTTCAGGAGTTTTCTCAACTCTACCAGAAGTTTTACTCACATAAAGAGGAGTTTTCTTTTCTCCCTTTACTTTATCTTCCTTACGCATCTCAACAAGATATGCTTCTTCCAGGAACTCTTTGAAAGTCTTCATTTGCTTATAGGTTTTCTTTTATTTATTTCCTTTTTCTTTTCTTAGTCTTTGTTTATGTGCTGCTGCAAGTAATCCTTTGTGTCCGACGTGTGCGATGTCTTGTGTCTTTCCTTCAAGTTCGTGTGCCCCACCTGCTCTATGCCTGATACCTCTCTTACTATACTTTTCGGGTGTTCTATCCGTTACAGCACCCATTAGATTCTTATGATGGTGTCCGTGATAGATTCCATCTGCAGCATCTCTTTTCTTTCTTTCTTCCCATTCAGCATCACTCATAGATGCTTTGAGTTTTGCCGAGTAATGCGTTGGAGTAATGTGATGTGCATCAAGTCCTGCTCTTTTAAGTTTTTTCTTCTTAGCATCTGCTGCTGCTTTTTCTTCAGGAGAACTCAAACTTGCAATTCTTTCTTTTCTTCTTCTTTCTTGCTCTTTTCTATTTTCTGTATCAACAAGTCTCCACTTTGCTTCTCCAGAACTTGCAGCATTATTAGGAGTTTTTCCTTTAGGAATCCCACCATAATGTGCCTCAAGGTCTTCACGACTTGAGAACGTTGGTTGTCCCTTTGCTTCGATTAGATATGCTTCTTCTACAAACTCTTTAAAGGTCTTTCTCTTACGATTACGTGCTGGTTCCGATACTCTAGGACTATCTAGATTTCTATTTGCTTCCTTTCTTTTTCTCATCAACTCTCCCATCAAAGGAAGACTTGGAGAAGCATCGTGTCCAGACCTTACAAATGATTGTGGTGATTGTGCTGCATTTGCTGCGAATGATAGTGCTAAAACAGCATTTGCAGCAGCATCTCTTTTTCTTCCTTCAGAAAGCATCTTAATACAAAAAGACCTCTGATTATTTATCAGAGGTCTAAATCAATCTCCTTTACCTTCAAGGGTTTTAACCAAAAGTGCAGTAAAGAGCTCCATTTTTTCGGGATGAACTGATGCTGGATTCTGATTGATTACATTCTTAAGTGCAACCAACTCATTCCACTCATCATTAGAAAGTTCCGAATTGAAATTGTCCGAATAGGTCATACTGGCCTCAACTGATGAGCATATCCTAACATACTTATGCGGGATACCCCCGTTCCTTAATGTTGTCTTCAGGTTTCTGTAAAGTTTTGTAACGTTTCAATATCCTTCTGTAATTCCTCCTCTTGCTTTTTGTCATGATAATAAGACCACAAAGCATTGTGAACATCCATAAGGTTATCCACCCAGAAACCAGAAGGATAGATTCCTAGTTCATCCTGAAGACCACGATGACTTGTTCCTTCTTGTTCTGCTTTACACATAATATAACAGATTGCTTGAACCATATCAAGTTTATCCTCCTCAGAAAGCATAAAATACTTTCCGACTGCTTTTTGAATACCCTCTTGATGTGCTTTTTGAAGTTCTTTACAAGCATCAGAATCCCACCATTCTTGGAGAGATTTTCCAAACTCATTAGGTTTATTTTCAGTCATTATCATCCAAGCATTGGTCCAAAAAATCCAGAATCTCCTGGTTTGCGATTTTCAAGTTTATCCAAAATTGCATCTGTGCTTTGAAGTGATTCAATGCGAGAAATCATATCTGCGATAACGGCACACACCATTGGTCTTTCTTGACGTGCTGCATATGCAAGTGCATTTCGCAGAGATGCTTCTGCTTCCTTAAGACTATTTTCTACTGATTCTGATAGTGCCATTAACATTCATCCATACTAATTGTTTTAAATACTTTTTTTAGAAGGTAAGAACCATTTTTTTGTTCTACCCATTCAATTTCATCTCCTTCTTTTAGATTTGCTGCTTCCAACAAATCATCTGGGAACAAAACAAAACATTCACCAGAAGGTCCATCAATTTCCACAGGAAGAATCCATTTATTAATTTTTTCTTCCTTTACGATAATCTTTTCAGTTGTTCCAACCTTCCTTTTTGTGACTGTTTTACCACCATCGGGAGACTCATAAACCCACCCATCTTCATGCTTTAATCTAGTAGAATCATTTCTAGAAATTTCTTTATCTGGGAACATTTCATTGAATTGATATTCACTTACAGTATTCCAACCGATATAACTCTTTTGAGGACCAGAATTTATATCAAGTTCTGCACGTTTGTTATAGTACTCTGCTTCACGAAGATTATACTCACGGCACTTATTCTTCTCTTCATCGGATGCTGCCTTATCGCACATCGCATTCAGTTCTTCGTCAGTATACTTAAGTGCTTCCATATCACTATGCCCCCAAGGAGGCATAATATCCTCTACCTTGGGTTCTTTATATTCTTCTGGATAATAATTTTCTTCCCAGAAAGAAGTCCAAGACTTTTGGCACTCTGTGGATTTATCATCTTTATCACATACAAGATTTTCTTTTTTCTGAACATACTCATCGTATGCTGGAATATGCCCAATGCCATTACCATTCAGAAGGGCAAGAAGTTCATAACACTGACTTGTATGGTGCTTGTAAATATGATATTCCTCATTTACTGCTTCGTAAATGCTATCATAGATTTCTTTTGGTGTTGCTCCACCAGAAGAAAGCGAATCTTGAATCCAGGTTTTGAGGTTATCAAGAGAATATTTTTTATACTCCGAGTTCATCAGCAAGTTCCTCAAGAAGATCAGTTTTTTTAACCATTTCTTCAATTATATCTTTTATTTGATCATCAGTCAAACCATTCATCCAACTCCATCTTTCATCTTTTGAATCCCATTCAAATGCAAATGAACCATCATCATTTGCAATAATGTTCAACCCCGATGAATGAAATTTCTTTTCTTCCATTTTACTAATAGTTAACTATTAAGATTTATTCCACTTCCCAAGTTTCTTTTTCCTTCTTGCGAAGTTTCTTCAGTTCTTTCATCATCTCTTTAATTTCTTGGTATGCAGTCTCTGGACTCATTTTATCTCCAATTTCAAGACCAACAATATATTGGACTTTATCTCCAAAACGAGCAAGTGCTCTTTCAAATTCTGTAAGAGTTTCGTACATTTTTATACCTCTTTGTTTTCAATATTATAAACTACAGGATGAATAGAATCAATCTGTGCCTGAAGTTTGTTTTCAACTTCATACAAAGAGTTGGTAAGTTCTATGTTTTCCTGCTCCAATCTTTTAATGTCTACAAGAGCATCACTGTATTTTTCTTCTAATGATTTGACTCTTTCATTTAAATCAACAATCAAATCAACAACACTATACTTATCCCCAGTAACCTCATCTTTCAAAACAAAATCATTATACATTTGATACCGATTTAAAACTTTGTTTAAAGAATTTTGTATTCTTAATTTCGGATAAAGAAAGTCAAACATTAAATAACTCCTACTTCTTTAAGATATTGTCTATATCGTGTAAATCTATTCCAATTTGGTTGTCCTGGAACATTTAATTGATAGCAGATTTCACAATACATTAACCATTCATACCAAGGAGTAGTTGGGTCATAGACGTGATATGGAAATTCTTTCAACTTATCCATTCTGGTTTCCTCTCTGGCATACGAAGATAATTAGATGTAACCCAAGGTTTGGATGAGATATACATCTTGTAAGCAGTAAAAGTGTCAATGCTTGTGTCAAGTTTATACTCATCTGGCATTGCCCTCGCAAATGGTGTTACACTAGTTATTTTACCCTTTGGGAACAAATAATATGCATCAACTAAAGTTTTGTAACAAGCGTGAGTTTTATCATAACGAAGAGAATATTCATCACAGAGATTCAATCCATGTTTAATCAACCAATATGCATTATGAATACTTTCCATTGCCCATTTAGTGCAAGGGTGATTGCGAAATGCACCTTTTTCTGTTTTGTATGGAGTATTATCTGTCTTATATAAAGGACCATATCCTTGCCCCCACTTGTCTGATGCAACGATAGAGAGCATTTGGCAGCATTCTAAGGGCATCTTAACAACGTGTTTGTCAGGGAGGCAAATAGCACTCTCAGCAGGAAAAGGTGATGTCGCAAAGATATTCATAATGAATGATTCTGTTTCAAGTATCAGAGGTTTGTGGTTTCTTATTAAATCCGAATTCTGATTTTTCTTCTTCTAGTCTAAGTTTCTGTGCAAGAGTGCAGACAGTTTCCATCACTTTTAGTGTATCTTCTATTTTAGACCCTTCTGGCATACGAGTGCGGACAATATCAAACAGAGGAAAGAATTTTTCTGCTGCTTTTGTTACTTCTTCAGGAGTTAGTGGTTTTTGATTCATTTGCTTTTACAGTTTTCCAATAAGTTTCAAGTGCTTTTGCGGATTCTTTGGTTTCTTCCCATTCCCAAATAGTGCCGTCTTTTTGCGTGTATGTACGTTGTGTCATGGTTTTAAATGTTTGTAAACTTCAATAAAATTTGCGTGACCTTTCCATAATATACCACCAATCAATACAAAGTCAATAGTAAAGATTACTACTAAAAAAATTATAAGATATAATTTATCTTTAGAGTTTTCCACCTACTTCACCCGAATAAGTTTTGGATTCAGACCAACCTTCCTGCCGTCCTTTAAGATAAAAACGGGTTGCTGATACACATTGCTCTTCAGAGAGAGCCGTGATAAGTCCATTTCCATCTTTGTCTGTTGAATACCAGAGTCCATATTTTTTTTGTTGGACATAAAAACAATCATCGTACAACTTGGGTTCCATAATTAGGTTCTTCTATTTGAATTATAACTTTTGTTTCACGGTTCCATTGCCTAATGACACCAGCAACAATAAAACAGTTTGTGATTAGATAAGTTGCAAAAATAATAGTTCTTATTATTGCAACATTATCTGATTCTTTATCGCACTTGGATGCCTTTTCTCCAAGTGCCTTTGCCCACCATCTCCAAGCAGTTTTTTTCTTTTTCACTTCGTTTGTGGTTTCACAAAGATTTGATAATCGTTCTTTTTGAAATTGCATCTAGTGATATATTTTTGTGCGTAATGTTCGCTTTGAAAATAGCAAGTTTTTGTTTCACACAAATCCTTACCATCTTTATGTATAATTTTTACAGGAAACTGATTATAAGGAAATGTTTGTTTATCACTCTCAGAAATTTTTAATTGTGGTTCTTTCTTTTTGGAAGTTGTAGTTTTTTTGGAAGTAGGTTTTTTGGAAGTAGGTTTTTTTTCTGGCATTTTTTTCATCCGATGATTCGATAACAAATAGTAGCATTGCCCTTACGTGGAGAAGCAATATGAGAAAAAGCAGCATAAGACAAATCAAGGTCAGCATGAGAATATGGACCACGATCATTCACACGAACAATAACTTGTTTCATATTATCTTGGTTTGTTACCCTAATCCTCGTACCCATAGGAAGATAAGGATGAGCTGCAGTCCAACGATAAGCATTAAACCTTTCCCCGTTAGCGGTGATTTGTCCATGAAATCCGTCTCCTACTCCGTAATATGTAGCAATACCACAAGTCAATCCAGCAATTAGTCCAATCATCAATGCAGTTCGTTACTCTCTTATTATAGCACAAAAAAACCTGCCTTTCAGCAGGTCTTGTGCCAGTTTAAACAGTGTCAAAGCAAACACTGTTGAATCTTCCAGAAATCCCATCCAATGTTAATTTTGTGTGATAAGAATGCACATCTACATTTATAATTTTATATGTTTTATTAATTTCCAAAATATCATTAGGATCATCATTATTTCCCCATAATATTTGCTCCTCTGAGCATCCAATAAATTTTACAAAATCACCTTCTTTAAACATTATCAGTTTCACGAAATACTTTATGTTTTTTAACTTGAACTTCAGACATCATTATTTGTCAAAAAACTATTTTTTAATAATAAAAACTTATCTGCTCTTCCCCTATAATAACTTTCACTTTCATCTAAAATATCAACAATATCCCCTACAATACTCTCAACAGAAATACTATCCTCAAAATACTTATGAATTGCTTCTGCTAAGTATTTTTTTCTTGTCCATTCATTTGTGTAGGGTTTATATTCCATGGTAAAAATAATATATCTATAAAATGCTAGGGGGGATGAAAAATTTTGTCAAGTATTATATGATATTATTTTCTTTAAAGTATTGAAGTGTTTCTTTTAAACTACCAATGTGCTCATGGTTAATAGTAACTTGAGGATAGTTTGCATCCTTCCCAAATTCAGCACGAAACTGCCTATCACTAAAATCTACCCCAAGTTGATATTCTAAGTATTCACCACCTAAACTTTTAAGTAGCATACGAATGCGCTCACATTCCTGATTTCCATCAGTATATAAAACTGCTTGCATTAATCTCTTTGCCTCCAATCATCAGGTTTATCCTCAGTCCACCAGTCAACAATATCATCAATACTATCAAACCCACGTTTGCCAAATCTTTCATTCCCAAATCCACCTATATCTAATTTATTGAGAAAATCATCCATATCCCCTTCTTGCATATCAGGATTTTCTGCCTTTCTTCTTGCTTGACGGAGAATAGTTGCAGCAGAACGATTAGATTTTGCTAATTTTTCTGCCCAAATCATATCCTCTAAACTAACTTCTTCACCAAGAATAATTTTTTGACAAATTCCTTCAAGTCTCAATCTATATTGCGTAGAAAGCATTTTGATCTCCGATGGATTGGGGGAATAAATTATGGTGCAACAATTTCTACTGATGCCTGCGGAGTTTCATAAATCATGCCTTCATCTACAATAACTGGAATCCTATCCTCAGTGAACAGATGGGATACTTTTTCAAATCCAGGAATGTCCTCCCTAACAAATAGATCCATAGCAGAAAAAATAAGTCTTACATCTTCTAGAGACTCAATTTTGCTGGCATCAAGACCCCAAAACTTCTTTTCGTTAATTTCCATATCTATCTTAAATTAATAATTTTAACAACAGAGTAAAATAAAGTCAAAGATTATTTTTTAAATCTTTTTCTATTTCCCGAGCAATCTTTAATGCTCTTCTCCACATTATATATTTAACCACTGGGTTTGCAGGATTGTGGAGAATCCACCATTTAGTTTTCTCATATTGAAATCTTAAAAGTTTAGTTGCATAATGAACCAACTTAGCAATACTTTCATCTGTTATAATAAAGTATGCTGCTACTGCAAAAAGAAAAAACCAAAAATAATAGATTTCCATTTTAGTCCCACCAATGTTCTAAACACTTAATCGCATGATAAAACTGTTCTGAATAGTATGTATCGGGATTTTCAATTTCTTTGAGTTCTTCAATATATTCTATTATACCCTTAGTCACAGAATTAATCTTAAAATACTCATAGAATTGAAAACAATCAAACTTTTCAATGTATTTAAACATACTATTCCAGTTCTCTTGATATCCCTTAGTATATACGTCCTCTCTTTCTAAGTTATTCTCATTTACAAATTTGATTGGAATAAACTTTCTATTTTCTAATGCTTTTTCTTCTTCTGTTCTCCATTCACTAAGAACTTCTCTGCCAGTATCGGCATCCAACATTCTTATGCCATCTCTATACCTTTCATAAAGAGGGATATCTGTAACTATTTCTGTTTGTTTCCACTCACTACATTCATCTAAAAATCTCTGCTTCATATAAGGATACTCTTCAATATCCCAAATACGAAAAATAAGATTTAACTTATAACAACCCTCTGGATGATATGAGTTCCAATGACGATAAGAAAAATGAGTAATTTCAAATGATTTAGAGTTCATCATTGCCAACGAATAGTTTTTAGATATTCTAGCACATTGTCTCTAACTTCCATCAATTCGTGAAAACACTTTTGGTCATGTGCTGCTTGCCTCAGTTCACTATCTGGTTTATGTACGCTCTCAATAAATAAATCCAATCCTCGATTCCACTTGTCTTGTTTTGATTCTGCGTCATAAACAAAATATGGTTTATCCATATTATTTCTCCTTTTTGGTTATAATGACTGGGCAAGTTGGGACTACTTTTTTTATTTCTGTTACTATTTCTTTTCGTTGCAAGTCTGTCAATCCCACAACTAAAGAAAGTCTATTGATTAAATTGATTGCCTGAGTACAAGATATTATGGTTGTGGAAAGTAATACAACCATTGATTTGCTCCAGTTCTAATAATATTTAACCTTGATATTTCTTAATAATAATCTTCTTCGGGAATAACCTCCCAATCAAGATTCAAAGCATCTAGATAGTCAATCAAATCATCTTCATCTCTTGGAAGAATTTCATTTTCTTCCAACTCAAAACTTGCCTCACAAAGTGCTGGTCCATATTCTGGAGGGTCCAACTCTGTTGCTTGATAAGTCATTACCGAGTCTTCTACTACTGCTTTAACAGTAACTCTATCACCATCCTTTTGGATGTCATAAATCAGAGTAATCATTTTGATTTTCGATTTTGTTTTTGAATGAATTTTTTAGCAGTTTCTAAGGTATTATGCAAACAAATTTGTTCTCCATTATAAATGGAGATGTATCGTTTGCCATAGGGTACAGCAGCCCAAAGTCCATTTGGACTGATGTACCCATCCATTTCTGTATTCTCAGACATAATCACCGTGAATAATCATCAAAATCTACATCGGGATGAAGATACTCTAGGTAATCTTCAAAATCAACTCCAAGATACTGAGCAAACTGTTTTAGTTCTTCAATTTGCTCTTGTTTAACTTTTTTCTCTACTTCTTGGAACATATAACCTCCATCAATAACCGTGCCTGGAAATCATCTGTTCCATTCTATCTTCTCTATATTCTTCTTCTTCTTGCTGCTGGTCACTGGAACTCTCAGAAATAACCTGATATTCCTCATAGATTGAATCTGCGTCTTTCTCGAAGAAAAGGGAACTCATAGGAAGAAAATGGGGATAAAGGGTCGTTTTTATATATGCAAGATGTCTTATACAGAGACACCTCCAAACCCAGACTGACCTTCTGTTTCGTTGGGTTTTGTTTCGGTTTGCTTAAATTCAGCATCAATCTTGTCATACAACTCAACAAAAGTTGTTTTAGTTTCATCATCAAAACGATTCAGACAAACCTTGATTGCTTTGTCCTTCTTACCGAAGATAGAATATGCCTTGATGATATGAACCAGACGACGAGTGCTGATGACTTCATCAATACCACCATCGTTGAAGGTCTTACGAATAATCTCAGACCAGGTGCAAAGGTGCTTGATAAAATCAGTGTGCTCACCAATCATAGGAATGTTAAGTGATTCTGCAACCTTAGTCAAGATTTTAGTCTCAACACTGACAGTAGGATATTCCTGCTCAAAAGTGATAGGGAATCGTTCCAGGAATGCCTCATTGAGAACATTGGTGCCGATAAAACGACCATCATCAGAACCCTTACCCTTGGTGTTTGCAGTGGCAATCACATTGAAACCTGCCTTGGGCACAACATGCTTACCGATTTTCTTGAGGAACACACCCTTACCCTCAAGCACAGACTGCAGACACATAATCTTGTTAGAAGCAAGGTCAACCTCATCCAGCAGAAGGATTGCACCACGTTCCATTGCTTCTACCACAGGACCGTTATGCCAAACAGTTTCACCATTCACGAGACGGAAACCACCAATCAGGTCATCCTCATCGGTCTCAATCGTGATGTTGACACGAATCAGTTCCCGACCCAGTTGGGCACAAGACTGTTCCACACCGAAAGTTTTTCCGTTGCCAGAAAGACCAGTGATGAAAGCAGGATAGAATAGACCAGACTGAATAACTTTCTTAATATCCGAAAAATTACCAAAGCTGACGAAGGTAGCATCTTTGTTGGGAATAAGATTTTGCACGACAGAATTAATAGTTGCCACACCAGGAACCGTATCGGAACCCTCTGCAGCAGGAGAGTTGTAAGTTTCTTCAAGTTCTTGCACGGTTGCCTCCAGGTTCCATTTGCCACGACCCACTTTATACTGATTCAGGTATTTGGAAAGGGTCGCA